>Ga0181524_10005808_pt1 | contig 10891 bp, 10 predicted proteins | sample PEATcosm2014_Bin_34_FD_119761 | JGI IMG/M metagenome (GOLD analysis project Ga0181524, IMG submission 119761) | Peatland microbial communities from MTU Mesocosm Facility, Houghton, MI, USA - PEATcosm2014_Bin05_60_metaG | ecosystem: Environmental > Terrestrial > Soil > Wetlands > Peat | place...
CGACGCCGGGCGGGCCTCGCCGTTGCGGGCCCCGTGCGCGACCAAGCTCTCCTCGATCCGGAATATTTTGCGCGGCTCGGGCATTTTTTGTCCGAAACTTTGCCAAAGATTAGATGGGCCCGCTTAATACGGCGTTCACGGCGGCGCTGCGGCATTTTTTCAAGAAGCGCGGGGGGCAACGTCCGATTAACCACATCGTCGGACCGTTCACGCAATATCAACTGTAACTTGATGAACAATGTGCCAATTGCGCGCCCGCGCAATTTGTTTACCAAACAGTCGAGGTTTGCGCCTGTACTCGTCGCCTGAGCACGCGCCGGCGCCGAAACGGCATGGCGGCGCGGGCTCGCTGTGTAACCTGCGTAACGAGTCAAGCGATGCGGCGTATCAGCATGTCCGCGCTCCTGCCGGCACTTTTGGCGGGCGCGTATTCCGCTTCGGCATCGGCCGAACCCCTCCAACTCGCTTTTCCGTCTTACCCTACCAGCCAGCCGGCTTACGTGGCGCAGCAGCAGGCGCAAGCGGCGGCGCCCTCGAGTCCGCAATACTATGTCTATGCGGGACCGCAGCGCACGACGCGTTACGCCGCGGCCCCGCCGGCTTATGCCGCGCCGGCGCCGGTGGCCTATGCCGCGCCTGCGCCACCACCGCCCACGGCGACGGGTCCCGGCGGCGGCGGCTTCCTGCAAGCGATCTTCGGCGGCCCGACGATCATGGCGCACGTCTATCAGCCGGCGCTGCCGGCATACCAACAGGCGCCGGTGCCGGCGCCCGCCCCCGCCCCGGACGTCGTCAACCAGCGCCAAGCCTACGCGCCGTCGACCGAGAGCGACAGCTCGGCCTATCCGGTCGATCCGAAATACGATCGCCAAGTCGTCGATTTTCGCGGCGAAGAACCGCCCGGCACCATCGTCATCGATACGCCGAACAAATTTCTCTATCTGGTCAAGGATGGCGGCAAGGCGTTGCGCTACGGCATCGGCGTCGGCCGGCCCGGCTTCACCTGGGCGGGCGTGAAGACCATCAGCGCCAAACGCGAATGGCCGGATTGGCGGCCGCCGTCGGATATGCTTCAGCGCCGGCCCGATCTGCCGCGGTTCATGCCCGGCGGCGTCGACAACCCGCTCGGCGCGCGCGCGATGTATCTGGGCTCGACGCTCTACCGCATCCACGGCTCGAACGAGCCCTGGACCATCGGCACCAATGTCTCGTCCGGCTGCATCCGCATGCGCAACGAGGATGTCGAAGACCTTTACAATCGCGTCCCGGTCGGCACCAAGGTTGTCGTGATCTGATACCAACAGCGATGATTAGTGACTTCGTTCCGTTACCCTGAGGTGCGAGTGAAGCGCAGCGCGCTCATGGCCTTTGCTCCGCATGCAGCGCCCAGCTTTTGTGGGTCAGGGCAGCGCTGGACAGGCTGATCACTTCATGGCGGCCGACCGGTTTGCCGACGTAATCGTAGGCCCCGAGCTGGACCGCTTCCTTGGCGCCGGCCAAATCCGGCCTGCCGGTGATGACGACCACCTCGCTGTCGGGACTTTTCTGTTTGATCGAGCGCAGGATCGCGGCGCCTGGGGCTTGAACGTCGAGCAACACAAGGTCGAAGGGCCGCTCTGCCACGGCGTGCACGGCTTCCTCGCCGTCGTCGACGAACTCGACATTGCGGAAGCTCGTTGCCAGCGACTCCAGATAGGCGCCGCGCGCGGCATCGTCGTCGCAGACCACGAGAATTCTGTTGTTCTTCTTCATTCTGGTTTTCCCGATTTGCGGCCACATCTGACAGTCTCCGATTGGACTCCAAGATTGCTACGCAACAGCCATGCCACGGCGCCGCGCGCGGAAACTTCCTCAATGATTGCAGTCAGTTAGTCGGAAAAACACGCGGCGGGGAAGCGGCAGCGGCACCGACCGAAGTACATTTTTCCCATGCGCCCGACGACGCGTTGCGACGAAAAGGCGATGGGTTTCAGCGCGTTAGTTGGCCGGACGCTGCATGACAAATTTATTCGGTTGTGCAGGGCTTGCGGTGGAGCAGCAAGGCCAGGGAGCCGAGTGGGGGACGGGCGGTTCCCGCCCGCGGCGCCGTTTGAACACTCCACGATGGCCGATCGGAAGTCTTGGAGCGCGAAGCGTTGGAGCGCTTAGTATTCGAGCGGCGGAGCGGCCGATGCGCGTCGATCTGGGGGTAAAGTTGAAGGCGTCGAACCCGGCGGTCCCCACCGCGGCACAATCGCGCGCGGATCAGGCGATCGAGCGAGGCCGCAATCTGCTTGGATCGCGCATTCGCAGAGCGGGACGTGGCGCTAATGCTTCGCGCACCGCCGGCTGAAAACGGGCATCACCCCACGGGGGAGCGGAACGAACCGCGAGACTGTCGCTCTGGAGCTTTCTTGCGCGGTCCGCAAGAAGACTTCCAATCGCAGCAATAAAAGTTCTGCCAGCATTGCCGTCTCCCTCAGTGCCGTCCCCGACGTTTCGTCGTCGCGCTTTTTTCCGAGAAATTCCGGTCGCCGAGGCTTGCGACGGCGCCCGACGCCGCCGAAACATTTCGACGTTCCATATCGTAGCGATGTGCCGTTAAATTTCGATTATGCGGATTGGTCAAAAAGCGCGACTGACGCGGGCGGCGCCGTGTCCAGCGCGATGCCGCGCGCGGCGAGGAGCCGCGGGAATGCCGCGTCGAGAAAAAACTCGTATTCGCGCTCGCGCAAATCGGTGAGCGGGTCGAGGCGGCGCAGTTCGGCGTCGACTTTGCCCGGATGGCACATGACGACGCCGCCGTCGGGGAGCGAGGTAAGAAATTCCGGGAATAGTTTGGCGTAATCGGCGTGCGGGCGGAACGCGTAGGCGCCGGCGAACGCCGGATTGGTGCGCATGCCATGGCGCGCGGCAATACGGCGGAAACGCCGACTGAGGCCGTCGAGCAGGAGCGCTTTGCGGTCGGCGAAGCGCTTATGCGCCGGCAGCGCCCGGCCGCATTGGCGCACCCAGGCATCAGGCGCGGCGTCTTTGACCACGCGCAGAAGAGCCACGCCGATCTGCGGCAGGAGCTGGACGTGCTGGTGGCCGTCGACGAAATCCGGCGCCCGGCCAAACGCGGCGGTGAAGGCCTCGACCTGGCGAACGATCTCGATGGTCAGGAGTTCCGGCTCAAACCTTCGCAGATGCGTCCGCTGCAAAGTGGCGGCGAGCGAGAGGAACGCACCGTGGCGCAGCGGAGCGAAGCCGTGCGACAGCGGCCGGAACGGTGCCGTCAATGTCAGATGCAACCCGATCGCCTGGCTCGGCGTCGCGGCGTCGACGAGCGCCGCCGCTTCGCGGTGCGAAAAACTCGGCGCCACCACCATCGCGGAGACGGCGTTGATGCGGCGGCGGCGCACCAGATCGCAGATCGCGGCATTGACCCCGGGCGAAATGCCGTAATCGTCGGCACATAGCCAGATGTGTCGCGGTTCGGCTTCGCTCATTCGGCCGCGGTGCGGGCGCCGGTCGCGGCGCGTTGTTCGCCATCGGCGCGTTTGAAATCGTGCTCGGCGACGAAATAGACCGGCCGCCCTTTGATCTCTTCGAGAATCTTGCCGATATATTCGCCGAGCACGCCGAGCATGATCAATTGCATGCCGCCGAGCACCATGATGCCGACGAACAGCGACGGATAGCCCGGAACCTGCTCGCCATAGACCAGGGTCTCGTAGACGATCTGCAGGCCGTAAATGAAGGCGATCACCGCGAGTACCACGCCGAGCATGGTGGCAAAGCGCAGCGGCGCCACCGAGAATGCGGTCAGACCGTCGATCGACAGTCCGATCAGCCGGCGCGTATTCCAGGTGCTGCGGCCGTCGACCCGCGCCTCCGGCTCGTAGTCGATGCGCATTTGGCGAAAGCCGATCCAGCTCGCCAGGCCCTTGAAGAAGCGGTTGCGCTCCGGCAACTGCCGCAACGCGTTGGCGGCGCGCGGCGACAGCAGGCGGAAGTCGCCGGCGTCCTCCGGTATTTTCGGCCGCGCCCCCCAGTTCAACAGCGCGTAAAAGCCCTTCACGGCGACGCGGCGGGTGATCGGCTCGTTGGCGCGGTGCGCTTTGGCGGTATAGACGACGTCGCAATCGTCATCGAGCCAGTGCCCGACGAGCGTTTCGATCAAGACCGGCGGATGCTGGCCGTCGCCGTCGATGAACAGCACGGCGCCGCGCCGCGCATGTTCGAGGCCGGCGAGCAGCGCCGCCTCCTTGCCGAAATTGCGCGACAGCGACACCACCTGGACGTCGAGGCCGTTCGCCGGCAGCGCCCGCGCGATGGCGAGCGTGCCGTCGCGGCTGCCGTCGTCTACATAGACGACCTCGCAGGCCAGCGCCCGCGTCGACGCGAGCTTTTGCGCCACCTCGACAAGCCGCGTATGCAGCCGTTCGAGCGAGGCTGCTTCGTTGTAGAGCGGCACCACGATGGAAAGCCCGCGCGCGGCTGACGAATCCGCATCGGCCGCGGTGCGGTCGCGGGTCGGCTGCGCCAGACGGTCGGGGGCGGCACTCATCGATTTTATCCTGTCCTGGCAACTCTATAGCGCAATCCGGGACCGGGCGCCCACCCCCAAACTGACGCGGGCGGCTCGGGGCGGCTGGCGGGCGGCGGCGAACGTGATATGCGAGGGGCGCAATGGCTAGGGCGTTTTCCTTTGGTTCGGCGTTGACCCGGCTCCGGGGCTTGTGGCGCGGTGGCACGCTGAGCCTCAAGGCGACCTCGTTTGCCCTCATCGGCCTGGTGAACACCGCGGTCGATTACGTCTTCTTTCTGCTGGCGCGCATGGCGCTCGAACGCTCGGCCGCAGCCTTCGCTTTTTTCGCTTCGCTTTCGGGCTTGTGTCGCTGCGGGGCGCCGCAGACCCTGTTATTGATCGCCGCCAACATGATGTCGTGGGCCATCGCCATCAGCGGCTCCTATGTCATGAACTCTTCGATCACCTTCGCCGCGGAGTCCGGACGAAAATTGCGCTGGCGCGCTTACGGGACTTTTGTCGTTGCGGGTATCGCCGGTTTGATCGCCAATACCGCGACCTTGATATTCATCGCGCAAATTCTGGTCTGGCCGGTTTGGCTGGCCAAAGGCTTAGCGGTGCTCGCCAGTTTCGTCGTCAATTTTTCGCTGTCGCATTTCTACATCTTCCGCGCGCGGCACGCGCCGGCTGCCGACGCCGGCGAGGCACGGTGAAATGTCGGATTCCTCACCTGGCAGCGCCCGACTCCAAGTTGCGGTGATCGCCGAACAACTATGTCCGGTCGAGCCGTGGCGCTTCGCGCAGTTTTTTATTCGCCCAAAAGTGCATTGATCCGACCGGGGTCCGGCGGAATTTGCGCCAGATCAAATCGCCCGCGCAAGTTCTCGCATCTTTTAACAAAATGGCCGCATTTCTCTACCGATGCCCCCGTACCGGTTTCAATGTCCAAGGCTGGGTCGCTGACGGCGACGAGGCGCTTGGCGAAGCGATTTATGAGCCGGTGACCTGCGCCGCGTGCGCGGGGGTGCACCTCGTCAATCCGAACAACGGGCGGGTCTTGGGCACCGACGAGGACTAAGCCGGCAGCGTCCCGAGAGCGCCCGTTTTTGATCCAGGTCAACGCCGCCGCACCGCCGCGAGGTATCCCTTGGTGGCGAAAGGGAGGACGCCATGTCGATAGAGCAGATTGTCAGTTTAACCGCGATTTGTGCCGGCTTCATCGTCTTCGCCGTGGTTCTGGCGTGGGGCGATTTCCAGACCCGTCATATCCGCCACAACCACGCGGCGAAGTCATCGGATGCCCAACTGCAACGCCTCAAGAGCGCCGCCGCCGCACCGGCGCCATCGTTGCAGACGGCTGCCGCGCAGCCGGCCAAGTGACTCAACAAGTGACTCAACAAGTGAATGAAGTCGAGTGACGCTACCGACCACACCATGACGCCAGCGGAAAAATCAGCATGAAACAGGACATCCCCGGCACCACCATGTTCGACGGCGGCCAGGCGCAGAAGGGCTACGCGCTCAACCGCATGTGCTTCTCCTTCAACAGCGCCGAGAACCGTGCGGCGTTTCTCAAGGACGAAGACGGCTATTGCAGCAAATACGGTCTCACGCCTGAGCAACGCGAAGCGGTCAAGAGCCGCCAGGTGCTGCGCATGATCGAAGTGGGCGGCAACGTCTATTACCTCGCCAAGCTCGCCGGCATTTTCGGTTTGAACGTCCAGGACATCGGCGCGCAGCAGACCGGCACCACGGTCGACGAATTCAAGGCGAAGCTCGCCGCGGCAGGGAGGTAATTGACGTCATGGCCAGGATTATCGGCGGCGTCGCCACGACGCATGTGCCCTCGATCGGCAAGGCGATTGCCGACAAAAAGCAGAACGATCCGTATTGGTCGCCGTTCTTTCGCGGCTTCGATTACGTGCAGGGCTGGCTCGCGCGGGAGCAGCCCGACATCGCCGTGGTGTTCTACAACGACCATGGGCTGAATTTCTTCCTCGACAAGATACCGACATTCGCGGTCGGCGCGGCCGAGGAATATCGCAACCAGGACGAAGGCTGGGGCATTCCGGTGTCGCGGTCCATCGCCGGCGATCCGGCGCTGTCGTGGCACATCATCAATGCGCTCGTCGCCGACGAATTCGACATTACGATGTGCCAGGAAATGCTGGTCGACCACGCGGTGACCATTCCGATGGCGCTGATGTGGCCGGGTGAAAACTGGCCGGTGAAGATCGTGCCGATCGCGATCAACACCGTTCAGCATCCGCTGCCGTCGCTCAAGCGCTGCCTCGCGCTCGGCCGCTCGGTCGGCCGCGCCATCGAATCCTACCCGCAGGATCTGCGGGTGATGGTGGTCGGCACCGGCGGACTGTCGCATCAGCTCGACGGCAAGCGCGCCGGCTTCATCAACAAGGAATTCGACAGACTGTGCATGGACAAGCTCGCCGGCGAACCCGACGCGCTGACGCGCTATTCGGTCCACGACTTGGTCGCCGAGGCGGGCGCCCAGGGCGTCGAATTCCTCAACTGGATGGCGATGCGCGGCGCGCTCTCTGGGCGCGTCAAGGAAGTGCACCGCAACTATCATATTCCGATTTCCAATACGGCGGCGGCGACCGTCGTGCTCGAAAACGGTGAGGGCGCCGAACGCCGCGCGGCTTAGCGTCAAGCGCGCGGCGACCGTGGGGTCGGCGAAAAATCGCGTCGGGCGGAACGGCTTGCCAAAGCCGTTCCGGGCGGTTTCAAGCCGAGCGGTCCGCCGGGGCCGCGCACGGGCATTGCGTTGACCGTCTGTGTCGGACCCTAAGTCCGACTAGGCGCAATGCCCGCCCCGCGGATTTTTTTCCGTTGAGGCCATAGCTCCGGGTTCGTCCCGGCACCGTAGTGCGGCTCGGTTCCCTGCGCTGCCGGTGACGGGGCGTCTCATAAGCCGCACCGGAACTTGCTAGCGCAACCCGCGGCTTCCCGGATATGCTCGTTATCCGTGCAGCGGGGAACGGAGCTGTTTCGTGCCGGATAACGCCAACGACAATAAGAACGATGCAGCGGCGCGTGATCAAAGCGAACCGATCATCGTCGCCATCGGGGCGTCGGCGGGTGGCGTGTCCGCCCTGCAAAGTTTTTTCGCCGCGCTCCCGGACGATTCCGGCGCCGCCTTCGTCGTGGTGGTGCATCTCGATCCGCAGCATCGCAGTGAATTGCCGGCCATCTTAGCCGCGAAGACCCGGATGCCCGTCGTTCAGGTTTCGGCCCGGCAGCGATTGCAAGCAAACCATGTCTACGTCATTTCGCCGGGTCGTCGCTTGGAGATGGTCGACCACGAAATCTCGGCATTCGCGTTCGACGAACCGCGCGGGCAGCGGTCGCCGATCGACTTGTTCTTTCGCTCGGTTGCGGAACGACTCGGCGACGGCTTTGCCGTCATCTTGAGCGGAGCGGGTTCCGACGGCGCGCTCGGCGTGCGGGCGGTGAAGGAATCCGGCGGCATCATCCTGGTGCAGGATCCCGCCGAGGCCGAATACGCGTCGATGCCGCGCAGCGCCATCGCCGTGGGCGTCGCCGATTTCGTCCTGCCGGTGCATGAGTTGGCCGCACAGTTGCTCGATCTCATTCGTGTCAAGGCCAACGTATCGGTCGCCGACATCCGCAATTTCGACGAAGAGCCGCTGCGCCGCATTCTGTCGCATCTTCGCGTGCGTACCGGTCACGACTTTTCAAAATACAAGCGCTCGACCGTGATGCGACGGATCGCGCGACGCATGCAGGTGACCCAGGCCGCCGACCTCGAGGACTATCACCGCGTGCTGCAGGCAAGCGCGGACGAGGCGCAAGCGCTGCTGCACGATCTGCTCATTTCGGTGACGACGTTCTTCCGCGACGGCGAGGCCTTCGCCAACCTGGCCGCGCATGTGCTGCCGGAACTGTTCAAGAACAAGAGCCCGGACGGAACGATCCGGGTCTGGATTTCCGGATGCGCCTCCGGCGAAGAAGCCTACACGTTTGCCATTCTCCTGCTGGAAGAGGCGGCGCGGCACCAGGTCCGGCCGGCGATCCAGCTGTTCGGCTCGGACCTCGATACGCGCGCGCTGGCGATCGGGCGGGAAGGCCGTTATCCGCTGGCCATCGAAGCCGATGTCAGCGAGGAGCGGTTGCGCCGTTTTTTCACGCGCGAAGGCGATCATTTTCGCGTGCGCCAGGAAGTCCGCGATATGGTCCTGTTCGCCGTGCACGACCTCCTGAAAGACCCGCCGTTCTCCCACGTCGACCTCATCTCCTGTCGCAATGTGATGATCTATCTTGATCGCGAATTGCAGGAGCAGGTGTGCAGCACGTTTCACTACGCGCTCAACCCGGGCGGTTACCTGTTTCTCGGCGCGTCGGAGTCCGCCGACAATCCGCCGGGGCCGTTCCGCTGCGTCGATCGCAACGCCCGCATCTATCAGTCCACCGCCGCGCCGGGCGACAAACCGCGGCTCTTGCCGCGTCTCTTGGGGCCGGTCCGGGTCCGCGATCAGGTCATGCAGAGCGGACGGGCGACGAGCCCAGCGGTGGCGCTGGGCGAGGCGGCGATGCACCGGCGCGCCATCGAGCGGATCGCGCCGCCCAGCGTGCTGATCGATGAATCGCACCGGCTCATTCATCTGTCCGAGCATGCCGGCCGTTTCCTGTCGCCGTCGGGCGGGCCGCTCAGCGGCGATGCCGTCGACCTGGTGCGGCTCGAACTGCGCTTCGAACTGCGCTCGGCACTCAGCCGCGTGTTCGAACAGAACGAAAGCACTTTGAGCCTGCCGATCCTGGTGCGATTCAACGGGTCGCCGCATCGCGTCCATCTTCTGGTCAAACCGGCGCAGGACGACGCCGGCGCCGAACCGCGCCATGCCATCGTCATTTTCATCGAAGGCGAAGCCGTCGACGAAAGCCTGCTCGGTGTCGACAACCAGGCCAGCGCCGAGACGGTGCGGCGCCTGACCCAGGAGCTCGAGCTGGTCCAGGCCCGGCTGCGCACGGTCCGTGAAGAGGCGGACGCGACCAACGAGGAATTGCGCGCCGCCAATGAAGAACTGCAATCGATCAACGAGGAATACCGCTCGACGTCGGAAGAGCTGGAAACCAGCAAGGAGGAATTGCAATCGATCAACGAGGAACTGCAGACGGTCAACAGCGAGCTGAAACTCAAGCTCGACGCGATCTCGCGCGCGCACAGCGACTTGCAGAATCTCATCTCGGCGACCGACCTCGGAACCTTGTTCCTCGACCCGAAGCTGCACATCAAAGGGTTCACCGATCGCGTGACCGAGCTGTTCAGTATCACCCACAACGACGAAGGGCGTCCGATCACCGATTTCGTCAACCAGATCGAGTACGACGATCTCGTCAAAGACGCGCGCGCCGTGGTCGCCGACCTTGCGCCGCTGCGCCGTGAGGTGCGCAGCCGCGCCGGCGACTGGTACGAAATGCGGCTAAGGCCCTATCGCACGCTGGACGACAAGATCGACGGCGTCGTGATCACCTTCGTCGACATTTCCGAGCGGCATCAGGCCGAGCAGTCGCTGCGCGAAAGCGAGCGACGCCAGCGGCTGCTGCTCGGCGAATTGACGCATCGGGTCGGGACTGTTTTGGCGGTGATCGGCGCCATCGCCCGTCACACGCTGGGCGGCGATCGCGCCGGCGCGGATCTGCTCGATCGTTTCGAAGGCCGGCTCGCCGCCGTGGCGAGCGCGCATGGCTTGCTGGCCGGGTCGAATTGGCAGGGCGCCGGCCTTGCCGAGCTGGCTCACCAGCAGCTCGATGCCTGCGCCACCGAGAAGCCCGAGCGTGTGCGCATCGAGGGCGAACCGATTTTGCTGCCTGCCGACCTGGCGACGCCGTTCGCTCTGGTTCTGCACGAATTGGCGAGCAACGCCGCCAAGCACGGCGCGCTTTCGAATGCGGCCGGGAAAGTCGCGGTGACGTGGACTTCGAGCCGAAGGAACAATGGACGGTTCCTCCGCTTTGATTGGCAGGAGACCGGCGGTCCGCCTCTGCGCGAGCCCGCCGCCGGCCGGTTCGACAGCAGCCTTATCGAAGCGGCGATCCCAGGCGCGCAGGTCAAGCGCGAATTCCATCGAGACGGTCTGAATTGCTCGATAGAAGTGGCGCTTCCGGAGCCGGGCGAGGACGGTGCCGGGGCGGGCAAGATCTCGGGTGCAACTTGAAGTGATCTTAGCTTCGAATGTCGGATGGCCGACGCAGCTTGCTCTGGTAGTGCTCTCTGAAGCGGCGTAATATGGGTCCAGCCGAGTCCCGACGAGAGAGTCTTCGGCGATGCCCAACTACACGTTCGAACTCAGAGACGGTTCCGACGGAATCGAGGACGAGACCGGGATTGTTTTGGCCGATGGCATGCATGCCCTGCGC
>Ga0181524_10005817_pt1 | contig 10877 bp, 9 predicted proteins | sample PEATcosm2014_Bin_34_FD_119761 | JGI IMG/M metagenome (GOLD analysis project Ga0181524, IMG submission 119761) | Peatland microbial communities from MTU Mesocosm Facility, Houghton, MI, USA - PEATcosm2014_Bin05_60_metaG | ecosystem: Environmental > Terrestrial > Soil > Wetlands > Peat | place...
CAACCGCCGGCGGCAGGAGCGGAGGCAGGCGAAGCCAAAGTGATTTGGACGTTCGACATGTACGCCGACAAAGCGGTGGGGTCCCGCCCGTCAGACGCCTGCAACGGCTCCCCGCTGATTGACGGTGACTTGCTTTACGTCACCACCGCCAACGGTGTCGACCGCATCATCGAGGTGCCCATCGAGAAGGATGCGGCGCGCCGGTGTTTCGCGCCCAACGCACCCACCCTCGTCGTGCTGGACAAACGGACTGGCCGGTTTCTGGCCCGGGACACCGCGCCTACCGCGGCGAACATGCTGCACGGGCAGTGGTCGTCGCCGTCTCTGGGGACGGTGCAAGGGCGGAAGCTGGTGTTCCTGGGAGGTGGCGACGGCAACTGCTACGCGTTCGAGGCACTTGCCGGCGTGCCCAGCGACCCGGTCACGCTGAAGACCGCCTGGTGGGTGGATTGCAATCCGCCGGAATACCGCTCGTTCGGCGGCATGGACCTGGTGGTCCACTACACACTCGGCGACAAGCGCCGCAAAGATACCATCAACACACTCAACGACGGGTCGTTCGTCGGCATGAGTGAGATCATCGCCACGCCGGTGTTCTACAAGAACAGAGTCTATGTGGCCGTCGGGCGTGATCCCGACCACGGGCGCGGACGCGGCGCCCTTCTCTGCCTGGAGGCCAACCAGGCCGGCGACAGCACCAAGACCGCCAAGCTTTGGACCTACCAGGGACTCGACCGCTCACTCTCGACGGTGTCCATCGCCGACGGCCTGCTGTACATTGCGGACGTGGCCGGGCGGTTGCACTGCCTGGACGCGGAGACCGGCAAAGTATATTGGGTTTACGATTCCAACGGCCGGACGATTGCCTCGACGATGGTGGCGGACGGCAAGATCTACCTGCCCAACGAAAAGCGTCTGAACATCCTGGCTGCCGGAAAGGAGCTGAAACTCCTAAGCCAAATCAACCTGGGTGGGCCGGCGTGGGGAAGCCCCGTGGTGGCGAACGGAACGCTCTACCTTCCCTCCAGGAATTACCTCTGGGCGGTGAAACAGCAGGACGCCGGGGAATAGCAACTTAAGCCCTTCGCCGCACAGACATTAGGACAAACAGCTCCCGAATTGGTCGCGCCGCAGTCGCCTCGGGCAACCGCGGCTCGGGCAGTGCTGGGCGGAGCTTGCCAGAAGAACGAAAATAGTGTCAGATACCGACCGAATTCGGAGCAGATTGAATATGCCTGAGGCCTTGTCGCGCGAGGAAGCTGAAGCCGCTGTGGCGGATTGGCCCCGGCTTGGGCAGCCGCACGCTTGTACATGGGCGCGGCCACGCATATCGCGGCCCTGCTGCAGCCCCAAAGTGGATTGGCCCAAAATTGTGAAGAGACTTTGTTCGGACCCCGCTCCGAAATCCGCGCTCACGGCCACGTTCTCACCCCCGGTCGCCACATCGGCGCCGAGGAAGCCGAAGAGGACAACGAACCTCTCGAGCAGAAGATGACGCACCTCGCCGCAGAATTGGAGGCCCAGTTCGCTGAATCTGCAAGGCCGGACCAGGCTATCAGAGCAAATCTAAAAAGGCTTGAGCATGGCAGATGAGCCGCCAATTGCCGACGGGAACTGGTATATCCTCCTCGCGGGCCTACCCCGCTTCGAGACTTCCGCAGTCTTGGCACCCGGTCTGGGACTAAGGCCATTAGAGACTCCGCTCACTGTTTTCGATCTGGCGGCGGCAGGCGCGGTCGGATTCAAAGGATGGGCAGCGCTCGAGCAATTCACTCCTGCCTGCACCGCAGAGATCGAGTCGGCAAAGGATGCAAGCATCACAGCTGGTTATGACACGCTGAACCGCGCGTGGCTAGCGACTGCACTCTTGGTCTTGCGTGGATTCACGAAGCTCTGGGGAGTGGCATGCAGCGGACATTCGTGGAATTTGATTGCCGGCCATCAACTTCGCCATTCCGAGCACTTCAGGAACCAGGTCAAACAGGAGGGAATAGAAAAGGCCGTCTTTCAACCAGAACGCTAGCTCTGTCATTTATGCCTTCACCATCGGCACGGTTTTTTGCTCGACCCAATCAAGCCATCTTCCGTCGGAACAGGCCGCTTACGGCATATATCACCACGCCCAGCAGCATCACGCCCGCGCCGAATGCCAGGGCGCTCACTTTGCCCAGCCGGTCGTCCCTGGCATTCCAGAGCGCGATACCAAGGAGCAGCGTCGGGAAGACGCCGACGCCAATGGCGCCGAGGAGTCCGCCGGGGACGCGGTACGGCCGTGGCAGCTCGGGTTGGCGAATCCGCAGGACGACCAGCGCCACAAATTCCAGGACGAGCGACAGGCCGTAGAGCATGATGTCCAGGGCGACCAACCGTTCAAAGCCGAGACCCAGGCAAAGAGCCCAGCACGCGGCGCAAACCAGGATGGCGACCCAAGGCGCGCCGTTCCCGGCGTTGCGCCGGGTGAAAACCCTGGGCAGAAAGCCGTCCTCCGCGAGCGCCACCGGTATGCGCGTGTAGGACAGGATTAGCGCGTTGAGCATGCCGAAGGCGCTCACCATCCCGGCCACAACCACCGCCACCGCCAGCCACTGCCCACCGAGATTCCGCGCCACGTCCGCCCACGAGCCGGTGGACCATTCCGCGGGCGCGACCCCGACGCGCGATACCGCCAGCACGGGCACAACATAAGTGGCCGCCAGCAGCGCGACCGCACCCAGCATAGCCAGCGGATAGGTGCGCTGGGGATGCTCGACCTCGCCGGCGACCGTCGAGGCGTTATCCCACCCCATGCAGTTCCACATGGCCACGAGGAAGGCGGCCAGCAGGCCGCTCCCGGTGAGCGCCTGGGTCGCGACCGGCGCGGTTGCGGCCAGCGACCGCGGCGCGGCCAGGACCACGATAACGGCGAACGGGGCGAGGAGCACGACGCTCATCCCGACGGACGAACCGCCGACGGAGCGGGCACCGAAGAGGTTCAATGCGGCGCACGCCGCGATCACCGCGAGGCCGATGACAACCGCGGGCACCCCGTGCCTGAGCACGGGCGCCAGCCGGCCCAGGTAGAGTACGAAGAGGGTCGGATAGATCGCCATATCGAAGATGCTCGCCGCGAGCGACAGCCAGGCTTCCTGGAAACCCCAGAACCGGCCCATCCCCCGCTTGACCCAGGCATAGTACCCGCCGTCCTCAGGGATCGCTGCCGAGAGTTCAGATACCATCAGCGCCGTCGGCAGGCTCCAGACCAGCGGCGTAAGGACCAGGATGAGGACCGCGCCGAGGTAGCCGGCGCCATGGACGATCTCCTCAAGGCCGAACGGACCGCCGGCCACCATGAAATAGGTCGCCGTCAGGAGTTGTATGACCGACATTTTTTTCAGGCCGGTGGCAGGCAGATTCTCCGCAAGGAGGCGGCTTTGCATACGTCATTCGCGTTCGACAGTAGTCTGACCGTCGGCACTTCCGGCCGGCGTGGTCACACCTGCATGGTGCGCATCCCCGCGGGCCGACTCAACTCCCATTGCCACTTCCGTCAATCGAATCACCTCATCTTCCCGGCCGGCTGGGGCCACTCCTGAACTCCGACCGCGTCGATCCCCGTACCCGGTCCAAGGTCAATGGAGCTTAGTCCAGGATCAAATCGGCCGTTGTGAGGTAGTGAAAAAGTGCTGCGGCAGTCTTATGTCCAAGCCACCCGCACCACCCGCACCCAGCCACTCTCCCGTGAAGACGCTGCCCCACTTGTTCATCTCTCGTTGTGGTTTTCAGCCGTGGACAATCCCGCGCGTCCCCTGCGCTCGGCCCTCAAGCTCAAGCAGCGCCACCGAACCTCTTATTGGGATGCCGCCATCATTGAGGCTGCCCGTCTGGCCGGCAGCCGCCAGATGCTCTCGGAGGACCTCAATCCCGGCCAGCACTACCCCAGCCTCACCGTGCTCAACGCCCTTGCCCAATCACCAACGTGGTCGTGTCGCCAGGTACACCGACTGCCCGACCTCCACGTCTGCGAGCAGTAGGCCCTCCATCTCATAGCTAACCGGTAGCCTATCGCCCGAGGCCGCGATGCTGCACCACGGGGTGGACTGGTCCCAGCTCATGGGCGAACGCGGAGCATCCGGGGTCGCCCTTATCTTCGTCACTTTGGCGAGGGTTCCTGCTTGCAGGCCTTTGAACGCTGTGCAGTCGATCCCCTCTTTATACAGGTGCGGCCCATTTTCGCGGGAGTCGGGTTGTTCCTGCTCGAACCTGCGCACAGGGGGCAGTAGTTCCCCTTGCTCTTGGCATGAATGTAATCCTCTATGCACTCGCAGTCCCAATAGTTGTCGTTTGTTATGACGTCACCCATGGCCTTTCGTTTGGCGCGGTTTTCGGCTCATCTGAATGAGGAAGTGGGAAGCCAATCCCGGTTCTCGAGACGATTATCGGAGAGGTAGAGGAGAACAGGTCGAAGATGAGCCGGATCGAAAGGCCGCTAAGCGCCTGGGCTGATCTCAGGATATCCTCCACGGCACGGCATGCCTCCGCGCAGCGCTCTGGGGCCAAGGCCTGCTGGGCCTCGAGGTGGCGGGGGTTGATGCGTGCCCGGTTGTCTTTCATGGGTTCGGGGGGTTGGAATGGGGACGGGTCATGGGTCGGTGGGAGATGGCGGGGTGCCCTGCCCCTGGGTCACGAAATGGGTGGCCAGAGCCTCCCAGTCCTTGGGCGTGCGATGATCGCCTGCAGGACGATGCCGAGGGTCCTCAGGTTCAGGTGGGGATGTGGTCGGCCGTTTTGGCGATGGAACCTCATGGCCACTCCTCTCTGTTCGGGCGTTGCGGGCGGCGGCGCCGGGCGGTCGGGCTCGACTTCGAGTATGGTGATGCCGAGGACTCTTATTCTCATGGTCGGTGGTCTTGTCGAGGTTGGGGTTTGCGGTCAGTTGTTGCTGTTCTGGGAGGGAGTCGCGTTTCCCTGCCCGGGCCACCTTTCGATGGGCTCGCACCGGGATGGGTCGGCCCAGTCGTAGGTCTGGCGGAGCCCGAGGGTTTCGGCGAACGCATCCACCAGGCGATGCACCTGGCCCGGGCCGAGCGACGGGGCCATGGCCCGCCAGCGGTCCCAGAGCTGCGATGCGAGCGGATGGACCTCGGTGTTGCGGTAGGCCAGGGGGAGCGGGGAGGTGTGGGCGAAGAGCGAGGAGTGGAGGATGGCGCGCACTCCGTCGAGCGCCAGGCCGGCGCGGACGAGGCTCCGGGGGCAGACGGATTCCCTGCGGAGCGTTTCGGCGGGGTCGAGCGCCAAGGAGAGACCGCGCGCCATGCCGAGGAACTGCGCCGGAGCGAGCGCGGGCAGGCGCTCGCGGAGCCTGGATTCGGCGACGAGGTGGACCGGACAGCGGTGGAGGGCGCGGAAGATCGCTTTCATCGCCGCCATGCCCGCGCGCGAGATCGACGCGGCGTCCCATCCCTTATTGAGCAGCCGGCGGATGTGGGACCGGTCCGCGCAGAGGAGGCGGCTCACGAACTCGATCTGGGCAGGGGTGGAGCCGATGGCCCACGCGGTGCCGGCTTGGCACGCCTCGGCCAGCGACGTCGAGGCCGATGGGTTCGCTGGGGTCCGGCGGAGGGTTTTGTCACTCATTGCGGATCTTCTCCATGATCCTGCTGAATTCGGTTTCCCGGGCTGTGCTGTTTGTGTTGCCCATGTTCTTGTTGGTTTTCGTTGGCGAAGTCCCTTTTTTTCTTCTCCTCCGGGCACCCCCCACGCCGGGGGAAGGCGCGCTCTTGGCTAGCAACCTTCTTAGATTGGATGGCTTGCGGTCCGCCTTCCGCCGCCGTCCGCCCACTACCTACCACTCGGATGGCCTGGGAAGGTCCCCGACCTCACCCATCTGGTCGAACCCGAGCCAGTCGGGGTGGAAGTTCGGCCACAGCGAGGCGCGCCGCATGGGGCGGTGGAAGAGGTGGGCGTCCTGGCGCCACGGGGCCCTGATCTGATGCACGCCCAGGCCGTCGCCCATGAGGGCCTCCTCGATGTCGCCCCTCCTGCGGAACTCAACGGTGTTGCAGGGGTTGAAGACGCCCATCGTCCAGTCGAGCGCCTCCGAGTACGTAACACCCGGGCCCGGCACAGTGGTTTTGCGCAGGCGCAGCCACAGTTCCTGCGACGACGCGTGGTTGGCCTCGAGCCAGGCCCGGAGGTCGGACGGCGTGTGAAAGAATTGCGGTGTCATAGGGTTCCCGAGGATAGTGGAATTCGTTGTTTGGCGGCATCAGAGGACGCGTTTCAGAAGAGGATGCCCGCCCGAACGGGCGCGCGGTGTTTCATCAGGGGCCTGATCCAGTGAAACAATAGAGCGCCTGGTTGGTGCGGAGGTAGAGGCGGCTGGCCGGATGGGAGAAATGGAAAGAATGGGAGGCATGGAGCCACCGGCAGGCCGGAAGGCGGTGGCGGCGGGCGGGCTGGACGGGGCGGGAATGGGCAATAGCCGATAGCGATTAGCAAATGGCAAATGGCAGAGGGCAGATGGTGTGGCTGTGGGGGCTGAGGGGGCTGAGGGGGTGGGGCGGATTGGGCGCATCTGGCCTTGTCGAGCGCGGCGGACACAGCGGCGCGAAAACCGTTGAACACGGTTGACATCCGCTCGTTCGGCTGGTAACACCGCGCTGAAGCGGCGGTGTTAACGAGATTTGAGGGAGGCCGACAAAGGTGCTCCGGGCGCACCTTGCCGTCCTGCCCGACGCAGCCGTTCGGATTCTGCCCGGTCAGGCAGCCCCAGGCCCACCAATCGCCGCTGATGGAATTACGAGAGCTTGAACCCGGCCCCGCCCGGCTCTATACCCGTTGGGTCATGCAGACTCAAGAAAGTCTCCCCGAGCGGTTGGTTTTGGCTTTCCGCCAGACCGTGCTTCCATGTTGCCTGGCGTGCGCCAGTGTGCTCTTGACCTCTGCGGAGAATTGCAGCGTATGATTCCGTCTCTTCCGTTGGCAGGTTCGGTTGTGGACACGATCGGTCGCACTCCGATGGTGGAGCTGCACAAACTGCGCGCCAGGCTGAAGCTCGAGGGCCGATTGCTGGCCAAGCTGGAATACTTCAATCCGGGCTTCAGCAAGAAGGACCGCATTGCTCTGGAGATGATCCGCGGCGCCCGGACGGGAGGGGACTTGCGCCCCGGGCAGACCGTGGTGGAACTGACCAGCGGCAATACCGGCACCGGCCTGGCCATCGTCTGTCGGGCGCTGGGCCACCCCTTCATCGCTGTGATGAGCAAGGGCAACACCATCGAGCGGGCGCGGATGATGGCGGCCCTGGGCGCCCAGGTGGTGCGCGTGGACCAAGCGCCAGGCTCGCAGCCTCATCAGGTTTCCGGGGCAGACCTGGCACTGGTTGAGGAGAAGGCCCGGCAACTTGTGCTCGAGCATGGCGCCTTTCGTGCCGATCAGTTCCGCCTCGAGGACAACGTCCTGGCGCATCAGCGGCACACCGGCCCCGAAATCTGGGAGCAATCGGAAGGCCGCGTAACGGCTTTCGTGGATTTCGCGGGCACGGGCGGCTCGTTCACCGGGGTCATGCGTGCGCTCAAGGAACGGAATCCGGCGGTGCGCGGATACCTGGTTGAGCCGGCATCGGCTCCCGCGTTGGCTGGCGAACAGGTTACCAATCAAAGCCACGTGATTCAAGGCGGCGGCTACTCCATGGCTGAGCTGCCGCTGTTGGACCGGGGATTGGTGACGGATTACCTCAAAGTCACGGACTCTGCGGCCACGGAGGCAGCGCGTCTGTTGGCGCAAGAGGAGGGCATCTTCGGCGGGTTTTCGGCAGGAGCGAATTTCGCCGGCGCGGTGCAGGTTCTTCAAGCCGGCGAGCATGGTGCCGTTGCCTTTCTCATCTGCGATAGCGGGCTCAAATACCTGAGCACCGACCTCTACCCTTAAACGAAGCCCACTTCGAGGGGGCCGGGCTTGATCTCGCCGTTCCAGTCAATCCCGGCATGGGCGTCGCCCAGGCCCAGATGCCATTTGCCGACCACGGCCGTGGTGTAGCCGGCGGACTTGAGAAGCGAGGGCAAAGTGGCGCGGCCCGGCTCGATAACGAGGGCGGCATCTCCGGGGACCCGTTGGCCCGGCAGCCAGAAGGCCGATCCGCAGACACGCTCGAATCAGATACTTGCTAATCGATGTCGTCACAATGACCCCAGATTTGCACGAGATTCCAATTCGCGCCAGTCTTTGCCTTCGTAGAAAAGGCTCAGCTTTGTCCGTTCGGAATGGCCCTTTCTGCGGTCTGACCCCGCCCACCGAGAATAGCTCCGTCAGGAGCGGCATGTTTACGGGGCCGTGGTCTGCAGGCGATAGAATTTCTGCGGGAAGTTGCCGGAATAGGGGTCGCTGAAATAGAGGGGCGTGGCGCCGAGGGTGTTGGTGGCCGCGGGGGTCCAGCTTGCGAGGTCGGTCGAGGTTTCCACAATCACCACCGGCCGCGCGCCCCCGGTGAACTTGAACCCGAAACGATTGGAACTGAAGCCAAAGCTGAGGTCGTTCATCAGGATCACCGGCCGAGCGCCCACCACAAGCTCAGTCTCCACAAACCAGGTGGTGACATCGCCCCGCGCGCGAATGGTGCCGTTGGCGGAGGGCAGCGACACGCGGGTCAAGTGCCAGCCGCCGGCAGTGCGTGCGCCGGCTCCGAGGCTGGTCCAGTGGGTGCCGTCGGCCGAAAAGTCGAAGGTGGTGCGCCAGACTTCCGGGCTGGCGCCGCCCCGCAGCCAGGTGATGGTCGAGCCTTTGAGACTCAGGCTCTGGGTAGCGGCCTCGGTGTTGTTCACCCGCCCAAGGTAGTTGCACGTCTGCCCGCACAGCGTGGAGAAGCAGCCCCCCACCAGAACCTTCCCGTCCGGCTGCACGGCTAGCGAAAGCACTTGCTGGTCCGCCCCCGGATTGAACCCGCTGTCCAGTGTCGCGTCCGCATTGAGCCGGCCGATATTGTGACACGGCTGCCCCGCCAGCGTGGTGAAAACGCCGCCCACCAGAATCTTCGCGTCTGCCTGCAACGCCACGCAATCCACCCAACTACCAAACTCGCCTCCTCCCGCCCCCGGATTGAAGCTCGTGTCCAGCGTCCCATCGGCATTGAGCCGGCCGATGTGATTGCGCGTCTGCCCGCACAGCGTGGTGAAAAAGCCGCCGACCAGGATCTTCCCGTCCGCCTGGACCGCCAGCGAATACACATACGGAGAATCGCCTCCCGCCCCCGGATTGAACCCTCTGTCCACTGTCCCGTCCGCATTCAGCCGCCCGATGCAGTTGCGAGGCTGGCCGCCCAGCGTGGTGAAGTCGCCGCCCACCGGGATTTTCCCGTCCGGCTGCACCGCCAGTGAACGCACCGTGTAGTCCGTCCCCGGATTGAAGGCGCTGTCCACTGTCCCGTCCGCATTGAGCCGAACGATGTTGTTGCCCGTCGGCAGGCCCTTCGTGGTGAAATCACCGCCCACCAGAATCTTCCCGTCCGCCTGCAACGCCAGACAACCCACGCCGGCGGTCCCCGGCTCCAACTCGCCGTCCAGCGTCCCGTCCAGCGTCCCGTCCGCGTTCAGCCGCCCGATGCATGTGCACCACTGCCCGTCCAGCCTGAGGAAACTGCCGCCCACCAGGATCTTCCCGTCCGCCTGGACCGCCAGCGAATACACATACGGAGAATCGCCTCCCGCCCCCGGATTGAACCCTCTGTCCACTGTCCCGTCCGCATTGAGCCGGCCGATATGGTTGCGCGTCTGCCCGCCCAGCGTGGTGAAGTCGCCGCCCACCAGGATTTTCCCGTCCGGCTGCACCGCCAGTGAATACACGAGGTCGTTTGCCCCCGGATTGAACCCGCTGTCCAGCGTGGCCAGGCTCACGGTCAAGAGCGCCACTGCGCTCGTCGCGCTGCCGTACTGGTTGCTCACCACCACGCTGTAGTCCCCGGCATCGGCGGCTTGGAGATTGGTCAGAGTCAGGAAAGCCCCGGTGCCGCGAGCCAGCGCCGCCCCATTTCTCCGCCATCGGTAGCCAAAGGGGGCCGTCCCCACCGCCGTCACCGCCAGCGTCAGGGTTTGCCCCAGTTGGCCGAACTGGCTCACGGGTTGAACGGCGATCAGCGGGTCTATCACCACGAGCGTGGCCGGCGCGCTGGTCACGCTGCCAAAGCCATCGCTCACCACCACGCTGTAGCCGCCGGCGTCGCCGCCACGGACATTCGTCAGCACCAACATCGCCGTCGCCGCCCCCGAAATGTTCCCCCCGTCCGCCAGCGGCATCCCGTTCTTGCGCCATTGGTAGCCCAAGGGCTCGGGGCCGCCGGCCACCACGCTGAATGTAGCGGTCGTGCCGGGGTCATTTGTCCGGCCGACGGGCTGGGAGATAAACACAGGCGGCCCAGAGGTCGGCACAAGGTCAGTCTCCACAAACCAGGTGTCGAGATAGCCCCGGGCGCGAAGGGCGCCCCTGGCGGAGGGCAGCGACACGCGGGTCAAGTGCCAGCCGCCGGCAGTGCGTGCGCCGGCTCCGAGGCTGGCCCACTTGGCGCCGTTGGTCGAAAAGTCGAAGGTCGTGCGCCAGACCTCCGTGCTGGCGCCACCGCGCAGCCAGGTGATCGTCGAGCCGTCGAAACTGAGGCTCTGGGTCGCGGGCTCGGTGTTGTTCAGCCGGCCAAGGTAGTTGCGCGGCTGGCCGCAGAGGTTGGTGAAACCGCCGCCCACCAGAATCTTCCCGTCCGCCTGCAACGCCAGACAAGCCACGCCGCCGCCCGGCCCCGGATTGAACCCGCTGTCCACTGTCCCGTCCGCATTCAGCCGGCCGAGGTTGTTGCGCGGCTGGCCAGCCAGCGTGGTGAATTCGCCGCCCACCAAGATCTTCCCGTCCGCCTGGAC
>Ga0181524_10005818_pt1 | contig 10876 bp, 14 predicted proteins | sample PEATcosm2014_Bin_34_FD_119761 | JGI IMG/M metagenome (GOLD analysis project Ga0181524, IMG submission 119761) | Peatland microbial communities from MTU Mesocosm Facility, Houghton, MI, USA - PEATcosm2014_Bin05_60_metaG | ecosystem: Environmental > Terrestrial > Soil > Wetlands > Peat | place...
CACTTCGACTCCCGAGCCTACCGGCGTCCCTATCCTCCTTGCTCAAACCAACCCCCCGGCCCAGTTGCGGCCAGAAAACCGCACCCCCGCCGCCGCTCCCTCTCTTACGTGCGGATTTGGGGCGCCCGCCGATCTTCGAGGAGAAGAGCTATTGGCGGTCGATCCACGACTCCCACCGATTCCACCCCGGGGAAGGCTTGAGCGGCCTCCAGAACCCGGCGATAAAACGCCGCCACGTCGCCGTCATGGGGATAGGCGGACTCGGGTAGCGAGACCGTCATTGTCAGCAGGTTTTTGGGATCGAAATGCGGTGGCAGATTGCCCACCACGAGCATGAGGCGAACGACCAGTCCACCCAGGCCCAAAAGCGCCACAGCAAGGCCCACCTCGGAAACTACCAAATATTCACGGAGCCGATGCGAGCCGCCAGCGCGGAAACCACCTCCGCCTTCCTTGAGGCTTTCGTTGAGGTTCAACTTCGTGCCGTAGAGCGCCGGCGCCAAGCCAAACAAGAGAGGCGTCAGCAAACAGACCAGCAGCGCGAAGCCGAGAACCCTTGCGTCCAACCCCAACCCATCAGGAGAAGCATTGATGACGATAGGAAACAGAGAGCGGAGGATGGCCATCCCCCAGATTCCGAGCAGAATGCCGAGAGCACCCGCTAGCAGAGCAAGCAGCATGCTCTCGGTAAGAAGTTGCCGGACCAGACGAAGCCGTCCCGCCCCCATGGCAGCGCGTGCCGCCATCTCTCTCTCGCGTACAGAAGCGCGGGCGAGGAGAAGGTTGGCCACATTCGCGCAGGCGATCAGCAGCACCATGACGACCGGACCCATGATGAAAACCAACCCCAGGCCAAGCTTCTTATTGATCTCATCCTGGAGGCGAACAACCTGGACTTCCCAGCCTTTGTTCGTGCTGGGAAAGGCCTGTGCCAGGCGGTGAGCGAGGTCGTACATCTCCGCCTGCGCCTGCTCCTTACTAAATCCGGACTTCAGCCGTCCAATCACCATCACCCGACGTAGACCCCGGCTCATGGCGCTGGAACGTAGGTCAAGCGGAACCCACACGTCGGCGTCCCCCGCGAACAACCGGAAACCGGCCGGCATTATTCCAATAACCGTGTAGCTTTCGCGATTCAATGTGATGTTGCGTCCGAGGATAGCCGGGTCGGCGCCGAAACTGTTTTGCCACAACCCATGACTCAAGATGGCAACCCGGTGGCTCCCGCCCTCAGACTCTTCGGGCAGGAAATTGCGACCGGTCGCCGGTTGCACTCCCAGTACGTGGAAGTAATTGAAGGACACTTGGCTGCCCGAGAGCTGCTGCGGTTCCGCCACGTTGGTGAGGTGGAAGGCCTGGCCGGAATACGCGGCGAGATCCTCGAAAACCCGGTTTTGCTGACGATAGTCCAGAAAGTCGGGAATGGACAGGCTTTCCCTCGTAACTCCATTCGTATTGTTCGCCGCCCACAGATTGGCGATTTGTTTTTGGTCCTTGATGGGAAAACGCAAGTTGAGAATGGGATCGAGAAAGCTAAGAATTGCCGTGTTCATGCCGATGCCCAGCGCCAGGGTGAGCAGAGCCACCGCTGTTAGGCCGGGGTTCTTGGCCCACATTCGCAAGCCGTAACGCAAATCTTGAAGCAGAGTGTTCATGTGGACTGTGGCTGAGGCTTTCGCAGGAAAGGTACGGCGCCGAGCAAGAGCCCGACAGCCGGCAGTAACACCCAATTAACCAGCAGAACCAGGACCCCGGGGATTACGAATGCGAGGTCGGCGAGTCCAAAGGGTCTGAGTACCGATCTGTGCGTGAGCAAGGGAAGGAGCAAATAAATGGGCAAAGTAAGATATGGGCTGACCAGGAAGAAACTCAGCATGGCGAGCGGTGGAGCGAGTGCAGCAAGCAGCCGATGAGTGGTTTTTCCTCCGGCGCGCTGCGACCAGAAGGCCGCGGCCGCGCCAATCACGGGCAGGACGATGAGCCAGGGAAGATAAAACGTGAAGAATAGATAGCTCGTTCCACTCAGCCAGTAAAAGCGCGGAACCAGGCCGGAAAATTGGAAGATAGCCAGCAGGCTGCTGCTCAAGGTGAGCGCACCCAATGCGGGCAGCCACAAAACCTTGGTACGGTATGTTACCTGGTAGTTCATGGTTGCCTCCTCAGTTTCCGCGCGAAGAATTTCCTCGCGGAATTCGGGCCAATCCACGACGCCACCGAGCGCTTCCAGGAAGGCTTCCTCGTTGGCAATGCCGCGTGCTCCGAGCGCGTCCGCGTGGTCCTCCAGATGATTGCCGAGTTCGCGCAGAATTTCTCTCTCCCGCTGAGGCGCCAGCCCCAGTTCCCCCAAGCAATTTTTGAGTAGCGCGTGATGGTCCGGCATGGGCGACTCCGCCAGTAGGGGCACGCCATGGCGTGCCCCTACTGGGTGATGTTCCTTTAGGCCCGCCTCCTTAGGACTGCGCCTGGGGCTTTCGCAGGAAGGGCGCGGCGCCGATCAGGAGCGGCACTGATGGGAGCAGCACCCAGGTCATCGTCAGAATCAAGAAGGCGCTCGGATGAATGTCGTGCGGGCCGCCCTCCAGGATCATCGCAAACGGCAGGACCAGCACGAATACCCCCAGCAGGGCGATCGCCGGGGCTAGTGCGGCGAGCACCTGATGCAGTACGGCGCCGCCCGCACGGCGCGACGAATATGCCGCAATAGCTCCCACCACGGGCTGCGAGATGAGCCAGGGGAAAACGAAGACATAGTAAGGGGCCATCCGCCCGCCTGTGTAAAACCAATAAAAGTGAGGCGGCGTGCCGAAAATCTGCATGAGAGCCAACACTACATTGCTCAGGGTAAGAGCAAACAAAGCGGGTAGCCATAGGACTTTGGTACGGTAGTTCATGATTGACTCCCCAGTTTCCGCGGATACAATTTCATTGCGTAATGCGGGCCAGTTGGACACGGAATTGAAAGTTTGCCGGGCGGCGTCGTCGCGGGCCACGCCGGACGCTTCGAGGGCGGCGGCGTGGTCTTCCAGATACTCGCCGAGTTCGCGCACAATCTCTTCTTCCCGGCGAGTTCCGAGCCCCAGCTTGCCCAAGTGTGCTTTGATCAATTCCTGATCATCCGGCATGGGCGACTCCGGCGATGCGATGAAGCGCCTGAAAGAAGGAGTTCCATTCTTCGCGTAGCGGCGCCAGTTGCTTCTTGCCCTTCGGCGTCAAGTGGTAGCAGCGGCGCTTGCGCCCGCTCTGGGCTTCTTCCCATTTTCCCTTCACCCATCCACGTTTTTCCATGCGATAGAGCAGTGGATAGAGCGAGGCCAGGTTGAACTGGAGGACGCCGCCGGTTTGCTGCGCGATGCGCTTGGAGATTTCGTAACCGTGCAAGGGCTCCTGGTCGAGCAGGGCTAGAATGGCCAGCTCGCCGCTGCCGCGTTTGATTTTGGTGTCAATTCCGAGCATCGTGACTCCTATAGATTTCTATCCTATATATAGGGTTGAAGGTTGTCAAGGGGAAAGTTTCGGGGAGTGGGCATCAGGGGTTTCACTACAGCGACGCGGCGCTGACACCGCAATCCAGGAAGGCTTTCACCACAGATTCGTACGATCCTGCCGCTCGCAACGATGGATGAAAATGCGCGAAGCGCTTTGGACTGCGGCCGCGAAGCTGCCGCCTTTGGTTTTAGCCAACGCCGTCGTTTTGCCAGTTTCCCATTCTGGCGAAAGGGTCAAAGCGATTGCTGCTGCTACCGCAGCAAAGGCGGCAGCTTCGCGGTCGCAGTCCAAAGTGCCTTCGGCACAGTCATTTTGACAGCAGGGGCACAGATGGCACAGCGCGGCTCTGCCGCGCTGTGCTCTTTGTGGTAAACCTTTTCATTGCGGCGCGTGAATAGGGCGGGCAGCCATTCGGTTTCACTGGTGGCCGTCCAGAAAATGGGACCGAGGGGCCATTCCCTGGGAGGGCATGGCCCCACTTTGAGATCCATATGCCGTACGACCGTGCGGGCCGGCTACGCTTCCTGTTCTGTTTGCACGGTACGCAGGCGAGCCGCCTTACCACGCAACTTGCGAAGATAATAGAGCGTGGCGCGGCGCACGCGGCCGGAACGCACAACCTCAACCTTGTCGACGATGGGCGAGTGCAAGGGGAAGATGCGTTCCACTCCCTGTCCGAAGGAAATCTTGCGGACCGTAAACGTGGAATGGTTGCGGGCGCGGCGAAGGCCGATCACGGTACCTTCGAAGACCTGGATCCTTTCCTTTTCGCCTTCTTTGATCTTGACGTGTACCTTCACCGTATCGCCGGGGTGAAACGACGAGACATCCTTCTTCATCTGTGCTTGTTCAACTTTTTCGAGCGCATTCATATTTCTATTCTCCCAAACTTTTCGAGATCACTTCACAGGGGCAGAATTCAGCCTTGCCGTTCCGGCCTCGAAATGAAATGTCGTGTATTGTAGCGGCGAGTTTACCTCGCCATATGGCGGCGTAAAGCCGCCTCTACGTTCCCTCCGCGCGATGGAGCGCGACCCCGCGTGCCTTACCCGAGGCCTGTTACCGGCTCGCTCTTCGCGTTATTGAGCGATTCCAGCCACCGGCTGTCTTCCTCACTCAGGGGAACTTGAGCAAGCAAATCGGGCCGGCGCCTCCAGGTCTTTTCGAGCGCTCGCCGTCGCCGCCACTGGCGAATTTGCTCGTGGTTGCCGGAGAGCAGGACATCCGGTACTTTCCAATCGCGAAACTCCGCCGGGCGCGTGTAGTGCGGGCAGTCGAGCAACCCGTGCCGGACTTCCGCTCCCGCCGGGAACCCGAAGGAATCCTGTTCGCGCGACTCTTCGTTGCCCAGCACTCCCGGAAGGAGGCGAATCGTCGCTTCCATCACGACCGCCGCGGGCAATTCACCGCCGCTCAGGACGAAGTCACCGATGGAAATTTCATCAGTGGCGAGGTTTTCCGCCACGCGTTCGTCCACGCCTTCATAGCGGCCACAAATCAAAACCAAGCGCGCAGTGTGCGAAAGTTCTTCCGCCACGGCCTGAGTCAGCAATCGGCCCTGGGGCGAAAGCAGAATCACCGGTAGGGTTTTCTCCGGGGCCTCCCCTCGGAGCGCTTCCACCGCCCGGAATATTGGCTCCGCCTTAAAAACCATGCCCGGTCCACCGCCGAAAGGCCGATCATCAACCGTCCGATGGCGGTCGTCGGTAAAGTCCCGTAAGTCATGCAGCCGGATCGATGCGTGGCCCGACGCCATGGCCCGCTTCAGCAGCCCGTGCTCCAGGATGCTGCCGAAGAATTCCGGGAAGATGGTGACCACGTCGAAAGTCATAATACTCGGGACACGGGATTCGGGACACGGGAAGGAAGTTGCCTTAAGCCGCGTCCCGGACCTCTTGTCTCGGATTCCAAATCCCAGATTCAAGATTCCAGACGCGAGATTCAAGATTCCTGATTTCAGATCGAAAACTCCAGATCCAAGATTCCAGATGGTGGATTCCTGATCACGAATCCCGTGTCCCGCATCCCGTTATTACTCGTTCAACTCCAGCAACTCCTCCGGCGGGTCGATCATGATGGTCTGTGAGGCGAGATCGATCCGGGTACAGATTTCCTGCGCCAGGGGAATCAGGGCCTCACTTTTTCCGTCCGGACGCCTGACGTGGAGCACGTCTACGCCGCCCGTGGATTCGACTTCGGTCACTGTCCCAATTTCCCGTCCCTGGCGTTCCCAAACAACACGGCATCCGTGCAATTCGCACATGTAGTAATTGTTCGGGGGAAGCGGGGTGCGCTGCTCCCACGGGATAAGAACTTGGAGCCCGCGCAGGCCCGAAGCACTTTCAATAGAATCCGTGCCTGTAAACTTCAGGATGATCCGGCCTTTGTGCGGCCAAGCGCATTCCACTTTAACGGGCTTTGGCGTCTGGCCGGGAACTTCCAGGAAAACGGATTGCATTTGCTGGAAGCGCCCTGGGAAATCTGTAAGGATCTCCGCGGCAACCTCTCCTTTGCGTCCCTGGGGCCGGAGAATGCGCGCGATGGCCAGAAACTGCCCGGTAGAGTTTTCCGCCAATGCCCCTCACGCCTCGCACGCCGCTTCCACCCGCACGTGAGACGAAAGGCCCCCTATTCCAAGATCTCCAGCGTGAAACGCTTCTTGAGCTTCATGCCGGCGGCGTTGAGGATGGTGCGGACGGAGCGAGCAGTTCGCCCTTGCTTCCCGATGACCTTCCCCAAGTCGGAAGGATGAACCCGCAATTCCAAGACGGTTACTTGTTCGCCTTCCACGGCCCGCACAGAAACCTGTTCGGGATTATCGACTAGCGCTTTGGCGATGGCTTCGATTAAGTCCTTCATCTGGCCCTCCCGCCCACTTGAACTGACGTGCCCAGGTTGTCCTGAACCAGTGTGTATGAGAACGCATAACCGCAAATGGTGCGGGCGCCGCGATCGGCCCCGGCCTCAAGGTTCATGCCGCCGGCACTACCGCAGGAGCTGGCGCGGGAAGCCTCTTCAAGAAACTCTGCACGGTTTCTGAAGGTTGCGCCCCCTGTCCGATCCAATAATCAACGCGCTCGCGATTCAGCACGATTTCCGGCGGCGTTCGCCGGGGATTATAATGGCCGACAATTTCCACAAAGCGCCCATCACGGGCCCTCTCGCGATCTATTACTACAACTCGGTAGCTGCTTTTCTTTTTGGCCCCCGTTCGAGTCAAGCGTATTCTTAACAATCTTCCCCCTTTTGATGTTCGATGATCGATTGAGGGCATTTCGTTCGCCTTGATTTATCGCCAATCGACCATCGGCAATCGAAAATTCACTACGTCATCATTAATCTCGTATCCCGGAGACTATCTCATCCCCGGCCCCACCGGCATGCCCAGCTTGCCAAGTCCCCGCCCTAATAAGCTCGTGCTCATGGACTTCATCATTTTGCGCATTTGGAAGTATTGTTTCAAGACCTGATTTACCTGCTGGACGGAAGTGCCGCTCCCCTTGGCGATGCGTTTTCGCCGCTTGCCATTGATGATTTCGTGATTGCGCCGCTCCTGGGGAGTCATGGAATTGATAATTGCTTCGATATGAATCAGCTCTTTCTCTTCTACTTTGACCTTGCTGGCATCCTTGAAAATTCCGACTTTGGGGAGCATGCCCAGCATCTGCTCCATAGGCCCCATCTTGCGCACCTGGTTAAGTTGATCACGGAAGTCTTCCAATGAAAAAGTATCGGTCTGAAGCTTGCGATGGACGTCCATCGCCTTTTGCTTGTCGATCTTCTCCTCGGCTTTTTCGATGAGCGAAAGGATGTCGCCCATACCGAGGATGCGTGAGACGATCCGCTCAGGATAGAAGACTTCCAGTTGATCGTACTTTTCTCCAATTCCCATGAACTTGATGGGCTGACCGGTGACGTGATGAATGGAAAGCGCCGCGCCGCCGCGGGCGTCGCCATCAAGCTTGGTCAGGATCACACCGGTCGTACCCAGCCGCTCGTGGAATTCCTGCGCGCTGCGCACGGCGTCCTGGCCAATCATGGCATCGGCCACCAGAAGGACTTCGCTGGGCCGCAGCTTGGTGCGAAGTTCACTCACTTCGTTCATCAGTTCCTGGTCAATGTGCAGGCGGCCGGCGGTGTCAACGATCAGCACGTCGTGACCGCGGTCGGCGGCGTCTTTGCGCGCGGCCATGGCCAGTTCAATCGGTGAGTTGATGCCCGTACCCGCAAAAATCGGAATCTGAACGGCCTTGGCGATTATCGCCAACTGCTCCCGGGCGGCGGGGCGGTAGACGTCGGTCGATACCAACATCGGGCGGCGTTTGCGCCCGGCGAGCCAAAGCGCTAACTTGCCGGAGGTGGTGGTTTTGCCCGAGCCCTGAAGGCCGACCATGAGGAAAACAGTGGGGTATTCCTTCGAAAAAGTCAGCAGCGAGGCTTCGCGGCCGAGAATCTGAATCAACTCGTCGCGCACGATGCGAATGACTTCCTGCACCGGTGATAGGCTGGAGCGAACTTCTTCGCCCAAGGCCTTGACCCGGACACGCTCAAGCAACTCCGTTACAACATTGAGGTTAACATCGGCTTCGAGAAGGGCTAGGCGCACCTCGCGCAAGGTTTGGTCCACAACCTCATCGTTCAGGACTCCCTGAATGCGCAGGGTCTTAAAAACCTTTTGCAGCCGGTCTTGGAGTGCGTCAAACATGAGCTATCAACCAACTTGGGGGGCTAATCCGCCCAGCGGTTCCATCGCGATGCCGAACCGAAATATATCCACTATGCCATCTTACGCCCTTTACTACAGTGAAGCAAAGCGCGTCATTTCAATATATCACCAGAATCAGGGCATGGGAATGACCAAACCCCCAGCATGTCTTGACGATGAGCAAACCGTTAGATCAGCCCACCGTCCTTATGGTGGGTCCGCCAGCAATAGAGTTGCTGAACCGCGACGGACAGCACGCACACCCCGCCGGCAATGGAGATGCTTACTTCCAACAGGTACTGAAGCATGTCTTCATGACTGGCGGCGCTGGCCATCGCCGCCAGGGCAAATCCATGACCTACGGCCCAAAGACCAATAATGGCGCACAAGGCAAGGGTCACAACTCGAAGGGCGATCTTAAACATAGCCACCTACCTCTTCCGCCCGAAGGGCGCATGTACCGGCTGTAACGATTCATACACCCGGATGAGGGCAGGGTCAACTCAAACTGGATCAGCAGGGGATGGGGGATTAGGTGGCCCGGAAAACACAGTAGCCGCGTAGTCTGATGTTTTTAGCGGCAGCCACCGAACGCCGAGCCTGAACTCTTGCGGATTGACGGGATCCCGGCACGTGACTAAAACAAACTCAATTGACGCTGGAAATACCAATGCGAAGACAGGGATTTGAGGATCCCATGGAGGAAGGGGGGCGACTAGAGGTTCAGGAGATAGTCGGAAGCCGTCAGGTTTCCGAATCTCACTGTATTCACACGCTCTCCCACCACGTTCGCAAAGTACTCGAGGATCTTGGCCAATTTCAAGACGGCCGGTCTTTCGCTCAATTTCAGCCAGTGGCACGTAATCAGAGAAGCGAAGACCAACTTGAAGTAAACAATCAAAAGACGCTCTTCATAGGTGTAGCGCTGATTGATGTTGGCAGCGTTCTTAAGAAGGTAAGTGAGCGCGAGGAAATCACACTTGAGCGTCAGAGTCAGCCTTGGGTATTCCACAGGAGAATTAAGAGCCTCGATGGACTTTCGAACTGATGGGAACTCCAGACGATTAGCGTTGACGATCGATTGGAAGAACTCCTGCGCGAACTGTCGGCGCAAGATCCTTTGGCACACAGCCTGGAGATAAAAGCCGAATAGCCCCGTCGAAACAATTAAAATCAGGGCCGCCATGAACATGTTCCACCTCACCGCATAATACTAGTCAGCAACCGCCTCTACCCAGGCTTGTTTCCTCGCCCGCGAACGAACCGGATCTGTCGGGGTTGGTCTGAGGATTGCGTAAACCCAAGTCGATAACATTCCCAGCGTACAGGCCGGCGGGAGCACCATTGCAATATTGCGCGCGAAGTTCTCTCCAGAAGTCAGGTGCAGCAGGGCCAGGCAGGCGGCTTCGCCCGCAAATTGGATGCCCATTCCGCAAACCAGCAGTCCAAGCTCGCCGTCCTCAATCGCGAACTGCTGAATCATTACGTAAAGCAGGGTATTTAGGACGAGGCAGCTAAAGTAAAGGTTCTGGCTAAACTCAATAATGAACCATGCGTAGAGCTGGCCTTGATGGCGGGTGAGGGCAAGAGCGGAAATTGCTATAACCAGTATGATGACGAAAACCAGGAGCAGGCGAACCAAACGCCACAACTTCTCCTCCCGCACACAGGCGCGGCGGAAGAAGCCGCAAGTCAGCAGAAAAGCACCTAAGGCCAAAACGACGTCTGTCACCCAATAGAAATTGGCATATTGGCGGGATGTCTGGCCGTAATAGTTGAGGATGGCAACGCGTCCAATTCCATCCAGCGCAAAGAGTAGTGTTACGTACAGGCACAAACCCTTAAGCTGCCGCCACCCTCCGCGTGAAACGAGCAGCACACACACCAACGCCTCTAACACGGAGATACCGTATTCAAGGGCGTGGATTAGGATCTGGTTGTTCATGGGCGTCACGAAGCTTTAATTCTTCTTGGGTTGCTTCCGTGTCGCTCATGTGGACCGGGAGCAACTTACTTCTTGGGCGGGATCGGCATTGGGGCCCCGCCAATTCCCATGGGCGGTATCGGCATTGGTGCTCCACCAATTCCCATGGGCGGTATCGGCATCGGAGCTCCCCCAATTCCCGCTACGCTCCGCCGAACCGAAACGCTGCTCAATACTACCAACAGCGCCAAAACAAAAGCTAAAAAGTAATTCTTCACGGCTTCCTCCCAAGTTAGTCAATATAAAAAATGGCTACCTGGGACGAAAGCCTATACTTTCATTTTCTAAATGTCAATACTTTTGAACACACTACGCCTCACGCCTGCGTTTTACCAAAACGGCCATAATGTCATGCAGCATCTATAACTTCCAAATGCCGCTCTTCTGCCTACGCCAGCAACTTTAAGTTCAACCCAGTACCTTGGCAATAGTACTAAGGTACCATGCCAGCGAAACAGGTTAACCTGCCCGGTTCCACTGGAGCCCGTTGATCCGTGTGACTTGCTTGCGGTGAGATGCCCATTAATTTCCGCTACCTTCGAGTTGACCCAAACGGGTGCGAATGGCATCATACAGAATATCGATTTAGGGCCTTGTGGAGTGTGCTGCATGAAGATCAAGAAACAGTATTTGCCGTTTGCGCTGTTTGTGGGAGTGGTCGGATTGCTGGTCTTGGCGAGCTTCCCGCCCAAGTGGTTCGC
>Ga0181524_10005819_pt1 | contig 10874 bp, 9 predicted proteins | sample PEATcosm2014_Bin_34_FD_119761 | JGI IMG/M metagenome (GOLD analysis project Ga0181524, IMG submission 119761) | Peatland microbial communities from MTU Mesocosm Facility, Houghton, MI, USA - PEATcosm2014_Bin05_60_metaG | ecosystem: Environmental > Terrestrial > Soil > Wetlands > Peat | place...
CGATCGCCACGGCAAACACCAGCACGAGCAGGAACAAGCCCCGCACCGGCACCGACGTCTCGGCCACGAGCAGATCGTGCGCGTTGTGCGGCCCACGGAACGGTTGGTAGAAGTCGGCCCCTCTGCGAGACAGGAGAGAGCAGGTCTGCTGCCAGCTTGGCTCGCCGTCGGGGGAGCTGGCCGCCGCCCCGCCCAGTCCCACGAAAAAACCTCCCGCGCCGTCCTGCACGCCGCCGCGCGAAAAAGCTTCCGGCACCTTCCCCCCGTGGATCAACAGCACGCCGCCGCACTCCACGTAGCGCCGCAGGGCCAACTGGACGGCCGCGGGCATCTCCTCGGCCTCCCGCTGGGTCAGGAGGATCTCGTCGTAACACGAGTAGCCCAGCCAATTGGGGCTCCATTGACTCACCGGAACGTCGCTATGGAGGAAGGCCGTTTGCTCCAGCACGCCCGGCCCCTCCGGCTCCGGGTCCGGGAACGGTGGCGGGGTAGGCCCCGCCCCGAACGGCCCCGGCCCGGGCGGCGGCTTCGGCTCTTCCTCTGCCACCTTCGTCTCAGTCTTGGAAGGAAGCTCCCGCCGGGCCGCGCGCTGGCCAATGTCCTGCGGAACGCCCGGGCTGAGCAACACGGCCGGCCGGGGAATCTCGTCGCGATGCGTCATCGACAGGACCGCCACGAGGATGGGGTGCTTCGCCGGCTTGCCGTCCACGCGGACGTCCATGGGGACACTGCCGAACCAGTCGCGCAGGGGCGGCGTGAAGAGCGACACGGAGGCCTCTTGACCACCGGTGAGGCGGACGGTCCGCGAGGCCACCACGCCGCCGCGGACGTAAGCGGTGCGCGTCTCCGCGGGACACGCCAATTCCACCGTGTGGTCCTTGGCGGACGTGTTCTTCAAGCGCACGCGGTACTCGACGTAGCCGTGGCTGACGCCGTCTTCGCGGAATCCCATTCCGCCACCGCCAGGGATCAGCACCGGCGACGGCTGGACGTCGATGAGGATGTCTCCGACGCTCTCCGCGCCCCGGACGGCGGCCGGGACGAGCACCGCGGCTAAACAGGCCGCCAGAACCAGGATTTCCGAATTTCGAGAGGGCATAAGAGTACCGGGTCTTGGGGCTTCGGTCTTGGGTCTTGGATCGCTACGCGAAGACCTAAGACCCAAGGCCTAAGGCCCCCTTGCGGCCTTTTCGACCTCCAGGTCGGCGGGCAGCCCCAGCCCGGCCTCGTCCAGCGAGTCCAGCAGACCCTGGACGATCGCCAGCTCGCCGATCTGGTCGAAGCGTGCCTTGTAGTTGAGGATCAGGCGGTGGTTCATCACGGGGGCGGCCACGGCCCGCACGTCCTCGAACCCTACCGTAGGCCGGCCGGCCAGCAGGGCGTGGGCGCGGGACGCCTCGCCCATGGCGATGGCCGCCCGGGGGCTGGCCCCGTAGGTCACGTAGCTGTTGACCTCGGCCGTGGCTTCCCGAGAGCGGGGATGGCTCGCCGCCACCAGCCGCGAGATATACCGCGACACGGCGCGGGGAAGATACATCCGCTCCATGCCGGCGAACAGGCGAGACAACTCCTCCGCCGAGAGGGGCGCGGAAGGCACGGGCGGCTCGCCCCGCCGCCGCGTGCAAATAATGTCCTCCAGCACCTCCGCCGAAACGTCGCCCACCGGCAGCTTGAAGAGGAAGCGGTCCAACTGCGCCTCCGGCAGCGGATACGTGCCTTCCAGCTCGATGGGATTCTGACTGGCCAGCACGAAGAACGGCTCGGGGAGCATCCGCGTCGTGCCGAGCATCGTGACCGAGCGCTCCTGCATCGCCTCCAGCAAGGCCGACTGGGTCTTGGGGCTGGCGCGGTTGATCTCGTCGGCCAGGAGGATGTTGGTGAAGACGGGGCCCGCCTGGAAGGTCATTTCCCGCGGGCCGCCCGCCTTGTCTTGCAAGATGTGGGTGCCGAGGATGTCGCTGGGCATCAGGTCGGGCGTGAACTGCACGCGGCGGAACTCCAGGCGGAGGATCTGCCCGAGGGCCTTGATCAAGGCCGTCTTTCCCACGCCGGGCAGCCCTTCCAGGAGGATGTGCCCGCGGCTGAGTATCCCCGCCAGCACCAGCCGGTGCAACGCGGTCCGTCCCAGGAGGACCAGGTCCATTTGCGCCAGGATGCGGTCGGCCAGGGCCACCAGCGGCGCCAGCTCGTCCGGTGCCAACAGCGGGGCAGTCGGCTGGTTCACCAAGGGACCTCTCAAGGTAGGGTGGGACGAGGTACGAGTCCCACCAATTGGACTTCTTGGTGGGACTCGTACCTCGTCCCACCCTACGTTCTACGGCTCATGGTCTCGTCTTCTCTCGCTCGAAGTAACGGCGGATGGTGTTTTCATGTTGCGGGAGGATGAGTTGGGTGCGGGCGGCGCCGCCGCCGGCTTTGGCGGCTGCCAAGGCCCCGCCGGCCGATGGGCCCGCCGGCTTGGCCGCCGTGGGGTCGCCCGTGCTCACGCCCACCAGCCGGCTTTCCTTCAGCGAAGCCGCGGCCGCCGGGGCGAGGACCTTCTCCTTGAAGCCCACGTTTTCCTGGTTGGCGCCCTGGGTCCAGCTCAAGGCGGTAGGGGGGCCGCCGCCACCTCGTCCGCCGCGGCCGGGCATGCCGTCGGCCTCGTCGTCGTTGCGGTCCGCCGACTCGCCGGTCGCCAGGGCCGCCAGCGCATCCTCAAGGTCCTCGCCGCTCTCGCACCCCCGCAAGACCTCCGCCAACTCCGCCTCGTGGCCCTCGGCCGCCTCGGCCAGGCGGGCCAGCTCGGCGGCGTCCACCAGCCGCGCCCCGACCAGCTTCTCCAGCCGCATCCGCTCGCACGCCTTGCACTTCGCCAGGGCCTCGGCCAGGTCCTTGAGCTCATCCGCGGTCAGACGGCCATCGCGGCAGGCCTCCGCCAACTCCTTGTCAAGGCTCTCGGCCAGCGATTTGCTCTCGGCGGCGGCTTGCTCGGTCAGGCGGGCCAGCTCTTTCATCGCCTCGCTGAGCTGCGCGGGAGCCATTTGGGCCTTGACGTCGTCGAGGGCCCGGGCCAGGTCCTCGGCCTTGCCGGCGGCCTCGGCATGCCTGACGGCCGCCTCGGCGGCCTCCGCGGCCGCCTTGGCCAGCGATGCCTCCAGGTGATCCATGGCCTCCAGCGTCTTGGCCGGGTTCTTGCCCGATGCCTCTTGCCGTACCCGCACCAGGTCCTTCTCCAGGACTTGGGCCTTTTCGGGGGGAATAAGCTGCTCTTGCTTGACGACCGCGAGCTTCGCGGCAAGCTGTTCCATTTGCGTGCCGACCTCCAACGACTCCTCGCCGGCGGGCAGGTAGCGATCGGGCACGAGAAAGCCGGCGGCCAAGAACGCGATGCCTGCCAAGAGCAACATCCCGTGCCGTCCCGCGTGCAGCCGCACGGCCGGCTGGGAGACGCCGGGCATCCGCGGGCCCCACGCTCCGAGGTCCCGCTCGCCGGCGGTCATCAGCAACCCGCCCAGAGCGGCGTGACGATCCAGGGCCGCCCGCATCGCCGGTGTGGACGGGGTTCTGCGGACCGCCAGGACGATCCCCACCGCCAAGGCCGGCACGTAGCCCAGCAAGCCGGCCAGGAGCCACTGCCGCTCGATCCCGGCGGCCACCCGCAGGAGAACCACCGCGGCCGCCAACGTCATGGTCCAAATCAACAAACCTCGCAGGCAATAGCGGATTGCCAGGAAGCTTCCCAGCCGCATGCGGAAGCGGGCGAGTTGCTGATCGCCGTCGGCCATCCGTTACCCTCCACGCAGTTCGCAGAAGAAGAGAAGAGAGGTATTCCGGCCCGCAAAGTCATCTCGCCTGATATCCACCAGCATACCACCCCCGGGTGGCGATGGGAAGGGCCGTGGACAAACCCCCGGATCACCGGCACGCCTGCCGATCGGGGGGCTTGGGCCCGGCGGAGGCGCACCTGGCGAACCAGGGCGTCTATTGTCAGTTCCTCCGCCATGCGGCTCTGGCACACGGCGCCGGGGGTCAGTCCCGCGACGGTGCCTGCCTTCGAGCCGAATCTGCGACACAGTACAGATACTTGCTCGAACGGATACCCCGCCAGACACAACCCCGGCCCCACCTCGCTGTTCTCCGGCGGGTCTGGTAGAATGGGGGCTTGTGAAGGGGGACCTTCGCGATAAGGGCTGCACGAGTCGAGGAAAGGGCGAGGCTCCAAACACGGCCACGACAATGGAAGGCGTCGCAGCGAACATGATCGCAGCGTCGACCGCGGGCGAATCCCGAACCGACGACCGGCAACACACAAGCGGGGGTTCATCATGGCGATGAAGGACCAGCCACCGCACTCGGACCAGCAGCCGGGAGATCCGCGCGTCCGTTTCGCGGCGGAGCGAACGCTGCTGGCATGGATGCGAACCGGACTGGCCCTGATGGGCTTCGGGTTCGTTGTTGCCCGGTTCGGTCTGTTCCTGCGCGAGATTGCCGCCGCCGGTCAGGTGGCGGCTCAGCAGCACTCCCCCGGCTGGTCCCTGTGGATTGGGACGGCGCTGATCGGACTGGGGGTCGCCGTCAGCCTGGTGGCATCCGTCGAGTATTATCGCTTCGTCCGCTTGTCCAAGCAGGGGCGAACCTATGCTCCGCGCACTGCATTGCTGGCGGTCGTTGTCGGCGTCATTCTCGCCGCGCTTGGGATCGTGATGGCGTCGTACCTGATCCTGGTGAGTTACTGAACGCCTACTCCCGCAGCAGCGCACGGCCGCCTGCCGTTTGACACGCCTTGCCTTGCGCCGCCGAATGCCTTCCGTACGGCGATCTTTCCAGTCTCCGGCTGACAGGCCTTCGGGACATCACGTCCGCAGCCCTGCGCTCGCCGGCGCCGCAGGTCAGGCTCCTCACAAAGCTCTGTTGACGCCTGCGCGTGGCGGCATACTTCTCGATCAGCCGACACAATTGCTCCGCCGGCATGTCCGCGAAGCGCGGCTGCAACACCTCCGCGAAGTCGGCCAGGTCTTCAATCATGGCCGGGCGCTGCGGGAGCTCATCGACAGGGTAGGGGAAGACCTCCTCCCACAGATGGGCCAGCACTTCGCTGTTCGCTTTGTCGAGCAGTGCCTCGATTCTGGCACGGTGATCTCTCCCCGCCGGGGTCCTTGCGGTGCTGACGTTCACGTGGGCAATCGTGCTGGTGGCCATAGCTGGGTCCCTTCGTTTCAGGTCATGGCGCCTCTTCAGGCCCACCACCTCTTCGGCTCTTCCCGGCCTGTGTGACTGGGGAGATCGAGAAATACGCCCCAATTCTAGCGGCGACCCGGAAGGTGTGAATCCCGGAAAACCGTAGTGGTGTCGTGCAATTACCGTCCATGGGCATCAGGATTTCCACTAACATCGTTAGGGGGTGCGCCGGGCCTTGCGCCCCGTGACAGTGCCCGAGCGAGGATTTCGTCAGCCGGCTGGTGCAGCAGGCCAAACTCGCACGCAGTATGACTCCCGCTGTTGACCCTTGCGGTTGACAGGGCCTGGCGCGGGGCTACAATGGGGGGTGCGCAAGGGGGCCAGGTGCCGTCCAAGGCACTGCAGGCTGGATCGACGAGCCTCCATACGGACAGGTCGGCAGCCGAAGGATGTGATGACTGAGGCAAGGTTGCACAGTGACCGGCAAAGAGCTGCTTCGTCAAGGTTGGAGTTTTGGCAATGACTGCTTCCAGCGGTTTCGCCTACCTGCTCGCTTTCCTCGTGAGATGGAAATTGTTGGAGGCGTTCGTGGTGCCGACCGGAGCCATGGCGCCCACCGTCTACGGCGCTCATGCCGACCTGGTGTGCCGGAACTGCGGCATGGAGTATGCCGTCAGCATGTCGAGGCCGCCCGGGCCGCAGCACCAGCGGGAACCCGTGCGCGCCGCTTGTCCGAACTGCGGCCAGCCGAGCGAAGTCGGCCGGCACGATCCGGTTTTGCCCGGTGACCGGATCCTGGTCGAGAAGATCAGCCGGCCGCGCCGCTGGGACCTGCTGGTATTCAAATACCCCGAAGATCGCCGGGTGAATTTCGTCAAGCGCGTGGTAGGCATGCCCGGTGAGACGGTGGAAATTGCCGACGGCGGCATTTTCGTCAACGGTCACCGGCTGCGGAAGGAGCCGTCGCAAGCGCGGGACATGTGGCTTCTCGCTCACGACAGCAGCCGGGTGACGAAACGGACGCCGCCCGGCGGTCCTCGCTGGGAACCGGCGGGACCGTCTTCCCGTTGGAAGCTCGACGGCGGCCGGTGGCACTTCAAGGGCATGAGCGCGACGGGCGATGCGCTGGTATTCTCCGGGCGGCTCACCGATGAGATCGCTTACAACGGAAATGATCCCGCTCGGGGGCTCGCCGAGAGATCTCCGCCGTTGGTCGGCGACGTCAAGCTCGTTTGCGACCTGGAGGGCTTCTCCGGCGAAGGAAGCCTGGAGTTGCGCTGGGAGTTTTGCGACCGGAAGGTGAGGGCCGGAATCTCGGCGGATGGACAAGTCGAAATGGCGGTCTCCGCGATCCCGAGCGCGCCGGAAGCCGGAAGAGCCCGTGACACCGTGGTCCACGGCAAACTCCGGCACCGCCTCGCCGCGGTACGGCAGTTGGGCTTGATCGTTCGCGACGGCCATGCCTATCTGGTCGAGGACGATCAGCCCGTCGTGTCCGCGGCGGCCGGCCTCCGCGACCTCGCCGGTCTCAAGCAGCGGCAGGAGGCGACCGGACCCTGTCGCTTGGAGATTCTCGGCAGTGGCTGTAATGTGACCTTGTCCCGAGTCGTGTTGTGGAAGGGCATCTACTACTGCGACCTTAGCCGGATTCCGGGGGCGGAGCGCGAGGCGGGCTTGGGATGTACCGGACATCCCATCCGCCTCGGCGACGGTGAATATTTCGTGCTCGGCGACAATAGCTCCTGCAGCAAGGACTCGCGGTTCTGGGGGGTGGTTCCGGCGGACGCCGTGGTCGGGGTCGCCCGCTGGACCTACTGGCCGCCCAGCCGCTGGCACCAATTCCAGTGAACGTCACCAACGCGGCGGACATGGCAGAAACACGAACGGCCGGCGATCCCCAGGCAGGCGCGCGACGCGCTCACGTGCGAGAAGCGAAGATCATTCTGCTGAGCACCGCCGCCGCAATCGCCTACGGGATCGCCCATGACCAGATCACGGCCCGGCTTTGCGTCGAATACTTCACGATTGCGCATCCGCCCCTGTTTCACACGAGCTCGCCGGCGGTCCTTGGAATCTGCTGGGGGATTGCCGCGACATGCGGTGTCGGCGCCGTTCTGGGCGTTGTCCTGGCACTGGTTTCACAGTCGGAAGGCTTGCCTCCGGTTCCAATTCTGCGCGTGTGCAAGTCCATCCTGGGTCTTCTCGCGGTCACGGCGATTTGTGCATCCCTGGCCGGCGTTATAGGGTTCGAGCTTTCGCGACGGTCGATCATCGGCATTCCGGCCACCCTGGCGGAAGTCGTTCCGTCCGGCCGGCATCACCGGTTCGTGGCGGTGTGGTTTGTTCATGGCGCGAGCTACCTTATCGGTGTAACCGGGGGTGCGCTGGTGATCTTGCGCATGTGGTGGGAGCGGGGCAGACCTCGCGTCCTCGCGGTCCTTCCCCGCGGCAAGGGAGCGATCCTCCGCGCGCTGATTGTTGCCGCGATTGGAGCTTTGGTCGTATGGTTCCGCTTCGCCAGGTCCTGAGCTGAGGCGGGCACAACCCGCGACGAGACCACGATGACCAAGCCCGCAACCGTCGCAGCGAAGCCCAAACACGGCTGGTATCGGTACGGCCTGCGGGCGCTGCTGGTGGTGTCGATTGCGGCTGCCCTGGCGATGGGAGCCGCCAGATGGTGTTTCCGCGCACCGCTCCCAACCTACCGCACGCTGCCTGAACTGCTTGCGTTGGGCAAGTACCGCGGTTTCGAGCTTGTCCAGGGGCCGGATCGGCCGGGGCCGTATGAGGACATGGGGGCAGTCTGCGCGGGGAAAGGCGAGCCGGTGTCCGGGAGCTTCTGGGCCAACGGCAAGACCCGCAAGTTCCACGTTCCCGGCGTGCCCGGCGAGGAGTTTCGCGTTGTCGGTCTTCTTCCGCAGGACGGGGGCGAGCCAACGTACATGGTTCTGAGGCTGCACGCCACCCCGCCCGCACCCGTTGGGCATTCCACGAAATGAGACTATAATTGCCGGACGCATTGCGGACAATGGAGCACGGCAATTTGCGGAGGTGAAACATGAGTCGGGCGATTTGCCGGTGGGGAATTCTGGGTGCAGCGGGCGTCGCCCGGAAGAACTGGCTGGCGATGCGGAATGCGGAAAATTGCACGTTGACGGCCGTGGCCGGCCGGGACCCCGAGCGCTGCCGGCGTTTCATCGCCGACTGTCAGCGGCATGCGCCCTTCGACCCCCCGCCGCACGCTTTCGGCAGCTATGAGGAGCTGCTGGCCGGCGACACGGTGGACGCCGTCTATGCTCCCCTGCCGACCGTCGTCCGCAAGGCGTGGCTGATCCGGGCGGCGGAGGCGGGAAAGCACGTGCTGTCCGAGAAGCCTGTCGCAGCCACCGCCGGCGACGTGCGGGAGATCCTCGCCGCCTGCCGGCACAACGGCGTCCAGTTCATGGACGGGGTGATGTTCGTGCACAGCCGCCGGCTGGACCGCATTCGCGAGGCCCTCGCCGACGGCCAGAGCGTCGGACAGATCCGGCGAATCGCTTCCCACTTCTCCTTCGGCGCACCGCCGGAGTTCTTCCAGCGCGACATCCGCACCCATAGCGGGCTGGAGCCGTTGGGCTGCCTGGGCGACCTGGGCTGGTACTGCATCCGCTTCACCCTGTGCATGCTCGACGGCAAGCTGCCCACGCGGGTCTGCGGCCACCTGCTGGCCAGCCACGCACGGCCGGACAGCCCGGCCGCCGTCCCGACCGAGTTCTCGGCCGAGATGTTCTTTCCCGAGGGGGTGTCGGCCAGCCTCTACTGTTCCTTCCTGGCGGAGATTCAGCAGTGGGCCAGCGTCGGCGGGACCAAGGGCTGCATCCACGTGCCGGACTTCGTCCTGCCGCATTACGCCGCCGAGGTCGGCTTCGAGGTCTCCAACCCCGTCTTTCACGTCGCGGGCTGCGATTTCAACATGGAGGATCACCGGCGGCGCGTGGCCGTGCCCGAGTACGGCAACAGTTCCCCGAACTCCCAGGAAGCCAACATGTTCCGCAAGTTCGCGGCATTGGCCCTCTCGGGCAGGCCTGACGAATCCTGGGGCACCATGGTCTTGAAGACCCAACAGGTGCTGGATGCCTGCCTTCAGTCCGCCGCGTCCGCAGGGCGGCTGGTTGCGATCGACACCACGGCGGACACCGTCGCATAGGCCCCCGCGGCCCCAAGTCACCAAGAAGAGATCAACTCCTTGAAGCCCACAGGACCACGATGGCACCCGTCCGCTCTTTTGGCAACGATCCGGCGAAGATCGCCGGCTACCTGGCATTCTGGGAGCGGGCGCCGGTCAGGCGGCCGCTGGTGGGCTTCTCGATCAAGAGCTGGTTTCCCTTGCAGGAGTTTTCGGCCAGTGCGGCCTGGCAACGCTGCGAGGTGTTGACTCCCGAGATGGTCGAGCCGGAGGCGTTCCTCGACGACCAGGAGCGGCTGCTTCGCGAAGGCGAGGTCATCGAGGACGACATACTCCGCGGGGCCTCGCCGTCGCAGGCCGTGCCGTGGCTGGACGGCATGCTCGGGGCCACGCTGCGGATCCTGCCCGGCACCGTTCTGGGCATCGAGCGGACCTTGGCGTGGGATGACCTGGCGGACCTCCACCTGGACGCGCGGGCTCCCTGGCTCGCCAAGTACGTAGCGTTCATCGAGGCGCTGGTCCGGCATGCGGCCGGGCGGTATCCGGTGAGCCACGCCCCGCTCATCGGTCCCTCCGACATCGCCGCCCTGCTCCGCGGGCATACCCAGAGCGTGCTGGACCTGGTGGAGTCGCCCGAGCAGGCGCGGCGGCTGCTCGGGCAGTGCGGCGGCATTTTCCGCCGGATCACCGAGGAGGCCTGGCGGCACATCCCCCTCTATGCCGGCGGATACTACGACGCCCAATACCAGCTCTGGTCGCCGGGTCCCATCGTCCGCCTTCAGGAAGACGCTTCCGGCGTGCTCTCGCCGCGGTTGTACCGGGAGTTCCTCCAGCCGGTCGATCGCGAGGTGGCCGGTCACTTCGCCAACGCTTTCATCCATTTGCACAGCAACTCGATGTTCCTCTACGACCTGTACCTGGAGGTCGAGGAAATCCGCTGCTTCCAGGTGAACTACGAGTTCCGCTCGGGCGGCCCGCCCATCGCCGGCATGGTCCCGGCGTTCCGCAAAATCCAGGCTGCCGGGCGTCCCCTGCTGGTGCGCGGGTCCTTCACGCCGGACGAGTTGCACTGCCTCGTAGATTCGCTCGACCCTCGCGGGCTGTACCTGTACGTCATGGCCGGCTCCCTGGCCGAAATCGAGGCCTTGCGGCCGGTGCTGGGGATGTAGAAGGAGGGGCCGTCCATGGAAACAACCCACTGCCGGGCCTCGCGCCCGATCCCGGCAAGCTCAGGGAAATCCGCACAAGCCGTGCCCGAGGCGCGCAGTACCCGGCTCTTCAAGGGCATCCCAGGCAGCGTTGCTCTCTCCGTGGGGCTGCTGTTGGCGGCGACCGCGGGCCGGTCGGTCGCGGAACCGCCGTCCCGGGCGGGGGGCGGCAGCGCGAAACCGGCCGTGTGGATGATGCCGCCCGCCTACGACAACGGAAGGTGCTTCCGGGACTTGTTCGAGCAGCCGGATGCGTGGCGGGAAACGCGCTCCGTGATCGACGTGCTCGGCTACGCCGACCACAACCTCGATAAGCACTTTAGCGACGACCAGCTCCGGGC
>Ga0181524_10005822_pt1 | contig 10870 bp, 6 predicted proteins | sample PEATcosm2014_Bin_34_FD_119761 | JGI IMG/M metagenome (GOLD analysis project Ga0181524, IMG submission 119761) | Peatland microbial communities from MTU Mesocosm Facility, Houghton, MI, USA - PEATcosm2014_Bin05_60_metaG | ecosystem: Environmental > Terrestrial > Soil > Wetlands > Peat | place...
ACGCCATTCTGCTGGCCGGCGGCGCCGAGCAGCCGCGCGATCTCAAAGTTCCCGGCCGCGAGTTGAAGGGGATCCATTTCGCCATGGAATTCCTGCCGCAGCAGAATCGCCGCTGCGAAGGCGACAGCGTGCCCCAAGCCGGCGCCATCCTGGCCACCGGCAAGCGCGTGGTCATCATCGGCGGCGGCGATACCGGCGCGGATTGCCTGGGCGCCAGCCATCGCCAGAAAGCCGCCTCCGTCACCCAGTTCGAGCTCCTGCCCAAGCCGCCGGAGCAGCGCGCCGCTTCCACGCCGTGGCCTCTGTGGCCCATGCAGTTGCGCGTGGAAAGCAGCCACGAAGAAGGCGGCATGCGCGATTGGTCGGTCAACACGGTCAGATTCACGGGCGACGCCGAAGGCAATGTGAAGCAGCTTCACGCCGTGCGCGTCGGCCCGCCGCCCGCGTTCCCCGCGCGGCCCGGCACGGAATTCACCCTCGAAGCCGACCTGGTGCTGCTGGCGATGGGCTTTCTCGGCCCCGTCCGCAACGGCATGATCGAGCAGCTCGGCGTGGCGCTCGACTCCCGCGGCAACGTCGCCACGAATGCCGCTCACATGTCGTCTATCCCGGGCGTTTTCGCCGCCGGCGATATGCGCCGCGGCCAGTCCCTGGTAGTCTGGGCCATCGCCGAAGGCCGTGCGGCGGCGAGCGGCATTAGCGATTATCTGAGCCGCCACCGTTAGGGAGCGGTTGGTCCCGCTACCGCCCCTCCCAACGCACGCGCACTTCTCCCCCGTCCATTGAGATTTTCCGAACCACCCCGCGTTCGTCGACCGTCAAAAACATTCCGCCCCGAACATGGATCGGGCCAACCTGCCCGCTCATCACCGCCCGCAGCCCATCCGCTTCCGTCCGCTCCACTACGCCCATCAGCGTCAGCGTCTCGCGGCCTGCGGTCTGAAACACCACCGTCGCATCGCCGCTCGGGTCCACGTCGACGCGCGCTTCCAGCAGCGGCATGTCCCGCTCGCCGATGCGCGCCACGCCCTCGCCCGGTCCGCGGAATCGCACCTCGGTCCGCCGGTATGCCGGAGCCGGCGGCGGCGCTTCGGAATATCCTCCGCCTTCCAAATCCCACGTCAGGCGGAAATGGTAGCGCCCTTCGCCCGGCGTGCTGTCGCGGATATACACCAGCAGCGTATGCCGGTTCATGCGCGTCGGTTCGCTCACCAGCCGCATTTCGCCGCGGCTTTCCTTCGCTTCGAAACGAAACCCGTGAATGTCGCGGTCCGGCAGCGGCGCATTGCATTCCGAGCCGTCGTCGCGCGGATCGCGCCCTTCCAGCGTGTGCGCGAACAGCATGTCGCCGCGCACCGAGATCTCGGCAGTGTTGTCCACTTGCAGGCGGATATCGCATTGCCCTTTGCCGCGCGGTACGTCGTTGCGCCTCATCGGGCGGATTCGAAACTGCGTGTCGGCGCACGCCGGGAACGCCGCCAGCGCGGCCACGAGTATCACCCAAAGACGCATATACGTTTAGGATACATGCAGGGCTGCTAAAATTAATAAAATCACCTCTATGACTACCATCCCGGAGCGTCAACGGGCGCTCGCCGACATCCTGGAGCGACGTGTCCTGGTAATCGACGGGGCCATGGGGACGATGATCCACGCGGCGCCTCTGTCCATCGAAGCCGATTATCTGGGACGGGAGAATTGCCCGGAGATTCTGAACGCCACGCGCCCCGATGTGATCCGCGGCATTCATCGCCAATACCTGGAGGCGGGCGCAGATATCATCGAAACGAATACGTTCGGCGGAGCGCCCATCGCGCTGGCCGACAACAAGCTCGACGACCGCTGCTACGAACTGAACTTCGCCGCCGCGCGCATCGCTCGCGAAATCGCGGATGAATTCTCCACGGCCGAAAAGCCTCGCTTCGTGGCGGGTTCCATGGGTCCCACCAATAAAGACGTCAGCATCACGGGCTCCGCCACTTTTTCGGAAATCCGCGCCGGCTACTACCAGCAAGCCAAGGGACTGGTGGAGGGCGGCGCCGACCTTCTCTTAATCGAAACCTGCTTCGATACCGCCAGCCTGAAGGCCGGCCTGGTGGCCGTCGAGCAGTTGGAGAAGGACCTGGGACGCCGCATCCCGGTGATCGCTTCGGTGACCATCGAGCGAACCGGGACCATGTTGGGAGGCCAGCCCATCGACGCGTTGTACGCCTCCATCGGCACTCACGACCTGCTGGCCGTGGGGATGAACTGCGCCACCGGCCCCGACCTGATGACCGATCACATCCGGACGCTGAACGAGATGTCTTCGCTGCGCATCTCGTGCTATCCCAATGCCGGTCTGCCCGATGAGGAAGGGAAGTTTCCGGAGACTCCCGAATCCCTCGCCGCGCAACTGGAGCGATTCATCGACCGCGGCTGGTTGAACATCGTGGGCGGCTGCTGCGGCACCACTCCCGCGCACATCGCCGCGCTGGCCAAAATGGCGCGGGGGAAGCGGCCCCGGCAAATTCCGCGGCCCTCGCACCGGGCTTACTATTCGGGCAAGGAATTAGTCGAGGCCGAAGACGGCAATCGCCCGCTGATCGTGGGCGAGCGCACCAACGTGATCGGCTCGCGCCTCTTCAAGAACCTGGTGGCGGAAGAGAAATGGGAGGAGGCCAGCGAGATTGCCCGCTGGCAGGTCAAGAACGGCGCGCACATTGTCGACGTCTGCCTGCAAAGCGCCGACCGCGAAGAGCTGCAGGACATCCCGCCGTTCTACGAGAAGCTCATCCGCAAAATCAAAGCGCCGGTGATGATCGATACCACCGATCCGCGCGCCATCGAGCTGGCCCTCACTTACTGCCAGGGGAAGTGCATCATCAACTCCATCAACCTGGAGGACGGCGAAGAGAAATTCCAGCGCGTCTGCCCCATCGCCAAACGCTACGGCGCGGCTTTGGTGGTGGGCTCGATCGACGAAGACAAACTGCAGGCGCAGGCTTTCACGCGCGAGCGCAAGCTGGCCATCGCGCAGCGGTCCTACCGGCTGCTCACCGAAAAATACGGCATCGCGCCGGAAGACATGATCTTCGATCCGCTGGTCTTTCCCTGCGCCACGGGCGATGTCAACTACATCGGCGCGGCCGTCGAGACCATCGAAGGCATTCGCCTCGTCAAGGAAAAAATCCCTTATGCGAAAACCGTGCTGGGGATTTCCAATATTTCCTTCGGGCTGCCCGCGGCCGCCCGCGAAGTGGTCAACTCCGTCTTCCTGTATTACTGCACCAAGGCCGGGCTCGATCTGGCCATCGTCAACGCGCAGAAGCTGGAACGCTTCGCCTCGATTCCCGAAGACGAGCGCCGCCTGGCCGAGAATCTGCTCTTCAATTCGCCCGCCGTGGATGCCGCGGACGAATTTTTGCGCGCCGCTCCCGAAGACTGGCGCCGGCAGGCCGCCGAACAGAAAGCGGCGCTCAACCAGTTCCACATCGCCGCCATCACCGACCATTTCCGCAAGACCGGCAAGCGCGAAAAGCAGCGCGCGGAAGACGCGCCGCTGGATCGGCGCCTCGCCAATTACATCATCGAAGGCACCCGGGACGGCCTGATCGCGGACCTGGACCGCAAACGCGCGGAAGGCGCGGCGCCGCTGGATATCATCAACGGCCCGCTGATGGCCGGCATGAGCGAAGTGGGCCGCCTGTTCAACAACAACGAGCTCATCGTGGCCGAAGTGCTGCAATCCGCCGAAGCCATGAAGGCCGCGGTGAACCATCTCGAACAGTTCATGGAGAAGGCCGATACCGCGGCGCGCGGCAAAGTCATTCTCGCCACCGTCAAGGGCGACGTGCACGATATCGGCAAGAACCTGGTGGAAATCATCCTCGCCAACAACGGCTACGACGTGGTCAACCTGGGCATCAAGGTCCCGCCGGACGTTCTCATTCAGGCCGCCAGAGAGCACCAGCCCGACGCCATCGGGCTTTCCGGCCTGCTCGTCAAAAGCACGCAGCAGATGGTGGTCACCGCGACCGATCTGAAGGCCGCCGGCATCGCCGTTCCACTGTTGGTGGGCGGCGCCGCGCTCAGCGAAAAATTCACCCGCGGCAAGATCGCGCCCGCCTACGGCGAAGCCGTTTGCTACGCCAAAGACGCCATGACCGGGCTGAGCCTCATGAACCGCCTGATGGATCCGGCCCGGCGCGCCGCGGTTCTGGCGCAGAACATACCGCTGGAGGCGCCTGCCAGCGCCGCCGTGGAGGAAACGCCGGTTCCCGTCACCACGCGCCGCAGCAGCAAGGTGCGCACCGCGATTCCGATTCCCGGCGCGCCCTACCTGGAGCGCAAAGTCCGCGACGTGCCGCACCTGGCCGAAGTGTGGAGCTACATCAACCCGTTCATGCTCTACGGCCGCCACCTGGGCTACAAGGGCAATTTCGAACAAGGTCTCGCCGGGCGCGACCAAACCGCTCTTGACCTGTTCCACAAAATGGAAGAGCTGAAGCAGCAGGCCGCGGAGTTTATGCAGGTGAAAGCCGTCTGGCAATTCTTCCAGGCCGAGCGCGATGGCAACTCGATTCACCTGTTCGCTCCCGGCGCCGCCGAGCCCGTCCATACCTTCGCCTTCGGCCGCCAGCGCCGCGCAGACGGCCTGTGCCTGAGCGATTATATTCTGCCCGCCGCCGAGGGGCGCCGCGACGCCATCGCGCTCTTCGTGGTCACCGCCGGCGCGTGCGTGCGCGAGCGCTCCGAGCAATGGAAGCGCGGCGGCGAATTCTTCAAGGCCCACGCCATCCAGGCGCTGGCCATCGAAACCGCTGAAGGCGCCGCCGAATGGCTGCATCGCCGCATCCGCGAAGATTGGGGCTTCCCCGACCCCCCCACCACCACCATGCACGACCGCTTCACGTCGCAGTATCGCGGCAAGCGCTACAGCTTCGGCTACCCGGCCTGCCCGAACCTCGACGATCAACAGGGCATCTGGAAGCTCCTGCGCCCCGAAGACATCGGCGTGCATCTCACCGAGGGCATGATGATGGAACCGGAAGCCAGCGTCAGCGCGCTGGTCTTTCACCACCCCGATTGCGCCTACTTCACCGCCGAGGCAGCGCCGGTTTCAGCAGGCCAGTGAACATAAAGTAACTCCCAAACCCGATTCCCAGGGCAACATAAAAGAACACCTCCCGTTCGGTAACCGCCAGCGCCGCCATGCCCGCTGCCAAACTTCACGACAGCCCTTCGCCCAGCAGGCCGTCCAGCCAGTTCGGTTTCGCGCCGCTGGCCGGCACGCGCGCCCGCCACGCGGGAAAAAGACGCGGCACACGGGCCAGATATCGCCGGTAACTCTCGCCTTGGGTTGCCATGAGCATCGCCTCTTCGCGCCATAACAGCCGGCAACTGATCAGCGTAATTCCCACGGCAAGTATGGCAAACCCCAGGCGGCTGGCCGCCAGCCCCATCCCTACCCCGACCATCGTCATTCCCAGGTAAAGCGGATTGCGAACGCGCCGGTACGGCCCGTCGCTCACCAGGCGGTCGGCATGCAGCTTCCCATCGTGCACCACCCAGCTATGCAGGTATGCCGCCGCCCACGAGCGAAGCAACGTCCCCACCGCGATCGCCAGGGCGCCGCATCCGAGAATCAGCCGCGTGCAGAAGTCCGCCGCCGCGCCGCCATGCCCGGCCACCGCCGTTGCTATCGCCCACGATACGTTGACATGGTCGATCCGGTAACAACTGAACGCCGCCGTGTATAACGCCGTGATGATCCAAAACCGATGGCGAAACTCGAATTCCGTGGCTTGCATACTGGCGATGTTAATGCCCTGCGCGACAATTTGCGCGCATCTTCGGACGAACCGGTAAAAACCGTTCCCGAAGCGCCGGTTTTGGGTGGCGGGGCAGGCGGGCGCGTCATGCCATACGCTCCGATACCTGCGCGCAAACCGCTTCGATGGCTGCGTCCAATTCCCCCGCCTGAATAGGCTTGCTGAGATATCCGTCCATTCCCGCCGCAAGGAAGCGTGCTCGATCTTCGCTCATGACGTGCGCCGTCATGGCCACGATGGGCAGGTGTTTCCCGCTCCGGCGCTCACTGGCGCGAATCCGCTGGCACGTCTCCAGCCCGTCGAGCCCCGGCATCTGGATGTCCAACAGCAGCATGTCGCAGGGTTCTTCGAGGCTCGCCAGCGCTTCCGCTCCGTCTCCGCACACCCGGACCTTGTGGCCGCGCTGTTCCAGCAGGATGCGAATCAGCTTTTGGTTCACCGGATTGTCCTCCGCCACGAGCACTCGCAGAACCTTCGCCGGCGCGCTTGTCCGGCCGGCCCCGGCTTGCGGTGCGGGCTCCGCGCAGCTTCCCAGCCGCGCCGTGAAATGAAAACGGCTGCCTTTCCACTGCCGCCCCGCGCCATCCCGCCAGGGGCTTTCCACCCACATTTCGCCGCCCATCAGTTGCGCCAGACGGCTGGAAATGGAGAGGCCCAGGCCGGTGCCCCCGTACTGGCGCGTAATCGAGCTGTCCGCCTGTTCGAACGGAGCGAAGATCAAGCGCTGTTTTTCCGGCGGAACTCCGATCCCCTCGTCGGATACCGTGAAATGGCAGCGCGCGTTTTCCCCGTCCGCGCCATCCAGCGCGACCGTCACGCGCACCTCGCCGGCAGCGCAAAACTTGATGGCGTTTCCCACCAGGTTAATGAGAATCTGGCGAAGCCTCCCCGCGTCTCCGGTCACGATCGCGGGAATTGCGGAATCCAGCTCGAATTCCAGGCGCAGGTTTTTCTTGCGGGCGGCAAAGTCCAGCAGCCGCAGCACATCCTTGACGGTGCGCTCCACATGGAATGGCTCCGCCGCCAGTTGCAGTTTGGCGGCTTCCATCTTGGAGAAATCCAGCACATCGTTCAGGATGCGCAGCAGCGATTCGGCCGCGTCCTTGGCCGTTCCCAGGTAGTCTCTCTGCTCGGCCGTCAGGTCCGTTGCCAGCGCCAGCGCCGTCATTCCGAGGATCCCATTCATGGGGGTGCGAATCTCGTGGCTCAGGTTCGCTACGAATGCCGATTTCGCCGCCGTGGCGCGCTCCGCATGCAGTTTGGCGGCCCGCAGACGCCGCGACAGCCAGATCACCAATCCCAGCGCGGCAGCGGCAAAAAGCAGCCCCGCCAGTAGCCACCGGTTCTCTACGCGCGCCCGCGTCATGGCTTCCAGCACGCCGGATTCGTGAAAGGGATTGGCGTACCAGCGAAATTGAATCGCCGTCAGGCTTCCATCCTCCACCATGCCCGCAATCTGCCCGCGGATGCGGTCGGCCGCCTGTACCGCCCCTACATTCTTCCTGGTGGCGCCCACGCCCGAAAGCAGACGCGCGAGCGGGCGAAAGGAAAGCTCCCCACCGCAAACCGCATCCCCATTGGCCGTCCGGTAACTATCCAAGGGGTTGGCCGAAAGCACGGCCGCTTCGATCTCCCCGCGGCACAAAGCTCCCATCATCCCCACCCGGCTGGCCATGAGCACCGGCTGCGACCGCGGAAAGCTCCTATCGAGAATCCGCTTGGAGAGCCCTCCCGTATGGCCCACCGTGCGTCCCGCCATGTCCTCGCGGCGAAGATCGAAGGTCCCCAGCGAAGCCAGCCAGAAGGAGCTCTCTTCGTAAGGCGCGCTGATATAGAAATTCGCCCGCCGCTCCGGCAAGTCGGCGACCAGCGGCCACAGATCCACACTTCCCTTCGTCAGGACCCCGTCCGGACCGGCCGGCGCCTGGACCCACTCCAACCGAATGCCCGCGCGGCGCGCCGCCTCCCCGATGGTTTCGATCGCCGGCCCATAGGGCTGCCCGTCCCGCGATACATATTGCCGCGGCGGAGAGTTCTGGAAACCAATGCGATATACCCGCTCCGGCGCGGGTGCGCGGTTGCGGGCGCCCATCCACCCGGCAATTGCGGCCGCCAACCCGGCCGCCGCCAGCGCTGACACTCCTGCGCGCGACACACCCTTCTATCGGTGAACCGGCGGCAAAACTTTAGGGGCCGTCCTGCCGCATAGTGGAATCGCGGCGTCCGCCTTGAGGAGCCGCCCACGCCACCCGGCATGCGCCATCCCGCCCGCCGGGCCGCCACAATTCTTCCGTCGATTCAAAGCCTGGCCCTCACGGCCGCCGATTTCGCGAAAATCACGGCGCCCGTCCCGATCGTCCACGGAACCAAAGACCGCGGCTCACCCTACGGCGGCGCCTCCCGATTGGGCACCCCTCCCGCCCCATGCCCGCCTGGTAACCTCGAGAACGCCAGCCACGCCCCTGCATCGACGTCTCCAAAACCGTTTGCTATGCCGTCAAATCTTTCCTCGCCCGAGCGCCCTGCCATGCAACCTATGCCCAATCTACAGGAACAATTCGGCCAGATCGACATCTATCTCTTCGATCAACTGCTGCGCGGCCGCATCCAACCGGGAATGCGGCTGCTCGATGCGGGCTGCGGCGCGGGTCGCAACCTGGTCTACTTTCTGCGCCAGGGTTACGAAGTCCGCGGCGTAGATAGCGATGCCGGCGCCGTCGCACGCACGCGCCGCCTGGCTCAATCGCTCGCCCCCGCTCTTCCGGCCAGTAACTTCCGCGTGGAAGCCATCGAGGAAATGACTTTCCCCGACGCCTGCGCCGAGATCGTGCTGGCCAGCGCGGTCCTCCACTTCGCGCGCTCCGACGAGCATTTCGAGGCCATGCTGCGCGCCCTCTGGCGCGTTTTGAAACCGGGAGGGCTGCTCTTCTCCCGGCTGGCTTCCTCGATCGGCATGGAACAGCGGGTGCAGCGGGTAGCCGGGCGCCGCTTCCGTCTGCCCGACGGCTCGGAGCGCTATCTGGTGGACGAGCCGCTGTTGCTGCGGCGGACCGCGGAACTGGGCGGGCAATTGGCCGATCCGTTAAAAACCACCATCGTGCAAAATCAACGCTGCATGACTACCTGGGTGGTTTGGAAGGGGGCGGCGGGTCCGGGCTTCGCTGGCGAAAGCGCCTGCCCCGCTTAATGCTTGGCGAACATCGCCGCCACGTCCTTGCGCAATTCAACCCGGCTGCCCGGACGGCTGTAAAACATGTGGCCGCCGGCGAACTCATGCACGGCCACGCGCGTGGGGTCGCCCATTACCGGCATCTGGTCCACCGTCAGCAGCGAGCCCATGAAAGGGCACGAGAGATCGTTCCAGCCGTGGACAATGAGCACGCGCAGCTTGGGATCGGTCGCCACGGCCTCGCGCAGGTCCGGCACCGCGCCCACGCGCAACGCGTTGCTGTTGCGATCCCATGCGGAATTCACCTCGTAGCTCAACGTGTTGTAGCGCGCATCGGTTTTCCAGCCCACCACACGGGTCATGAAATCCACCATGGCGGTAGTGGTGGGAGCGATGATGCTCTCCAGAATCGGATCGTTGGCGCGCTGTTCCGCGGCAAAGGGAAACGGGTCATAGGCCGTGACATTCGAATCGTAAATGCTGCCGATCTTACCGTGCTCGCGGAAGACTTCGCGGAGGTAGGCGCCAATCTCCAGGCGGCCTCCGGCGCGGCGCACGAATTCCTCTTCGAGGCCGGTCATTTCGCTGACGCGTTTGACGATGCGCGGGGTGGCATCCGCGTCGGAGCGGCCCTTGAGAAGGTCCGTGGCATATTCGCCTTGCGTGTATGCAATCACCTTGGCCATGGCTTCCGGCGTCAGCTTGTGCTCGCGCTCCAGATGGGCCGCGGTAATCGAGGGCAGCGTGAGCATCCAGGGAATGGGGGAGATGTCGCCGTTGTCGTTCAGGGCCGGATTCAGGTATGGCGAAACCAGAACGACGCCGTTCATGGCCACGCCGAGCTGCGTTTGCAGGTAGTGCGTGATGCGCGGGCCGCGATAGCCGCCATAGCTTTCGCCGGCCAGGTATTTGCGGGATTCCAGGCGCCCGTTCTTCACCAGCCAGTCGTAAATGATGCGCGAGAGGTAGTGAATGTCCGGGTCGGGGCTGTAAAACTGTTTTTTGGTTTCTTCCGGCGGCACCAGCGACCGGCTGTAACCGGTGCCGATGGGATCGATGAAAACCAGGTCGGTGAAATCCAGCCAGGTGCCCGGATTGTCCGTCAACCTGGCCGGATCCGACGGGCTGTCCCCCTCCTCGCCGAACTCCAGGTGGCGCGGCCCGATAGCGCCCAAATTCAGAAAGACCGAAGCGGCGCCGGGACCGCCATTGAGCGCGAAAGTCACCGGACGCTCGCGGCCCTCGACGACGTATGAGGTGAACACCACCTCGCCAATCTTTTTGCCGGCGTCGAAAACCGGCAGAGTGCCCACGGTCACGGTGTAGGGCAGCGCCTTTCCCTCCAGTTGAATGCTCTGCGAGACGTAGGCGTCGGCGGGAAGCGGCGCCTCCTTGTCCGCGGCGGCTATATCTTTATCCTTGGCCTCGGCGGAAGGCGCGGGAGGCGGCAAAGGTGCGGGCTTGGTTTCCTGGGCGCCGGCCGGGAAAGAGACCAGGGCCAATAGGAGCGCCGCGAGCAGGCCCGCGGCAGCGCTGTCCCGCACGGAGTGCAGTGAAATAAACCTCATGTGGCTACGATAACGCAACCCGGCCTCGGCGCGGTTGGAAGGCTGGCCGTCAGGCTGTCCCACGGGGGCAGTGCGAAACCAAGCCAATTTCTCGCAAACCTTTGCGGGTCTATCAGATGGGGGAACAGAAGGCGCCGGCGGCGGGCTGCTCCGGGGCAGCCGCTGTGGCATGGATCGCTTTGCGCACCAGGCGACGGTGGGGCAGGCGCTTTGGCCGGCCGACCTCCCGGTCTCGCAGGGATTTCGCACGGTAAATCTATTTCCCCGTCTGCCAACAGGTTAGAGGGAAATTCGCACGTTAGGAGTTTCGCATTTGCAAT
>Ga0181524_10005825_pt1 | contig 10867 bp, 6 predicted proteins | sample PEATcosm2014_Bin_34_FD_119761 | JGI IMG/M metagenome (GOLD analysis project Ga0181524, IMG submission 119761) | Peatland microbial communities from MTU Mesocosm Facility, Houghton, MI, USA - PEATcosm2014_Bin05_60_metaG | ecosystem: Environmental > Terrestrial > Soil > Wetlands > Peat | place...
CAGAAACAGTCTCATGGCAGTTGATACAGCCTCGCTCCTTTATATTCGCCCACTTGGCGGATGCCCCATAAGCCGGCATTGCGCGCCAGGTCGTCCGCGCCGAATTCGCCATCGAAGACCAGGAGGTAATCGATGCCGCGGCGCTTCAGTTCTTCCGCCGCGGCACGGCGGAGGCCTGGCGGAACGGGTGCATCGCTGGCCTGCGGTGCGGCAGTGAGCAGCTTCCATTGGCCGTTAGCGTCCCGCCCTTCGAGTTTGAGCCGGATGCCCCACTGGTTCGGCGCCGTTTCAATCGAGACGGAGTCGGCCTGCTCGACCCCGTTGAAATCCACTTCGACGAACTGACCCGGGCGCAATGTCTCGCCGCATTTCCAAAAAGTCACCACTTTGCCGTCGAACGCATCTCCGATGTCCCAAGGGTATGGTTGCGCGTTGAGGCGCCAACGGGGGTCGCGTGGCAGCTCGCGTGCCCCGTCGAACACGCGGAGTTCATGGATGCTCCAGAGGTCGGCGCCGCTGTTGGTTTGGACCACGCGCAAGGCTCTGAGCGGCTGCCGCGGGAACGAGAACCGCAGGCGCCAGGTGGGCTGGTAGTCGGGCGTGAAAGCGGTCCACAGAATCTCGCGGCTCATGACATTTTCAGACGATTGCTGCGCCACCAGGATCCTGCGCGAGGTGTAAGCGTCGGGGATGGGGCGCGTGGCGAAGACCGCCGACTCTGGCGCGGCGGCCCGCTCCACCAGGCGGGCAGCGCCGTACAAGGGAAGGTTGGATTCCAGGTAGGCGTCCTCGGGCTTGATGCGCAGCGCCTCGCGCCAAGGCACTTTGTTGAGGTGCCACGCATCATAATGGCAGTATTTGGCAACCACGGAAGGCCAGGAAATGAGAGCGTGCACCAGCGCCACGGCGACCAGCACACGAGGCACGCGGCTCAACACCAGCGCCATGGCGAGCGCCACGAACGGCAGCGGCGGGATGAGAAAGCGGGTGCTGATGTTGCCGAAGTAGGTGGCGCCGAAAACCAGCGCGGCCAGCAGCAGTTGCCGTCCCTCGCGCCGCCGCAGCGCCAGCAGCGCGAGGGGCGAGAGCAGGAAGACCGGGCCCAGCAGGCCGGCGAGCGAGCCGTAGGTGGTCACCTGCATGGGGATCTGCCAGCGGGACCCGAGTTCGTACAGGGCCATGTGATGCCGGTATTCCTGTTCGAACGCGACCGTCACGTAGGGGTTCGGAAAGAGGCCATTCAGGAACGGTGAGAAGGGGTTGCCGACCCAGATCCAGTTCTTGACCATCCAAGGTACGGCGAGGACGGCGGCCGAGGCGGCCACCACGGCCGTTTCGCGAATGCGGCGGCGGCTTTTCCAGGCGACAAATCCCAGTGCGTAGACGACGCCCAGACAAGCCGTGTACTTGGCCGCGTAGCCGAAACCCGCCATCAACCCGATGGCCACCAGCAGCCTTGGCGCGCGCACGTCGTCCCAGATTTGCAGCAGGTAAAACAGGGTGAAGGCGATGGCGGCGACGGCGACATCGTTATACGCGCTGGCGCCATCGACACCCACCACCGGACTGGCGAATACCAACAAGGCGCCACAGGCGCCCGCCAGCGGCAATCCTATGCGGCGGCTGTAGGAGAACATCTGCCAGACCAGCGCCAAAAGGAAGGCGAAATGCACCATCGCGGCGGCGGAGTGCTGGCCGAACGCGAAGGCCCACAGGTATAGCATTTCGACGCCCTGGGAAAGGCTGGCGTACATGTTGTCGGTGATCCTGTGGAAGCCGTGCTCGCGGAGGTAGCGGCCGGCGAGGGCCAAATGGTAGCGGGAGCCGTCGAAGCTGGCTTCCGGCGCCATCGAGTTGAAGAAGTAGAGGATGAAATACAGGCTGAATGCGAGTAAGAGAAGACGGTTGTGGGGCAGGTCCGGGACTTTCCCCACAAGGCTCTTGCGCCAGCGGAATAGGACTGCCGCGCCCAGCAGGGCGATGGCCAGGGGGTACGCCAATTGTGCGGCGCACAGGCAGAAGACCGCCACGCTCAGGGCGGCGGCGCCGGTGACGAATCGCGACGCGAGGTCCTCACACTCGCCGCGCAGCAGAGACGCACCGAGAGCGGCCGCTACGGCCACCGTGAACACCGCACCGAACAGGATCGACAGCGCCTGCAAGAAGGGATTGTAGCAGTGGGCCGAAAGACAGGGGCGGCCGGCTTCGGCGCCGGCCGCCTGGGTTGGTGGGATGCCTGGGGATCAGCTCTTCCTGGCTGGATGTTCGACTACGAGGTTGTTGGTGACGGGTCCGAAACTCGATCCGGATGCCGCGCGCATGCCGGCGATCTGCTTTTCCATGTCGCTACTCACCATGCCCGTGAGCGTCACGTGCCCATTCTCCACGATGATGTGGATGGCCGGAACCGCCGCTAACGCGTAGCGCGACAGGCTGGGATCGCGGTAGATGGCGCGCGCCACCTGCAGCCGCAACCGGTCATCCATGGATGACAGCGGCAGGACCTTGATGTCGTTGGTGACGCTGGCCACGCCTGGAACTTTCTGGACCAGGCGCTCGATATCCTGCTTCTTGAAAGGCTGGTTGACCGCCCCCTGCAAGCCGACGTTGCCGCCGGCCACGCGGAAACTGACGTCGTCCCAAAGGCTGTAGTAGGGGTACATGGCAACCACATGACGCACGTTGGCGGCGATATCGGAATCGCTTTGGGGCAGGATTGCGCTCCCCTTGGTGGAGGCAGCCGCGGCGCCCGCCAGGAGGGCCGACGCCATCAGAAACCGCCCCAGCGTTCTGGTTTTCATTTTCTTTACCCTCCTACTTGTTAGAACGCAAAGGACGGCTGTCGGGTGTCGGCGGCATTGTAAAAAGTGTGTAAATCGCGGGGAAGAAATTCCGGGCACGCCTGATACGGAACAGGTTGCGTGCCGTGGCAAACGGCGTGCCCTTTTCGATTGAAGGAAAGGAGCCATTCCATAGCATTTTCGTCCCGAGGGACTCCGGCGCTCGGGGCGGCGGGATCGCGGTGAGCGGGTTCGCAAAGCCCGTCTACGGCGCTTTCTCGAACTCGTAAATCTCAATGGCGATGGGTGCGATCCGCAGCGTCTTGGGCACTTCGTTTACCGGCGTTTCCGTCACCTGGACCTCCTTGCGGTTGAGGCCCGTCAGGGCAGTCAGGTTCGGACCGGTGAGGCGCCACATCCGGCCCTTGGCGAGAAGCTTCGCGCCCTGGATGGTGAGGTCGAGATCCTGCGCCGATTCGGTCGGGTTTACGACGGCGATAGTCAGCAGCTTGCCGTCCGCGCTCAGGGCGGCGCTGACGTCCAGCGGGAAGGTCGGGCTGCCCGCGTGCACCTTCGGCAGACGGCCGCGCGCGGCGCTGTCGGGCGCCGGAGGCGGGGAGTTGCCGCCCACCTCGACCGGTATCGTGCCCATGTGATCGCGATAGAGCTTGAACACCAGGCCGGTGGCGTTGAGCGCCGCGTCGTTCATGTTGAAGTCGATCGAGGACGTTCCCATGGTATGAGCCGCCATCACAATCATGTCCGTATGACGGAACATTTCGTGAAAGACCAGAGCATTCGCGAGGCTCTCCTTCAGGCCGCGCGCGCCCATGTAGGCCCACTCGTCAATCGCCATGGGCACCTTCTTGGTCTTCAGGCCGGGAATCCGGCGGTAATACTCGTCGTAGGCCTCGACCTTGGCGCGCACCGAGTTGGCAGCGCGGTAGACCGAGTCGATCAGCGGTATCTCAGGAGGCGCGGCCCTGTTCTGCGCCTGATTGGGATTGGCTGGCGGGCGGCCGTCGCTGGCGTAGTAATGCTCCGACACCGCGTCGATGTACGGGAGGCAGTTGGTAAGCAGGCCGGCGGTAAAGTCGTTGTCGTTCCCGAGCTGGTCCATCGTCTCGGCCGCTCTGCCCGTGGCGGTCAGGAAGACGGCGGGGTCCACCTTGCGCATCGCCTCGCCGAACAGGTTGTGCTTGTAGACGAACTGCTTGAGAGCCATGTAGCCGAACTGGAAGTCACCCCACATTTCGTTGCCGATGCCCCACCACTTGACGCCGTAAGGCTCCGGGTGGCCGTTGGCTGCGCGCAGCTTGCCCATGGGCGTATCGATCGAGCCATTGACGTACTCGACCAGATCGGCGGCCGAGTGTGCATCGCCAAAACCGGCGCTCACGTTGATATAGGGGTCCACGCCGAGGAGCTCGGTCATGAACAGGAACTCGTCGATGCCGACGTCGTTGGGCTGCAGCGCATTCCAGACGGGGTCCCAGCGGGGAGGACGTTTGTCTATGTCCCCGATGGTATCGCGCCATTCGTAGGCGGAGATGAAGTTGCCGCCCGGGAAACGCCACATGCCGGTGCGGAGTTGCCTGAGCAAAAGGGTGGTGTCGGTGCGGAAACCGTGGATATTATCCGCGGGCATCAGCGACACAGCCCCGACATGGAAGGCTCCTTTGCCCGTGCCGGCGATCTCGATCCGGCCATTGTCCGTCTCGGCGAGTGCGGTGAACTGCAGGGGGAGCTTGGCGTAGTCGGACCGCAGACCCTGGATGGGGATGGTCTGGCGGTCATTCGGGCCAGAGCCCCAGACGAGGCTCACGGTGACGTTTGCGCCAGGATCGCCCGCCAGCACCACGCGTCCGCTGTAGTTGCGGCCGTCGCGCAAGACGATGCCCGCCTGTGCGATTCCGCGCGGTGCGGCCCCGGCGAGCTGGATGAGCGGGCTTTGCTTGCCGGTGTAGGGGTGCTCCCGATCCATCGTGACAGACTCGTCGGGTCCGATGGGCCGCCACAGGTTTGCCACCCTGCCGCGACCGGGTCCCTGCCCGCCGCGACCGGGTCCCCGCTGGAGCGGCTTTGAGTTGATGTCGTTGAAAAACTTCCGGTCGTCGATCATCTCGGCCCACAGGCTACGATTGACTGTGTCGGCGATATGCTCGATGAACTGGCCATATAGGTAGGGCGATATGGGCGCGGCGGTCTTGGCGGCGTCCACGGTGACGGTAATGCGCTTCTCAGGAGCACCCGGGGTCTGCGCTGCGGCCAGCGTCAGCGCCAGCAATGCGAATACCCTGCAGTTCCTAAAGGTGAACATAATTCCTCTCCGGTCTTCAGCCTCACAACCATGCTACGCTTTTGCGGCGACGGTGATGCGTTGAATTACGGCGACGCCGGGCCTGAGGAGCTGGCCGGGGCATTGTGCAGCGGATTGTGGAAGCGCACCGCGGCAGGATCGAAGTGGATGCCCCGATGGAAGTGTCACCAGAAATGGGTGGCCAGGACGCGTGGCGGCCCGGGCGTGCCGTCGATGATTCTCGTACCTAACACGAATTGGACGTTCTTATAGCGCCAGTCGCTCGGAGCCGCCCGGAGCGCCACGCCCAGATACTCCGGATCGATGATGAATTCGCTCGCGGCGAGTGTGCCATAGGTTTCGATGCCGGCCGCTGAAATCACGGTCTTTTCGGTGGCCGGGTCGAACACCCGCGTGACAAGGGCATAATCCTCGGTCATTGACCCACCGGCCGGCTGCGCCACCCTCCAGTTGGCGGCATTCGGATTGCGCTGGTCGATGATGCAGTGATAGGTAATGCCGTCGACGGTCCGACGGTCGAATACGAAACGCAGCTCGGCGGTTACGCGCATGGCCCACGAGTTGTTGAACGCCCCGATGGCCACCAGGGGCGCGTGCCGGAGCCGCGAGTAGTCCGTCTGCGACACCGACATCAGTTGATAGGCGCGGCCCTTGGATTGAATCCATGATGCTACTTTGAAGCCCGAAAGAGCATCCCGCAAGAACAGGTATTCAGGCGCGACCCATGCCATCTCGCCGGCGGCGATGGATAGATTTGTGGTATTGCGGTCAGGCGATGCCGGACCCGCAAAGAGGCGGTTCAACTCCTCGCTCCGCGGTCCAATAAAGCGGTACACGCGCGTGGGCTGGCCGATGCAGATCTGAATCGGTTGCCGTTCGCGGAACAGGGGTTCCCAGAAGGCCTCGAACTCGGACCCGGGAGTGCGGCGTGCGCCCCAGAGAATCGCCACTGCAGCTCCAAGCAGCGCCAGGGTTGCGGCGGCGGCGGCCCACTTCAGGGCGTGGCCGCGACCGGGCGCGCCTGGCTTCTGCGGTTCCACGACGACTGCCTCGACCGTAAAGGTGGGCATGTAGGAACCAAGCGGCAGATCGATCCGCAATTCGCATGCGTGCTCCGGCTCGAGGTAGTACTGTGCCAGCCGCTTGCGGACCTCAATGGCCGCATTGCGGACGATCGGATCCTGCGCCGTGTCGTACGCCGCTTCGCGGCCGAACACGGCTGCGCCGATGCACCTCTCCTTCAGGGAGTTCTGGTCCCCTGCCAGCGCGGCCTCCACCACGCACCGCAGCAGGGCCTGGCTACGCTTGCTGTTCCGAAAGTGAGGACTTTCCAGGACCTTCGCCAACTGGGAGTGCACGGCCGCTTGGTCGTGGCCCAGGGCGGCAGTGACGTGCCCGGCATCGGCATCCGAGGTTCGCACGGTCGTTCAGCCTGCGTCGATTCTATCACATGCGGCACGTACCGTACTGCCGGCCGAACGCACTCTACCGGCCTTGCAACATGTTGAAGGAGAAGCGCCATGCTCCCGCGTATTACGGTGGCGTACCGTAGGTGACCTTGTTCCGATCGGCGATGAACCTCAGAATTTAGACTCTCAATGGCGTGAAAACGCGGATCCGAATTCAAGGACGGGTCGAGCAACCGACCGCCCGCCGCCCGGGTCGCTGGCAGCAGCGCAGGGAAAACCAACGGAGATGAATGATGCAACCAGGAATGAGAAGCCTTCTATTGTCTTTAGCCACGCTGGTGGCTCTGTCTACGGTACCTCTACGCGCCCAGACATACGGCGAGATCACGGGGCGTCTAGCCGACAGCTCGGGCGCAGCCGCGCCGGGAACTCAGATTACCTTGACCAACGTCGCGACCAACGCCGTTCGCACTACCACCACGACGGATTCCGGGGACTACACGTTCCCCTCCGTGGCGCCCGGGTTCTACAACATCAAATTCGAACACGCCGGCTTCAAAGCCGGCAAAATCGAGAACTTCCAGGTACAGGTGCAGCAGACGGTCCGGCTGGATTTCACCTTGGAGGTCGGGCAGGTCACCGACTCGGTCGAGGTATCGGCGTCCGCCGAGATGCTCCAGACCGAAGACAGCACGGTGGGCACGGTGGTTGAAAACAAGAGCATCGTCGAACTGCCGCTGAATGGCCGCAACTACCTCGGTCTGGTGGCCCTGTCGTCGAACGCGAACACGCTCTCCGCGGGTGTGGGCCAGGCATCCTCGCGGCAGGGCGGCGACCGCGCCGCCCAGTCCATCTCCGCCGGCGGCAACCGCGTCATGTTCGACTACTTCACCCTGGACGGCGTCGCCAACACCGACCCGGACTTCGCCACCTACGTCGTGCTGCCGTCCATCGACGCCATCCAGGAGTTCAAAGTCCAGACCGGAGTCTATCCGGCCGAGTTCGGCCACCAGGCCACCCAGATCAACGTGCTGACCAAGTCCGGCGGCAACGCCTACCACGGCGCGCTGTTCGAATTCGTCCGCAACGATGTGTTCGATGCCGTAGGTTACTCTTTCACCTCCAACCACGCCCCCAATTCGCCCTTTAAATGGAACGACTACGGCTTCGAACTGGACGGGCCGGTGCGAATTCCGAAACTGCTCAACGGGCGCAACCGGCTGTTCTTCATGGCGAACGACGAATGGAAAGCCCAGCGCCAGAATTCCCAGGGCACCTTTTCGGTTCCGACCGCCGCCATGTTCGGCGGCGACTTCAGCGCCTGGCGCACGACGATCTACGATCCGAACACGGGCGCGAACGGCGCCACCAGGACACCGTTCCCGAACAACACGATTCCCTCGAGCCGGATCGATCCCATCTCGAAGAAGTTCCTGAATTATTACGTCCCTTCCAACCTGCCGGGCTTTTCGAACAACTATACCCAGATGACCTCCGCGCCCAACAACCGCGATGGGTTCACCTTGCGCATGGATTTCGTGCAGTCGGCGAAATCGCAGTGGACGGGCCGGTATAGCTGGGGCGACGAGAACTCGGCGTCGACCGGCATCAGCATCACGGGAAGTAAGCTGGTCACCAACTACGAACAGTACTTGGGGACGAACACTTACACGTTTGGACCCTCGCTGGTGAACGAAGCGCGTTTCGGCTACACGCGGTTGAGCAATTCCGTGGGCACGTATTCGGCCTACAACGCGAATACCGTGGGCGGGCTAGGGATACCGAACCTCCAGGCCGGCGACCCGGTCACTTGGGGCGTCCCCAACGTGGTCTTCACGGGCGACGGCTTCACGGGCATCGGCGACTCCACGGACGGTCCCTACTACATCAACGACAACACGTTGCAACTCGTGGATAACGCTTCCTGGATCCACGGAAAACACAGCTTCCGCTTGGGCTTCGAATACAACCGCCAGAACTTCAATCAGATCGGCAACCAGTTCTCCCGCGGCCAGTTTACGTTCCAGCCGAACGCCACCCAGAGCTCGAGCAAAACGGGAGGCGATGCCTTCGCCGAATTCTTGTTGGGCGACCTGTACCAGTCGGCGGTGGCCGTGGCTCTGGCCAGCGCCACCTTCCAGCGGAACGTGGAGGCGGCTTTCATAGACGACACCTGGAAGATAACGCCGAAACTGACGCTGAGCCTTGGCGTGCGCTGGGAGTTGACGCCGCCGTGGACCGACACGATGAACAATGAGTTCACGGTGGCCATACCGCACATTTATGCTGTTTCGAATGTCCCGGCGGCCCAGAACCCGTACATGCTCCGCCAAGGCAGTTGCACCGATCCGTATGCCGGGCCTCCACCGCTGGCCATCAGGTTCATCGGGGTCGGCGTGCAATGCAGCAACGGCCAGTTGCCGAACCAGTTGGCGAACACGTCATACCGGGATTTTGCTCCCCGTTTTGGAATCGCTTACTCGCCGGACGCCAAGACGGTGGTTCGCACCGGCTTCGGCGTCTTCTACAACGAGGACATCAGCAACATGTATTTCGACCTGGCCCGGAACATCGGCGGCCGCGTTACGTTCACATCGGACACTACCACGCCCAATCTCTTCTATAGCAATGCCGCGCCGGGCTCGAGCGGCGCGATCGCCAACGTGCCGTCTCCTTTCGTCTTTGCCTTGTCGACGGATCACCACACCACCTATGTCATGCAGTACCTTCTCAACGTCCAGCGACAGTTGACCCGCGACTGGGCGCTTGAAGTCGGATACCTGGGCGGCTTGAGCCGGCACTTGCAGGGCTACCTGGACGTCAACCAAGCCATTCCCGGCACGGTTGGCAGCGCCAACTCGCGGATGCCATACCCCAATTTCAGCAATATCGGGCTGGTGTCGGACGGCGCCACCGGCAATTACAACGCGCTCAGCCTCAAGGTGACCCGGCGATTCAGCCAGGGCATCAGCCTGATCAGTTCCTATACCTGGTCGAAGGCCCTCGACACGACGAGCGGAATCCGGAACCAGGGCTACGACTCCGTCTACCCGCAGAACAGCTATTGCGTGTCCTGCGAACGCGGCCGTTCTGCGTTCGACACGCATCACCGGGTGGTGACTTCGGTGCTATACGATCTGCCGGTCGGCAAGGACAAGCCGCTTAAGATATCCAACCCGGTGGCGAACGCGATCGCCGGCGGCTGGGAATTGGGCGGCGTCGTGACGCTGCAGTCCGGCATGCCCGGATATCTCACGATCGGCGGCGTGGATAACGCCAGCACGGCTGAAGGCGGCTACGACCGTCCCAACGCGACGGGCACGAGCCCCTATCTCGGCAGCCCCACTCCCTCGCGGTACTGGAGCCTGGACGCATTTGTGGAAGCTCCTCCGGGGCAGTTTGGCAATGCGGGGCGCAACGCCATCGTCGGTCCGGGGATTGTCGCATTCGACGCCGAAGTACACAAGCAATTCCGCATGCCGTATAAGGAGGGCCACGTGCTCCAGTTCCGGTTTGAGGCTTTTAACATTCTCAACCACCCGAACTGGGCGATGCCGAATCTGAACGTACTGGCGGGGGCGGCGCAAGCCGGAGCGCCAAGCACGGCAGCCCATCAGGGTTTCGGAGTGGTTTCGGGCACGTCCACCAGCATGCGCCAGATCCAGTTGGGACTGAAATACTCCTTCTGATCCCGAGCACGCTTTCGGGTGAGGATGAGTGAGCGGCGTTGGCGGCGGTCGAGCTTGGGCTGTGAACTGATATGAGATACAGGCACGTTCCGGCATTCCTCTCGATGCTCTTGTGGCTCTCCAGCCAAGTCTACGCCCAGGTCCGTTGCGACCTGCTGCTCCAGGGAGGTCATGTAATCGACGCCAAGAACGGTATCAGCGCCATTCGGGACGTCGCCATTCGGGACGGCAAGATTGCGGCCGTCGCGCCGCATCTCGATTCTAAGGACGCGATCAAGACCGTCAACGCCTCCGGTCTCTACGTGACGCCCGGGCTGGTGGATATGCACGTCCACGCGTATGCCGGGACGGGTGAGCGCGATTCCTATGCGGGCGACAACAGCGTGTATCCGGACGGATTCACGTTTCGCGTGGGTGTAACCACGGTGGCCGATGCGGGCTGCTCCGGCTGGAGGAATTTCGAGGACTTCAAACAGAGGATCATCGACCGCTCGAAGACGCGGGTGCTGGCGTTTCTGAATATCGTCGGGGCGGGGATGCGAGGCCCCGCGTTCGAAAACAACCTGGAAGATATACAGGCCGCGCCCGCCGCGGACATGGCGCTCAAGCACCAGGGCCTGATCGTGGGCATCAAGCTCGCGCACTACGCCGGACCGGGATGGGCGGCCG
>Ga0181524_10005831_pt1 | contig 10864 bp, 15 predicted proteins | sample PEATcosm2014_Bin_34_FD_119761 | JGI IMG/M metagenome (GOLD analysis project Ga0181524, IMG submission 119761) | Peatland microbial communities from MTU Mesocosm Facility, Houghton, MI, USA - PEATcosm2014_Bin05_60_metaG | ecosystem: Environmental > Terrestrial > Soil > Wetlands > Peat | place...
GAAAAACCTGTGCTCGTTTCTGGTCTGGTTCGACAGCTTTGCTGCAATTGCGGCAGAACTTATCCATCAAATCGACGGCCTGTCCACATTGCGAGCACTTCATGTTGTATATGGTAATACGTCCGGCCCCATATCGGTAAGTTACTGATTTAGACGAGTTCACCTTCCGCTTCAACCGGGGAAAGCCACGGAGCGGCAAACTCTTCTTCCTGCTTTTGGAACGAGCCGTCGCCGTCGATCCGGCTCCCTACAAGTCACTGGTCAAATGCTGTGCAGTCGTGCCTACGTATGACCACAAGATGTAGGGGTTATGGGAGTCAGATAAATACACATCTAGTCCGATTATCCTCGATCACGGTGAAGTGGGGTTCAAGGCGGCCTCTGAACATCACAGCAAAGACTTCCATTTCACCATCTTCTTTTTGAGATCGATAGTCTTGCCGTCAACCACGAACGTACCGTCCCCGTTGCATGGAATGTCCGGCGTTCCTTACGCTTCGGATCACTCCAAGCTTTTGGTTAGACGATGCGTCGGGGGATCGATCGCGATGTTTCCCATATCGAGGTACTGGCAGAGGGACTGAGCTTCATGCCCGCAACAGCTTGCTGAAGATATTGCGGGACGGTCTCCTCGATCATTTTGCCAATGCAGCGGCGGCAGAGTCATATTTCGACAGCCACCATCTGACGCTGGACAAGCTGTGACGCCATTTGGGGCGGACTGTCCGTCTTCTCGGTCGCCATCGATGGTGAAAAATCGCTTTTGCACTAGCTTTGACGATTTTTCTTGAACAACTCTGCCTCTGTGTTCTATATTGCATCCACATTTTCGTTCGCGAATGGGTAGGCTATACCCGCCACAAAACCCATTCTGCTCTGTGGGGGAGCAAATTTATGGCAGAGAACGTCAGCGGTCGTCTTGTGTCTTTCGACATTTCCGATACCAAAGTCTCGGTAATCGGCAGCGAAACCCAAAAGTTTGTAAAGGCTCTTGATGTTTTGGTCTTCTTCGTTGCGCTCCTTCTGGCGCTTCCACCTTTTGTGGCCGCATACCGGAGCATGAGTCAAGTGCCTCAGGGAGAGGTCGTGCAGACCGATAGCAGCGCTGGAATGACTTTAGATTAGCAACGGCGGTGTCTCCGAAATTACTAAGAGAGCCCGGGAGGCGGGGCGTTCTTTCAAGATGTCGCCCTCAGGCGTTTCAGCAATTCCTGCGACATTTTCGTGAATTCCTCAGAGGCCTGCTCGTCTCCCATCTCGAAAACAGGCTTCTGGAGCGCGGCTGATTCGGCGACAGCCACGCGCTCATGCAATTCTGCCTTAAGGACAAGCTTTCGGAACCGCTCTCGCAAGCTGGCTACGCTGTTGTCCCGGTGGGTCGCTTTGCGACCGACGCGGGAAACGACTATCCCGGCGTTTGCGATCTTATGGTCGATGCTTTCGCAAAGCTCGTCTATCCGGGTCGTCAGCAAGGCAACACCAAGGATGGACAGGTAATCCGGCGTGACAGGCACCACATAATGTGTGCTCGTGGCGAGGGCGTTCTGGGTCGGTATGGTCAGGTTGGGCGGGCAGTCGCAGACCACCAAGTCGTACTGGTCGAGCACGGGCTTGAGGGCTTTTCTCAGCCTCAATTCTCGCCCGACTGCACCGCCCAAATCCAAATCCACCGAAAACAGGTTTATGTGAGACGGGACTAAGTCCACGTTCTCGAATACATCCTTCCTGATAACGGTCTGCGCGTTGTGCTGTTTGGGTTCTCCCTCGACGCCCTTCACCCCCAGCAGGCTGGCGATGGTGCCGCACTGCTTGGCGTGTTTCGCCCAGTCCTCGGCTCGAATGCAAGAGAAGGTCGCATTGGTTTGCGGGTCGCAATCCACCAGCAGCGTACGCATGCCCTCCCGTCCGCAATAGGCCGCAAAATTGACCGCGATGGCTGTTTTGCCGACGCCGCCCTTTAGGTTGACACACGCGAGTGTGGTTGGCATTTGCATCCTGCTGTTGCGGGAATTTGAAAGCAGCTAAGTCTAGCAGAGGAATCGGTTAATCTGGAATGCTGAGGTTGAACGGCGGTTCCGCTCTGACTTTGGCTTTCCGCTCGCCTTCTCGACATTGCCGCCGGTGAGCATGCAACCTCGTGCAGCAATGTAATGATCCAACCGAAGAGAGTTTTCGAAAAGAAAAGACCTTGCGAAGCTCGCGTCTGGCTATGGCCGGTCGTGACGACATTGCTCGAAGACTTCACTGATCGTTGAAAATACCCCGCGCCGTCTGGATCATGGTGCGGCGGCGGTTGATCCAACGCTAGAGACGTAACTCTGATGACAAATTATTTGAATACGACGGGCCCCGCAGAGCGAAAGCCACCCCGGTTCGGAATTGGGAGTTTCCTGTTTGCGGTCGTCTTGGCAGTCATCTTTTTTCTGCTTGCCCAAAGCATGGTGCGGCACCACTTCTGTGAAGGCGGCCGTGACCACCGGAACGGCTCCATCAGACAATAGCAGTTCCTCTCGGGTGGCTCGGTATCCCGCAGCGGCTAGCCGTTTGCGAGGGCGATCCGGAAAGCAGGAATGCGAAAGTTCCACCCCACGACACCCTGTCGTGAGGTTTCCGGGGGCGCAACCTGCCGAAAGGGTGGACGGCTATTACTGACGGAACCGGAAGTTTCTGCTTCGGGCACGCTGAGTGAGAGTGCCCACGACCTCGAACGTGGGTAGCGTCCCTTGCGTGAATCCTTTTCCAATTGGGGCGGATTCGCAAGTGCTTCCGCACAACGGACATGGATGCCGTTCCGCTGGTTTCGCGTCAACGGCAGCGCGTATGTCGCCGTGCACAGAACAGTGCAATTCAAGATAGAAGCACGGGCGAGAGCCGCGCCGGAAGAAGTTGAGGGCCAATCCGTCCAAACGTTCCATTTGCGTACCTCATCTCGTTTCAGGGCGGATTGAATGCAAATCCATTCCGAACCATGACGATCTCATAGATCATCTTCCCGCGCCAGACAGATGGGAAGATCACGAAGGTAAAGCGACCGGAGTAACGGCATGTCGAAGTCAGACATTGTTTTGCAGAATGTGGTTTGCAGAGCTTCTAAATCCGCGTGCTGATTGCGCCGGAGATATGGGCGGGTCGCTCGTGAGTTCTTGGTACTACCGACGTAATTTGTGCGGGAAAGGAACCCCAGCCTGCGTGAGGTTGAACCGCTGGGCTTAAATCCTACGCGCTTGCCGCATTCCGCCCGCCTCGCAATGCGGACGCAACCACCGCCATCAGATGCTCGGAGTCATTGCTGGGGCAGTCCTGCGTTAGTTTTGACAAGCGATTCATACAACGTACCTGCCATCAATCTGTCATTCCATGCGCCGGATGACCTTCGGCCCCTTCGGGGTCAGCGAAATCAGATTCGCTGTGTGTCCATTCACATTCCCGCCTGTTATCACCGATGCAATCAACTCCGGAGAGCCGTCGCCATTGATGTCCCTCAGTGACCCGGCATCCACCTGAATGGATTTTCTCGCTGCGAAATTGCAGCTTCGTTGTTCGACGAATTCAAACCTCGCCGTCGCTGGTGCTTTTGCCAGCTTCAGGCTCGGAGTACAGTCGCTGCTGAACTCCTCGCCGAACTTAAACACGCGCCCGTCAGGATACTTTATTAGCCATCCAAAGTGGCTCTTTTCGTCCGGCAAGAACGTGAACGTGGGTTTCGTTGCGTTCGCGGTCGAGGCTTTGGTGTTTTTTGTTCCCTGAGAGGGGTGTCGGTCGCTTGATGGTGCGAGAGAACGCGCCGTAGCGACGTAATCGCCCAGTTTTGATGTGATCTGTTGTCTGTAGTAGAACCCCGCAAGTGCAACAATGCAGATCAGGATGATCCAGAGGAGTCCCTTACCCTTTTTCTTTTTCTTCATGCAACGCCACCAATCACAGCAATGCTATCGCCAATTTCTGGGCCTGAAGATGACGCTGTTGGTTCGGGCAGCTTCCGACGCTTTCTAAGGTGACGAGGGGGTTGAAAATTCTATAAAAGTATTGTACAAAGCACAGCACCGTGGGGGTGAGAACCGTGCTTTGGATGTTTTCTGTGATCTCCGTGCTTGCGTGGCTGGCGGCAGTGGTGAACGGCAACACGTTCGATGGCTCGATTCACATTTTGCTCGTGTTAGCGATAACCGCACTGGCATTCGAGTTTATTTCCAGACGCCAGTCTGCTATCTGACGCTCGGACAATTGAGAAATTGCTAGAGCGTCGAAGTTGACCAGCATTCCCGCTGTAGAAAAGGACAAAGCCATGGACAGAATCAAAGCTATCGGCAAAGCCGGGTTGGGGCCGGTGATTGCCTGTTTGTTCGCGGTTGCTCTGGTAGTTTGCCTCTTAATGGGAGTTTGGAATCTGCGGTAGCATAGCAATTCGAGAATGTGCGCGATCCTTCCTCTACCAGCGAAGGTGTCATTATGCGTTCAGAGATCGTTTTTGAGGCGTTACGCACGACAAACCGCTTTGCATTATGCCACCTAGCGGTCAAAGCTATTCGCAAGCTCCACAACCCCGGTACTCGCATTCAGGATACGACCAATGACGCACTCCGGCGACTTGCGAGTATAGAGCGTCAGAAAGGTTCAATCGGGGCCGAGAATACGAACGACGCGGCGGAACCCGAAGCAGAGCCAGAACAGTTTGTGGTCAAGTCTTAGACAGAAGCACCGAAACCAGAGATAATGGCTGACAACGTCGTACCCCTCCTGCTAATGGCTACCCAACGACGCTGTACAGGACATTGCCAGTTCTTCGGTGGAAACGGTGACACCTGTGACATAGATTTTATCCGTAGGTAGAATCCTATCTTAACCGAAAATTCTCCCGCCATAGTGATTGGCTGGATACCCCATTGCATAATCTCAGCACAATTCTGAGGCGGGTAGATAAAATGCCCACATCACGGAAGCGCAGGTCTGCACTTGGAACGATTCTGGTTAGGAGTGCCGATCTTCGGCCGAGGAGACGTGTATGAATATTTCTGAGCGCCGTAAAGCGCAGCGGTTCCCGATTCGGCAACCTGTGACACTGACATACACTTCCCATGGGACTTACGAACTCACCGGAATCAGTAGAGACATCAGCAGTGTGGGTATCCTTCTCCATGTAAATTCCACCAGCGTCGAGGAGGGCACCCAAGTAGAGCTAACGATGATGTTGCCCACGGAAGCATCCGGGGTTATTCCTGTTCCTATTCGAGGAAGGGTGGTGAGAGTCGAGAAAAGTTGTAGCGACATCGCAATCGCATTTGAGAAAATCGTTATCCTGCCGGAATCTTGGAGGGCATAGCGGACAACCGTCTCGGCCCGCCAACTAGGCGGTGATCTCCGGTAACATTTCAAGGCGTTCGACCTTCACTGCGACTCCGCACTGCCCACCAGATGAAGGCTCTACCCGTGCAACCCGCCCATGGCAGCACACCCACTGCTTTTCCGCACCCGTAATCTCAGGCGGCAATATCATCACCAACCGGATTGGAGAATCATGCACGATTTCGAAATCGCAGAAAAAAAACGCCCGCGGTGCTGATGTCTCTGGTGACGCATTTCCGCTCTGCTCCATCCAGCGCCTTAACGGTAACGCGCAGCGCCATTTGAAAACGCATTGAACGACGCCGTTCTGTTTCTGGTTTGACCAATCTGTTATTCCACTCCGAGGAACGATCAGGTGAGCCGGATCATACCAAAAACGAGCGGCGCTGCCGATCTCCAACGGGAGCATTTCTTCGGCCCGAACCTCGGACGGCAACAATTGCCCAAACACAAGGAGGATCATCGCCACACCGTCATGCCAACGTTATAGCTAGTTCATAAATCATTGCCTCAACCTCGCAGTACGTGTACGGAATCCTGAGCCCAGTTGCACTCTCGTCACGCATCGCTGTACAGGCGCTCACATCAAAGCCGAGTAGCACGACATGCTATGCGGCATATTGCCGGAGGCAGGCGATGGCATCTCGTAATCCAAAGCGGAACATCGTGCTGTGTGTAGATGATGAAGTCATTCTGTCGGTGCTGCAAGCCGCTCTGGAGGTATATGGTTATGCGTTCGTGGCTGCGCATAGTGGCGGCGAAGCTCTGGAACTCGCGGCAGAACTCCGACCCGATGCCGTCATCTTCGATCATCATCTGCCGGATATGACTGGTGGAAAGCTCGCAACGAAGATGAAACGCATCCGCCCTGACATCGTGATCATCCTGTTCTCAGGGTCACCTGCGCCTCCACCCGATGCCGTGGGATTTGTTGATGCGTTCGTTCAGAAAAGCGAGGGAATACGCCCACTTGTAGCGGTACTTCAGCGGATGCTGGGCCGATCTCAGCCTGAGACCCGACGATTCCCTCGTTACCCAGTACGTCTACCGTTGGCGATTTCCGTTGACCGTTTTGGGGAATTGGCAGTGCTGTCTGGGCTTTGCAGGAATTTCAGTGAAGGCGGGATCGCAGCCAGAATCGACGGGACTCTGGTCCCCGGTGAGTTTGTAGAGGTTCAGGTTTCTGACTCGCGACTAAATTTTGGCTTTAAGTCCAGTGCTCAGGTCTGCCATCGAACAGGCAGAACCTACGGATTTGCATTCTTGGACATCACACCTTCCCAGAAGCTTGATGTCCAGCGACTTTGCCAACGACTGGCATCCTTGTGAGGACTTCGCCACTTTCAAGTTAGTGCACTCGACCTCCATTGGAAACTGCGCGCATGCATGAAACCACGGTTCAACGCTGCTGTTATCGCTCTTGACTATTTGAGCTACTCTGTTCTACGCTGCACGGATGACGCAGTCGACTACCGTCTGCAAAGTCATACTTTGCGTCGATGACGAGGAAATCATTCTTTCCCTGCTGGAATCCGCCCTGCCGATGCTGGGGCATTTGGTCGTATGTGCTCACAATGGAGCCGAAGCATTGAAATTAGCGGCAACACTGCCATTCGACGCAGTTATTCTCGACTACAGTCTGCCAGACATGTACGGTGAGAAAGTTGCCACGGAACTAAAACGTCTTCGACCCGATACTCCGGTCATCCTGTTCTCAGCATCGCAAGATATTCCATCAAGCGCGTTAGAGCAGGTATCCGTTTTCGTTCCAAAAAGCGACGGCCTGCGCACGTTACTTCCCGTTCTCCAGCGGGTGCTCAGCACGCCTACGAGAGACCCGATCGCGATTCGCAGAGTTCCTCGGTTCCCCGTGCAAATTCCATTTACTGTCACCGTAAACCGCGCTGGAACAACAGCAATGCTTCGCGGACTTTCCGTCAATTTTGGAGAAGGCGGGATTGGCGGCAAAATCGAAGGAGACCTTGAACCGGGAGAGCATGTGCTTCTCCAGATCGTGGATTCCCGATTACAAAAGCAGTTGGAGCCTCGTGCTCAGGTTTCCTATCGTAAAGATAACACGTACGGGTTCGAGTTCCTTGATGTGAGTTCGCAGGCGCAATCGGTTGTTCGTCAATTTTGTCAACGATTGGCATCTGCATGAAGAAGCCCAGAAACACCCATTGGTCTAGGGAGTGGTGGCGAATCTTTCCCCCATCGCAAAGGCTTTTTGGCAATCGTGCGGGAATTGTTCGTTGCGTCTGGCGGCTTTCTTCTCTGGATCAAAACGATCTTGGTCGATCTTCGAGTAATCGTCAAACTGACATGTATCGATGCTAAGAAGCGATTCTGACTTCCCGAAGACCCTTCGCAGAAATACTTCATTGAGAGCGATAGCTTTTTCGTAGCCGACTTCCTTCAGCCGCTCCTCCGTAGCCCCCATCGTATAAATGAAGCCAGTATGGATAGTTTTTGGGAAAAGGCTCGCAGCGGGGTTGTCATCCGTAACATAGCGATAAAACGGGAACAGCAAACGCTCCAGAAACGATTTCATCTCGCCAGAAACAGCCCAGAAATAGATTGGGGAGCCCAATATAAGGGCATCGGCTTTCTCAACCTCTTTCAGAATCGGCGTCAAGTCGTCCTTTACCGCGCACTTGCCGTAACTGGGGCCGCCTTTCGTCTTGCAGCCAAAGCAACTCTTGCACCCCTTGTAGTCGAGATCATAGAGATGGATCAGCTTTGTCGTAGCGCCCTTCGAAGCTGCCCCTTCGAGAGCTTTTTGCAGTAGCGTTGCCGTATTCCATGTTTTTCGTGGGCTTCCGTTGAATGCAATCACTTCCATAGGTATTTCCCAATCCCTTCCCCTTCACGGTCGAACCTAGTTCCCGACATACTCGTGCACATGTTGCGCGAGCCGTGACATGGCTTCGTAAAGTCCGAGCAGTTGATCCTTCTGGAACCGTATTTCGGGGTTCTCCAAGTCAGCCTCAATAAGTTTGCCAAGCTGACACGCGGTTCGGATGCGCTCTCCAGCCAAAATCGAAGAGACGGTATTCGATGAGCTTTCATCGGCACTCATTTCGCCGTATTGGTGCAAAGCCCATGCGGTTTGGCGAAGTCGGTTAATGGCATCCCGAAATTCGGCGAGGATGCGAAGGTCGGGTTGCCCACGCAACAGGAGCCACTTTTGCAACTGCCGAAATTGCTCGCTGACGCTTTGAAGCATCGTGGAGACATCTGGGTCATCACCGGAGCCAAAGTTGGAACTCATAACTCTCTTCCTATGCCGGGCAGGCACGTCAGGGACGGTCTTTATGCCAGTTCGCTACGATGCTTATCGAATCCGCTCGCATGGACAAGCGTCTTTTCCTGTTCGGCCAATGAAACGAGGGCAGCAGATGCCGCCCCACTACGTTGCTCGTAATGTCGCACGGGTTATGACGCCTTCGCCGCCTTTTTCTGGGCTGCCCACCGTTTCCGCTGAGCCTCGGCCATCTTTTTTCTGGAGGCGGCGCTCATAGTACGGCGACCAGTGGTCTTTTTCGACGCTGGTTTTGCTACCTGCTTGCGCCTTGCTGCCCAACGAGCCTTCATCTTCTCCGACAGGCGTCTGCGCCCAGCGGGAGTCAGTCCTCGCCTCTTGGCCTGCGCCGGAGCGGCTTTGGCGGCGGGAGTGGTCGCTGTTGCGGTTCCATCCAGTGATTCAAGGGCGGCGATGGCTTGGTTGAGGCGGTTGAGTTCGATGCGAAGCTCGGCAAGAATCTGTTTTGTATCCATGCATTCTCCTAGTATGGCGAACTTTAACAATTTAACAGCAGGGTACTCGGTGAGCAAATCAGAGCAAGAGTAACCCAGTTGGTTCACCGACAACCATTAGCCCACATTTAGGAAGCGACCGAGAAGAGTGCTGGATAAACTAACCTTCGTTGCTTTAATCGTGCAAGTCGCTTCCTGTCCTTGACCACGGAGTACACCGGAAAAGCTAATTCGTTCTCGTGTGGAAATCATCTTCTTCCGTATCGGATTATTTCCGTGTGTTCTCTGCGATTTCCTTCAATTTGGTATTTATGAGTGGCAGTAATATAAATACAGGTTAAAAGCACCAAGATAGCAACGCCGAAGAACTCAATCATAAGTGCCTCCTTTACCAGTGTTGAAAAGGAATTTGCGAATGGCGAATCGTGGTATGACTTACCCCCTTGCTATCTAGCAAACCTTGTGCCGCAATCGCCGAAAGCTCCCGATTGGGAGTCGGGCCTATCACAATCGATTCAATCTAAACAATTTCGTGTTCATTGAGTGTCAACGGAAATCCGATGTATGGAATGAGAGATGATTTGCTCTCACGAATCGAGATTGCTGTAGCCGTAGGGTTAACCCGTCTGAATGCCCGCCATTCCGATTCCTCTTCAAAAGTTGGATGCTTCAATGCAAGCCCATATTTCGTCAAAAAGACCGTAAAGGACAGTGCTGACAATCCCGGCTTATCCGAAGGATTGGGGCCAAGTTCTTTTGGAAATGGGATCGGTGTGGTCATCGCAATCTGCTCAAGTTGCGTCAGGAACTCGTCCTGTTCTCGTTTCGAGTAAAGGCACTTTAGTAGCTGCCATCGGTGGGCTTTTGCAAGCTCCATAATACAGTCTGGCGAAAAAGAGATGGCAAATCCATTGCCATTCGGACAATAGCCTCGCCATTGGCTGAGAAGGTCATTTTCTTCCGAAAAAGAAGCAACAAAAGTTGGCGTTCCTAAAATGACAACAAGATTATCTTTGGTGTCCAGCAACTTCAGAGCAAAATCTGCGAACGCTTTTCTCTCGTCATCCTTGCTTTGTAACGGTTGATTTGTCAGATATTGCTTTGCAAGGTCTACTGCGTAGAGAAGCTCTTGCGAATCATTGAGAAAACGAACATCCGTCGCATATAGTTGTTTACTTTCCAAAATGCCTATCAACCCAGTTGCAGACGTATAGTGGCAGAGGCTCTTTTCTGGAATACTACACAGTACCTCGGGCATCACTTCAAATGGATTTGCCTCTGGCAACTGTTGTTCCCCCGGCTTACCCATCGGTTCCTCACGAGTAGCTGGAATTGGGGAACTTTACCACTTTCCGGGCGGTTGCGGAAGTGATTTTGGGGGTCGGTTATGGATTGCAGGCAAGCCCGGATGCCGGGGCATTTGTCGGATCACTGTTATTCAGGACGTGCCAATACAAGGGCTGTTAACGCTTTACACGCGATCCGACGTGGGTAAGCGGGGCTAACGGGGTTGCCCACGCCACATTCAACCATCCATCCGGTTCTCGACTCTAATTACGGGGAGATACCTCGATTCCTTTAGTACCTGTGAGAACGCCAGAGAGAAACTAGACCGCGTCACGCCGCGGGAGCGGCGTGATGCGGCGGGGTAAAACTAGACCGCCGGATTTTGGTTTCAGGAAGCAGTTGCCGTGAGTAGCTGTTTTGTGGAACACCGGAGGGATGTACACAGTGGAGCTTTATGCGCGGGTGCGACGAGCTGTAC
>Ga0181524_10005836_pt1 | contig 10855 bp, 12 predicted proteins | sample PEATcosm2014_Bin_34_FD_119761 | JGI IMG/M metagenome (GOLD analysis project Ga0181524, IMG submission 119761) | Peatland microbial communities from MTU Mesocosm Facility, Houghton, MI, USA - PEATcosm2014_Bin05_60_metaG | ecosystem: Environmental > Terrestrial > Soil > Wetlands > Peat | place...
GACATGCCGGTGATCCAGGAGTTCCAAATTCGCATCCAAGGAGCGACCACCTACCGCTGGGAGGATTTCGACGATGCCGTCGACATCATCGCCAGTGATGACTTCGACGCCAATCGGTTCATCACAGCCACCTTCCCCCTCCCCAGAGCAGCGGAAGCCTTTGCCGCCATCAATGCCGGTGGCGAGGTCAAGATCCTCGTCGTAGCCGACCGAGATTACCGCTGATTCTGACAAACACTGTCTTGGTAACCTGACGCTCCTGCTCGTGAGGCGGTGCGAACGTCCGTCCCGCCTGAGGCCGGTTCTTCTTGGTCCACCGGCCTTTGGCCTTTGTGGGAAATTTCAGGCAGTGGCTCCAAGTCGCGCGTTCGTAACGTAGTCGCCAAGCACGTGCTCGACATGTGGCGAGAGCCCGGCAAAGCTCGATACGTGCACGGGGTTGGTCGGTGTCGAGGAGCGGACGGAGCAGGCGAGCGTGCAGCTTGTTGTAAGGAATGGCGACTCGGATCCCCTCTGGAGTGGCGGTATAGGAGTTGGTTCCCGCTTGGACGACCAACCCTGTAAACGTGAGCGTCGCAGCTCGCAGCTCATCTGCGTAGAGCCGTGGTTCTTGCCGAGGACTCCGACCGCCTGCCCGCGAAGGCTTCTGTTAGTGAAGCCGGTGACGGTGTTGACGACGAGGCAGAGTGCACCGGCCAGGGCCAAGGCGCGTTGATCCCCGAAGCGCAGGGCTCCGGTTCGTTCGCTGTGGGGTACCAGAAGCTCGATCGCGCCGCTCAGAGTTGCACGGACAGGCATTTGGCTCGGTGGCCCGGGTCCGTCGCTCTTAGGGCTCGGGCATACGCCCCTACGGGTCAGGGGACTTCAGTCCAGGCTGTGAGAATCGGCAGAACGCGCCGACAAGACTCTCCCGCTTGCTAAGCCGACTCATGGTCCCATCTATTTCCCCAGGTACTCATCAACTCCGTCGTCAAATTGCTTGGTCTGATGGCAAGACGACCAGATCACGGATCGTGACATGACGGGGTCGCGTTAGCATGAAAATTACCGCCTCTGCTACGTCCTCGGGCCGGATGCCGGTTGTTTTCCCGATTTGGTCGTGGATGGTCGCCTCATCGACCACCGACCAAAGCTCCGTGTGCACTACGCCGGGTGCAATAGTCCCCAAGCGTACTCCCGTGCCAACAAGTTGCCGTCGTACACCTTCCACGAACGCGCGAAGGGCATGCTTTGAGGCTGAATAGACTGGCTCCCAGTAGATCGACTGATATCCCGACACGGAGTTGGTAACTACAATGTCACCCACGCCGCGGGGCAACATCGCAGTGATAGCAGCGTGTACGGTGTGCATCACCCCAGTGACATTAGTTGAAATGAGCGACTCGATTTCGGCAGGACTATTTAGCCAGAACTTATTGGCCATATAGACACCTGCATTTGCGACAACTATGTTGACGGGACCGAACTCCTTGGCGGCAGTTTCCATGACCGAGCTGATCGCGTCTGGATCGGTGACGTCGGCTGTTACCGCGCGCGACGGACCAGGCAACTTCGCCACTACCGCCTGCAAGCGACCCGCGGACCGAGCCGTGAGCATCACAAGTGCTCCTTGCCGGCAAAGGTCGCGCGCGATAGCCAAACCAATGCCCGAACTGGCACCAGTAACGACAGCTACCGAACCCTCGAGCGGTTTGCTCACTGAAGCCCACTAGTTTGCTCACTGAAGCCCACTAGCTTGCTCACTGAAGCGCAACTGAGCTGGGGGATCCGCACGGAACAGCGCGAGCTACCGAAGCCGAACGTACTTCGATATTCAGATAGTGTGGGGAACTCTATCCGGCCTGTCACTCATTACCTCCATAGCCTGCGAGAGCTCGATTATAGTTACCTCGTGAACCGGCATCGACGGCAAGACGGCGAGGCGGTACATCGGAGCTGCGATGGCGCTCGGCCTTGATCAGTCAGGTGGCGAGGAGCAGCTCACCGAAGAGCGGATCGGCCAGATCGTGGAACGGGTTCGCCCGCACCGGCGCGACGGGCACGGAGAGGCGTGGCGGGTGCTGCTCGCCCAGAGAGACCAGATCATCACGTAGCTGGACGACGGCCTCACCGTCGTCAAGATCGGGATAGTGCTTTGTCGCCGCGGGATAGAGGTCCCGCACCGCAGCTTGGCGGGTTTCGCCGTCGAGCGCTGTGGGGCTGGCAGGTGCACGACGACGGTGCGGATCGGCGACGCCGTGGGTGCCGAGAAGCTGGCGAGTACGACGAACTGATCAGCTACCTGCAGGCCCGAGGCAAGCGAGACCGATGACCAGCTCCGAGGTTCAGGATCTCCTAACAAGCGGCGACGGGCTCATGGACGCGCGCAAGTTCGACCAAGCCCTTCAACTGGCTCGCCGAGCTGTCACCATCCAGCCGGTCAATCCGAGCGCACTCGCACTTGTCGGTCGGGCTTTGATTGAGTTGGCCCGCTATGACAAGGCCGTTGAAGCCACGTCTGAAGCCGTGTCGCTTGCTCCTCAATGGGCCGACGCCTACCGGCTCCTTGCTGTCGCGCTCCTAGAGAAGCCTGGCCTCGCGAGGAGTCGAGGCCTGAAAGCCGTTGACGCTGCTCGCACGTCAGTGCGTCTGGGCCCCCGCCGACTCGGCAAGCCACGTCGCCCTGGTAGAAGCGTGGGCCTCAGCCGGCAACCTCAAGCAAGACGACCAGGCCATCAGGAAGGCCCTGGAACTCGCACCTCACCTCGCAAGAACCTGGTCATCAGCAAGCTGGGTAGCGATCAAGGCCCGAAACTGGGCCGCAACCTAGGTTGCCGCCCGCCGGGACCTTGCGATCGATTCCAGAAGCTACGCGGCCACAAACAACCTAGGAGTCGCGTTGCGCCGCCGGGGCGGGTGGACTGTTGGGGCCGTGGCGTTCCTTGATGCCGCCCACCTCGATTCCCGATCACCAGCGGCCCGCGAGAACGTCGAATCCATAGGCTTTCAGTACTTGGCCGATCTCGCCGCCCGATCAGGAATCGCCGCATAACACAACCTCAAAAGCAAGAACTTGACTCAAGAGTCCGGCTCTGCCGGACCGAGGCCTCTAGTGCGATCAAGACCAAATCGCCTCAGGCCACTTGCGCGGCGCCTCGGGACTCGAGTCGCCACAAACAAGCGCTACAGACGCAAGTTCGAGAAACAGAACGCCCGCGCTCAGAGACTCCTCGCTTCTCATCGTAAACCTGGTGTCTGGTCAGCTCTCCGTGGTCGACAACGGTTCAGCACCGCATTCCTCACGTTTGTTGCGGTTTCGCTCGTCCTCATGGCTCTGTTCTTCGGGGCAGTCGCCGTCAAGGTTCCGGGCGCGGGGGCAAGGCATTGGTCGTAGCCGTGGTGCTCGTGGTCGCCGCTGCCTCGATAGTTATCGCCATAAACCGCAAGCGCTAGGCGCAGGCTCGAGCCGCTGAGCGCGACGGCAGCGACGTCGAGCTCGCCCAGGCCGCGGTATGACCCCGAACGTCGTATCGGTGACCTTCGCCTCCTCCCCCGTACACGCACCAGATCCGAGTTGCAGTCTGAGATCCTCGCCATCGGCCTTCCGACGCGGATCCCCGCTCGTAGCATCGATCGACGGGCTTGCCCCTGGGGCCCCTCGACGCGATCACCGAAAGCAGTCAGGCAGACCTAAGAGGCGGTGGCGTTCGCCGGAGCGGTCCCGCCGGAGGCCCGGCCTGCCGATCCGCCTCGTCGGCCCGACTAGCCTTTTGCCTATGGCCATTGCACGATTGGGTTCGGTCGCGTTGGACTGTGCCGACCCGGCAGCTCTCGGGTCCTTCTGGGCGGCGCTTCTTGGCGGGGAGATCGTGTTCGTGAGCAACGAGTTCGTGGCAGTGAAGACGGACAGGGTGTGGCTTGCAGCCGTTCGCACACCCGACTACGAGGCGCCTTCGTGGCCCGAGGGCGGCCTTCCCAAACAGATGCACCTCGACCTTGCGGTGGACGACCTGGCCGCAGCGGAGATGGAGGCTCTCAGGCTCGGAGCGGTGCGGTCTGCAACCCAGCCCGCCCCGGACCGTTACTTGGTGCTACTGGACCCAGCCGGTCATCCGTTCTGCCTCTCGACACAGATCCCCGAACTGGAGCCCTGAGCGCCCGGGCGCACCCTGATCGCCTCCTTGGCAATGCGAGAATGTGAGCATGAGCGAGAACCTTCCTCCTGCGCAGGTCTGGCCCACCTTGCGGGCACGCGACGCCAGGGGCCTCATCAGGTTCCTTGTCGAGGCCTTCGGTTTCGAAGAGGTGGCCGTCTATGGCGAGGGTGAGCGGGTGGACCACGCGGAGCTGTCCTGGCCCCTTGGCGGGGGCATCATGCTTGGCAGCGCCAGCCGGGACGAGAACGACCCATGGCCACTGCAGCCTGGCTCGTTCGGTGCCTACGTGGTGACGGACAATCCTGACCTACTGCACGCCCGAGCCGTGGCTGCGGGCGCCGAGATCGCCGCCGGCCTGCACGATACCGATTATGGATCCCGGGACTTCGCCGTGCGCGACCCCGAAGGCAACCGGTGGTCGTTTGGCACATATCGCGGAGAGCCCCGTCCCGTCCCCGGTGACTCGTAGGCGCCGGGTCACTGGCCGATCGCAGTTGAGTGATCACGGGTTGGAACGCTCAGGAAGTACGGCGAGCCTCGGCCGGCGCCGGCACGCGCCAGCGATGAAGAGTGTGCCGGGGGTCAGCGAGACGGAGGACTGGCGATGAGCAGCTCGGGAGCGGGTACGGCCGCTTGGCGGAAATCACTTGGACAGGTGGGGGTCTGGGTCGGTGCCGGAGCTGTTGAGCAGGATCCCGGTGGCTTTGCCGTCCGGGTCGAGCGCCTCGGTTATGGCGCCCTTTGGGTGGGCGGCGGCAGCCCTGACGGGCGTGCCTTCGACTTGCTCGAGCGGGCCCTCTCCCAAACGCGTCGGCTCGTGGTAGCGACCGGGATAACCAACATCTGGGCCTGGGAGCCCGCTGCGCTCGCCCGGCGGGTCGCTGCGCTCGGGGCCGCGTACTCCGGCCGCTTCGTTCTCGGGCTCGGCGTGAGCCACGCGCCTCTCGTCGAGGGCCTCGGCCATCGCCACGAGCACCCGCTGAAGGCCATGGCCGGGTTCCTCGGCGGGCTGGACGCCGCCGAGGACAACGACGCCGACGCCAGGGGCGGGCCACCTCCGCCAAGGGTTCTAGCCGCGCTCGGACAGCGGATGCTGGAGCTTTCCCGGGACCGGTCCGCCGGAGCCCATCCCTACCTCACGCCGCCCGAGCACACCGAGCTCGCCCGTCAGGTTCTCGGCGAGGCGCCCCTGCTCGCGCCCGAGCAGGCGTTCGTCCTCGGAGACGAGCCGCGGCAGGCACGGGCCACAGCAAGGGCCTACCTCGCGCGCTACCTGAGCCTGCCCAACTACCGGGTGAACCTCGAGCGCCTCGGTTACGGCGCGGAGGACCTGGCCGAGCAGGGGAGCGACCGCCTCGTCGACGCCGTCGTCGTCCAAGGGAGCCCCGAACAAGTCGTGAGCCGGGTCCGTGCCCACCTCGAGGCCGGCGCCGACCACGTCTGCGTGCAGCCGCTCGCCCACGGCGGAGGTATCGATGCCGGAGCACTCGAGGTCCTTGCCCCGCTCCTGCCCGCCCTTTGAGCCGGACCGGGAAAGCCAGATCCCGATAACGAAAGGCGCCCAATGGCCCGCATACTGATCACCGGCTCTTCCGACGGGCTCGGCCTCATGGCAGCGCAGCTCTTGGCGCGCCAGCATCACGAGGTCGTGTTGCACGCTCGCAACGAGCGCCGCGCCCTCGACGCGCGAATGGCATTGCCCGAGGCATCCGCTGTCGTGGTGGGAGACATCGCCACCATCGCCGGCATGCGTCAGGTCGCGGAGGCGGCCAACGCGACGGGCCGATTCGACGCAGTCATTCACAACGCCGCCGTCGGTTCAAGCGAACCTCGCCGGATCGTCACCGCAGACGGCCTGAGCCACGTGTTTGCCATCAACGTCCTTGCCCCCTACGTTCTCACCGCCCAGGTCGAGATGCCGAGCCGGCTGATCTATCTCAGCTCGGGCATGCACCGCGGAGGGAGCCCATCCATGGACGACTTGCAGTGGTCGCACCGCCGCTGGGACGGCTCGCAGGCGTACTCCGACAGCAAGCTTTTCGTCGCCGTGCTCGCCGCGGCAGTCGCACGCCACCGACCCGACGTCCGGTCGAATGCCGTCGACCCCGGCTGGGTGGCCACGAAGATGGGAGGGGCCGGCGCACCCGACGACCTGGCCCTGGGTTCGGTCACCCAGGCGTGGCTGGCCGTCGGTGACGATGCCGGGGCGCTGGTGTCCGGCGCCTTCTTCTACCACCAGCGTCCCTGTGGGACGCACCCCTCGGTGCACGACCACCGATTTCAGGAAGATCTGCTCGCGAGTTGCGCCGACATCGGTGGGGTCACGCTGCCCGGCACCTCGCAAGGTGACTGACCGGCCGCTCGGATCATGACGTCGTGGGTTGGGGCCCGCGGACAGCGGTGCGGCCAGAGCTTGAACGACCTCGGGAATAAGGCACTTGTCGGGTTCAGGCTCGCACAACCTCGAGCGTTGACAGAGTTGGGTCAGCCGCGTACGCGACGCGCACTCCGTCAGCCGCGACCGCTCGGAGACCGGCGAGGAGGTCCTCGGTAACCAGCTCGCCGGGCGCCAGTACCGGGATGCCCGGCGGGTAGGGAGCGATGAGCTCAGCAGAGACGCGTCCGACGGCGAGGTCCGCAGCGACCGACTCGTGAGCGGAGAAGAACGCCGCCCGCGGGCTCATAACGTTCATGGGCCGGACCTGCCAGCTCACAGCGATCGACGGCGATCGTGGCGGACCTGATGTCGCGTGAATTGCTGGAACGAGTGCGCTGACGAGCTTGTCCAGCGTGGCCTGGTCGTCGGCGACGGTCACAATCGCCACGACGGTGTCGCGGTCGGCCAGCTCCAAGGGAAGTCCCTGGTCGATGAGCATGCGCTCAACCTCGATGCCGTTCGCTCCCACACGCGACATCAAGAGCACGAGGCGCATCGGGTCGAAACAGCCCGCCGGGAAGGAGCTCTCGTCGGGGACCTCGAGTCCCGGGACCTCTTCGCGTAGGCGTTGCCGGGCGTTTGTGACAATCGGGATGACGCGTTCCAGCAGCTCGGGACCGCGGGCCTCCATCAGTGCACGACATCCGTCGATGCTCGCGAGCACCGATCCAGCAGAGCTCGTCGAGTGGCTTGCCTCGAAACCCCGTTCGAGGCGGTCACGGTCCAGGCGCTGGGTGCGGGCGCATACCAGACTCGCTTGGGTGTAACCAGGGAGGAGCTTGTGGATGCTCGTGACCATCGCGTCCGCTCCGAGCGCCATGGCATGTGCCGGCAGTTGCGGGTGGTGACCGAGGTGTGCTCCCCAAGCCTGGTCCACTATGACGGGCACGTCGTAGTGGTGGGCGACTTCGATGATGCGCCCGACGTCGGAGAGCGTGCCGAGATAGCCCGGCTCAGTGATTAGCACAGCGCGAGCGTCCGGATTAGCGGCGAGCGTAGCCTCGACGTCTTCGACGGCGACTCCGAGCGGCATGCCCGTGGCGGCGTCGATCGCCGTCGGCAGCCAACACGGCTCCAGGTCCGCCAGCACCATGCCCAGCAGTAGGGACCGGTGCAGCGAGCGCGTCACCACGACCTTGTCGCCCGGCTGGCCGACCGCGAGGCAGAGCGCCTGGTTGCAGTGCGTTGAGCCTCCCGTCGAGTAACGGCACCAGTCTGCGTCGTACCATCGCGCAGAGCGCCCCTCGGCTGCCGCGAGGAGACCGCCCGCCGACTTGACCGTGTCGACGCCGCCGTAGAGGGGAACATCGCCTGCGACCACCGCGCCGAGGTCCTCGTCGAGCTTGAACGCACGGCCCTTGTGGCCCGGCGTGGTGAAAGGGGTCGCCTTGGACTCGCGGAAGCTCAGATAGCCGTCGAGGAGCGGAGCGTCGGCGCGAAGCCCTGACGGGGCGCTCGGTTCGGGCGCGGCTTCATTGGCGGCCTGTCGAGTAGTCATTGGTTCATGCGCTCACGTTCGGGTGAGGCTAGCCGCGCACCCCGCTCCAAGAGAAAGTGCTCGCTGTATGCCCTGCAAAGCTCCCGGCCATCGGCCGTGCCGGTTGCGGGACCGGTGCGACATCGTCGAACGCCGCGACAAGCTGGACAGGACCGAGAAGAGAGATCCGGCGGAAAGAACCGAAAAAGCGGAGAGAAGGCTCCCGATCGAGCAGGCCGAGCCGATCGAGCCGATCGAGCAGGCCGAGCCGATCGAGCCGATCGAGCAGGCCGAGCCGATCGAGCCGATCGAGAGGACGGAGCGGTTGGATCCGATCGAAAGGAACGAGTCCTCCGACCAGAGAGACCATTGCAACATGCTCATATTGAGGTTCCTATCATCTTTCGCCGGGCCCGGGAACGGTCTCAGGAGGCCGATGCGCAGCGTTCACCGCCGCCAGGGTCACCGGCTCACCGGACAGTGATCATCGCGCGCGAGAGTGATCGCGTTCACTTCCGGGTCGTGTCGCCTGACGCCGGTTTCACGTTCGGCCCGCCGAAAACCTCCCCGGCATCGATCTGCGCCGAGTGGAATGCAGAGCCCGCTTCCTCGATAGGCTCTGCCTGGTGCCGCTCATCCAGGTGATTGTCGGCAGCACACGTCGGGGCCGCTTCGCGGACAAGCCTGTTGCATGGTTGGCGGATCGACTCGGGCGTCGGGACGGCTTCGACCTCGAGATCTTGGATCTCCGGGACCACCCGCTGCCGCTCTACGACCGTGCCGTCCCGCCGGCTCGCTCACTACGGGACTACCCCGACGAGGACGTGGGCCGCCTGGGCCGAGCCATCGAACGCGCTGAGGGTTTCATCATCGTCACCAGCGAGTACAATCATGGTTACCCGGCATCGCTCAAGAACGCGATGGACCACGTGTTCCCCGAATTCAATCGGAAACCAGTGGCGTTCGTCGGTTACGGCAATGTCGGCGGGGCCCGGGCAATCGAGCAGTTACGCCTCGTCGCGGTGGAATTCGAAATGGCTCCACTCCGCCATGCCATCCACATACTTCCGGAGCTGATGATCGCCGCCATGCGCGCCGATCCGTTCTCTCCCGAGGTGTTCAGCTCGTTGGACCAACGGCTCGAGGCGATGGTCGCGGACCTCCTGTGGTGGACCGCGGCGCTCGGCGCCGGACGTGCAGCTGAGAAACTGACATTGTGACCGATATCGACTTTCGTCTCGTTGCCGAGGTCAGCTCGGACAGCCCCGGCGCGATTGGACCTTTGCTCGAACAGCTCGTCGGGGGCACCGTCACCGCAACACCCGAAGGCTTCCACGTCGACGCCCGCATGAGAGGAGCCGACGCCCGCTCCCTCAACCGTTTCTTGTTGTCTGCTCTGCGTCGCGTCGAACGCCGGACCCGCCTGCGCGCGGAGTGGACCGGCAACGGCGAAACGCATCGGTTTTTCGACTACGTGCCAAAGGGCAGCCGTCCAGCTTCGCCAGGCCAACCCGGCGCCTGAGGACTTCTAGAGCCGCTTTGCGCGATAGTGCCCGCCCCCGATCGGGGAGCGGGCACCCATCTGTTCAGTTGTCTGCATCCCGGGAAAGCCGTGGAGTCTCCGGGGTCTTGAGGCCTCAGGCGAGCTTTGTGCGCTCTGGCCGCTGCGTAATGGCCTTGATGGCGCATTGCCGTCACCGTCAGTCCTGAGTGCCAACCTCAGTAGGTACAACCCTCCTACGAGGCGCCGCCGGGCTTCTGGTCAGCCTCGGGGATGCATAGGAATTCGTCTCGCACGCTTCGGTTCGAGCCCCCTTCCTGATTCCACTCCGGGAACCTAGAGCAAGAACACCGAAGGCTCCAGTTTCGTTCCCGATCCGAGCCGATTCCGAGATGACCTCACGCCTGACGATCAGGGCTGGCGCTGATTGGCGGAGACGGCCTGTTCGACAGAGGCGAAGAGATGATCGGGGCCGAACTGTTCGAGGAGCGCGCCGTGCTTGAGGTCGTGATGGGCCAGGTGCGACGCCCGGGCGATCTCGATGGTTACTCCCCGCTGGCTGAACTCACCGGCTAGGTCCCGCAGGGCCTTCAGGCCGGTGAAGTCGATGTCGGACATGCCGTTGGCCTCGAGGATCACTGCCTGCACAGGACTTGATGCGGAGCCGACGAGCTGGACACGCTTCGGCCCGGTCCCGGACCACGTCCAGCGCAGGGGGCAGGATCTAACCTGGCGACCATGATCACAGCGGTCCACACATTGGTCTACTCGGACGACCCCGAGGCGGCTCGAGCGTTCTTTCGGGACGTTCTCGACTGGCCGCATGTCGACGCCCACGACGGTTGGCTCATCTTCAAGACGGGTCCTTCGGAGCTCGGGGTGCATCCGACTTCGAAACAGCACGGTGGGGAAGTGTGCTCGACCCACCAGCACCACGAGATCTCTCTCATGTGCGACGACATCGCGCTGACCGTGGCAGAGCTGGGGGCGAGGGGTGCCAAGCTCACACGCGAGATCAGGGACGACGGCTTCGGGCTGACGGCCACCCTGGAAGTGCCTGGCGCGGGCGAGATGATGCTCTACGAGCCGAAGCACCCGACTGCGTACGGCCTTTGACGGACGGTTCGTCGTCGCCTTCTCAAGAGGTCGAGTCGGCCGATCGGTCAGCCCGGCGTCCCCGAGGCTGCGAGACGCCCGCGTCCGTATGCTGACTCGATGACTCGTCGTGCGCCTGTCCTTCCTGCTGTCGGGGTGACTGCGGTAGGTGTCGCGGCCGTCCGGGCCGCTGAGACGAGCCGACCCGA
>Ga0181524_10005837_pt1 | contig 10855 bp, 8 predicted proteins | sample PEATcosm2014_Bin_34_FD_119761 | JGI IMG/M metagenome (GOLD analysis project Ga0181524, IMG submission 119761) | Peatland microbial communities from MTU Mesocosm Facility, Houghton, MI, USA - PEATcosm2014_Bin05_60_metaG | ecosystem: Environmental > Terrestrial > Soil > Wetlands > Peat | place...
CACCATAAGCACCCCCTGCCTCCAAGCGGTGGCGAGAGCCAACCAGGATGGAAAGGTGAAGCACATTTTCGGGGTTGTGGCGGACCCGCTGGCGGCCCGCGTCGGCATCAATCCCACAAACCTTTACGATCATCCGAAGTGGATGGTTGGCATCGGCACCTTCATGCCGGTCGGCGAATTGCTGGAGATGGCGCGGCGGCTCAATCCGCGCCTGCGATCCGTGGGGCTGCCTTGGAACCCGGCGGAGGCCAACTCGCAGTCATATACCCACGCAGCCCGTGAATCCGCCCACCGCCTTGGCATCAACCTGCTGGAAGGTAATGTCGAGAACTCGACCGTAGTAGGCGAAGTCACTGACTCCTTGGTCGCTCGCGGCGCGGAAGCTATTTTGATGACCGGCGATAACACCGTAAGCATCGCCGCCGACACGGTGATCGCCTCCGCGCGCAAGGCGCACATTCCCGTCATGGCCACGTCGCCTGAGTCTGTGGGCAAGGGCGCCTTGTTCGCCATAGGCGCGGATTATTACCAAGTCGGCCGCCAGATCGGCGACCTCGCCGCCCGTGTCCTATCCGGTGAAGATACCGCCACCTTGCCGATCCTCTACCAGATTCCGAAGATCTTCCTCATCAATCGCCGTGTCCTTGCGCAATTAAGGGACACCTGGGTATTTCCTCCGGATGTCCTCGCCGAGGCAAAGGACGTCAGTGCCACCTCACCAACTGGCCAACACAAGGAAGTGACGAAGTGAAAGTCAAAAGAGCGAACTTCCTCCCTGCCGGGGGAAGCGGCCCTGCTGTAAGTCGCACCCCTACGCGCCAAGGGATACGGCGCTATCAAGTCGCTTATGGCGCAGGCTGAGAACCGTTTGCTTCTCTCTTATATCTGGACAGAAAGTGAGAAGCCAATGAACGCGTCGAGAACCGCTTTCACGCTGGTGCGGCGATTGGGCCTGGGGTTGTCGATTATCGCGCTCGCCTCGCTTGCACTGCTGCTCTCGGACCGGAGGCATCGCTCTGCCAGCATCGCGATGCCGCGCCTAGCCGTATTCCAGTACAACTCTAACCTCATCCTCGATCTCAGCGTGCGAGGGCTAATGGACTCGCTGCGCGACCACGGTTGGGCGGACGGCCGAACCATGGAGGTGCGCTTCTTTAATGCCGAGAGCGATGCGGGCACGATGAACTCGATCGCGCAGGAGATGATTTCCGGGAAGTACACCCACGTCATCACCATAAGTACCCCTTGCCTCCAGGCAGTGGCGAGAGCAAACCGCGACGGCAAGGTGAAGCACATTTTTGGCGCTGTTGCAGACCCGCTGGCGGCCCGCGTCGGCATCAATCCCACAAACCCTTACGATCATCCCAAGTGGATGGTGGGCATCGGCAGCTTCATGCCGGTCGGCGAGGTGCTGGAGATGGCGCGACGGCTGAATCCGCGCCTGCGGTCCGTGGGGCTGCCGTGGAACCCGGCGGAGGACAACTCGCAGTCTTTCACCCACGCGGCCCGTGAATCTGCCCACCGCCTAGGCCTCGAGCTACTGGAAGGCAATGTCGAGAACTCGACAGTAGTAGGGGAAGTTACCGACTCCTTGGTCGCTCGCGGCGCGGAAGCCATTTTGATCACCGGCGATAACACCGTCGCGGTCGGGGCCAACACGCTGCTTGCCTCCGCCCGCAACGCTCGGATTCCCGTCATAGCTGCACTGCCCTCGGTGGTGGGCAGCGGTGTCCTGTTCGCCATCGGCGCGGATTTTTGCCAAGTCGGCCGCCAGGTCGGCGACCTCGCCGCCCGTGTCCTATCCGGTGAAGATACCGCCACCATGCCGATCCTCTACCAGATTCCGAAGATCTTTCTCATCGATCGCCGTGTTCCTGCGCAATTAAGAGACACCTGGGTGTTTCCTCTGGATGTCCTCGCCCAGGCAAAGGACGTCAGTGCCGCCTCACCTGCTGGCCACGCCACTGTAATAAAGAAATGATAATCGGATTAGACCTCCGAATTCGCTTTGAGGAAATGGTCGATCTCGCCAATTTCTTCGAAACTTAGGCGATACTCTGCCGCGCCAATTATTCCCGATACCTGCTCTGGACGGCGGAGGCCAACAATAGCTGCGGTCACGGCGGGATGGCGTAACGTCCAGGCAATCGCCACCGCACCGGGAGACCCGCCATGTCGCTTGCCAATCGACCGCAGCAAATCAACAAGCTGGAGATTGCGAGACAATTTCGGCTCCTGAAAGTCCGGGTCGCGGTGACGCCAATCGTTGTCGGGGAGAGCACCCGCCCGCTCTCGAGTCATCGCGCCGCTCAGGAGCCCGGACCTCATGGGAGAGTAAACAATCACTCCGATATTCTGCTCGGCGCAAAAAGGCAGAATTTCTTTTTCAACGTCGCGATACAGCATCGAATACGGTGGTTGAAGTGAGGTCATAGGAGCTATGGCCTGGGCTCGCTTCATTTGATTTACATTGAAGTTCGATAGGCCGATGTAACGAACCTTGCCTTCTTCCTTGAGCTTGGCGAGGGTCGTCCAACCCTCCTCGATGTCCTGATCTGGTTGTCCCCAGTGAATCTGGTACAAGTCGATGGTATCAACTTTAAACCGTCTCAGACTCGCTTCACACTCGCGCCGGAGGGATTCGGCCTTCAGGCTGCCGCTGAGTTCACGGCGCTCATCCCAAACCCGCGAACACTTGGTGAAGATATAAGGCCTGTTCGGGATACCCTCTAAGGCGCGTGCAACCACCTCTTCCGAGTGCCCCAACCCATACACCGCAGCCGTGTCAATCCAATTTATACCGGCTTCGAGAGCTTTGCGGATGACAGCGATGGAGTCCTTATCATCCTGCGGGCCCCAGCTAAACTTGTAACCTGGCCCGCCTATAGCCCATGCGCCCATGCCAAGCCTAGTAATTTGAAGATCACTATTCCCCAACCTTCGTTTATCCATGTGAACTCTCCTCTTAGAGTATTCCTCCCTTGTGTGGCGTTAGGGACGCCGGCTTCCCCGTCGCCTTCCGAACCGCTCGCTATGTCAGGCATGACCTCAAACCACTGCTGCCTTGCGGTAGTTTACCGCGAAACCCCTGAGAAAAGCTGTATGCTGGTGAATTCTCACTGAGTTGCGTTGACAAACGCAACTTCCCATTTCACACTCGACCAACACTATGTTACTGCCGACGAGAGGCGGCGGGGAGGCAAGGCATGAGACGACGGGAGTTCCTTTACGGAGGCGTGGCTGGCCTCGCCTACGGGATAGCACCTCAACCGAGGCAGTACGCGCCGCGCACTTCGCTGGCTAGCAAACTTGTGGGAGTCCACACCATGGTGGACATGCCGGAATGGTCCGCCGACCTGGGCAAGAAGTGGGATGCCAAGGCCTTCGTGCAGGCGTGCAAGGAGGCCCACGTCGAGGTCATCGAACTGAAGACTAAAAACGCCATGGGGCACGCCGCATTCCCCTTCAAGAACCGGCCGTTCCACGGCGACTGGACTACGGAAACCCGCGAACTGGCACGCCGCGAGGGGTTGCAGTTCATTGCCTATTACAACGTGGGGCTGGATAACTGGATGGCCATGCAACACCCCGAATGGCGCTGCGTGGACCCGGCCGGCAAGGAGAAGATCGCCTTCGGCGCATTCAACTGGATGTGCCTGCGCTCACCCTGGCGCCAGGTAGTGCTGGCGGAAATCCGGCAGGTGGCCGAAGCCGTGGATCCCGACGGCTTCTGGTTCGACCTGCTGGGCGCCCCCAACGCCTACGGCGTGGGTTCCTACGACCCCGCCGACGCCTGCTTTTGCCCGCACTGCCGGGAAGCGTACCGCGACGCCTTTGGGGTTGAGCAGGTTGTGTCCTCGACCGACCCGGAAATCCGCCTGCGCGCTAACCGCTTCGGACACTTGGCGCGCATCGCCATGCTGCACGAGGCCGTAGACCTGCTGGTTTCCATCCATCCGAAAATGGTTCTGGGTTACAACGGCGCCGGATTCACTGACCACTTGAATGGCACCCCCAGGGACCTTCAAGACCGCGTGGGCCTACACTCCTCGGAAGCTAACTCCCACAGACTTATCAGCTTTAAGGCCAAATCCATGTGGGCTTTGGGGAAGCCCTATCAGGTACACACCTACGGAGGCTGCATGCGCATGCAGCCGGGCAACGCCGTGGGCACGTGGTCGGCGTGGAACCTCATCCCCGCCTCCTATATGGATGTAAGTGCGGCGATCGTCACGGCCCATGGGGGGCGCATTTCGGTGGGGGTTAACCCGCTGCCCGACGGCAGCTTCTACCCCGACGAGTTCCGCAACCTGGCGCATCCGTTCGGAGCAGTACGTGAGCGGGGCCCTTGGCTTGAGAGGTTGGAGAGCGTGCCGAACGTGGCGGTGGTTTACGACTGGCAGTCGGAACTGAGCCTCCTGCCGCTGGCGCAAGGTGGCGCCTTGCGGGTGCAGCAGGAATCCACTGGGCTGCACAACGCCTTGCTTGATGCCGGCATACACTTCGACGTGGTCAACGCTGACCGCCTCTCTCCTTCTAAATACGGTGCGCTACTGCTTGGGGACGCAGTCTCACCCTCGCCTCCCCTGCTGGATGCGTTGCGCGCCTACGTCACCGGGGGAGGACTGCTGATCGCTACCAACGAAACTTCCCTCCGCGATGCCAACGGCAGGCGGCGCGACAATTTCGCCTGGGCGGACCTGCTGGGTGTGCGCTTTATCGGCGTCTCGCCATACAAAGAGGCCAACTACTGCTGGCTTGGCAACGAACTGCGCGGCGACGCTCCCGCCTACCCCGCCCTATTCCTCACGGAGGTTCTGGAAGTCCAGTGCACTTCGGCGAAATCGCTGGCCGAATTGGTTTACCCCGAAGGGCACCGCACGCCGAACCGCTTCACTGACGGTGAAACTCCTTATACCCACTTCAAGATTTTCACCGGCAAGCCGCTGGTCACGATCAACCGCGTTGGCGCGGGCGCCGTCATATACATTGCCGCCCCCATCGGACAGGAGATTGCCGCGCGTGAGGACCCATGGCTGAAACGCTTGGTGGCCTTCGCGGTGCGCAAATATGCTCTCAGGCTCGCCGTGGAGGTGCAGGCCCCACCGGGCATCCAGGTCGTCTTTGGCCACAAGGACGGCGGCGCCACGCACGTGCTTTCATTGCTGAACCTCTACGCCGGTCTGGCCGCCGCCGGGGGCACCCCGGTACATCCGCAAGTGGGACCGATCAAGGTGACCATCCCGTTGCGCGTCTTCGCTTCGCGGCCGAAAACCGTGCAGTCCATCGATGCCCGCGGCATGCAATGGAAGGTCGAATCGAATGAGTTGCAGGTGGAGGTCGTCAGCATCGGCCATCATGCCCTGCTGGTCGTGGCTTAAGGCAGGGGAAAAGACCTTCGGCCATGTTTGCACTTTGCGGCATTAATTTATTGGATCCGAATTCGGATGTTGGCAGGTGCCGTTTCCGTCCAGTGCGAGGGATCGAAAGGGCAAAGGATCAAAAGGGAGTGTGTAGTGCGGACGTGGCGCGCGTTTCACTCCGGATGCTCCGTGCGGCCTCGCAGGAGGTCTATGGCGTGGGGTAGAAGCTCGATGATGCTCTCGAGCGACTCACAGGCGCCGCGTGGGCTGCCCGGAAGGTTCACGATAAGTTTGTCCTTCCTAGCTCCCACAATCCCGCGGGAGAGCGCCGCTAGAGGAGTTCTCTTTACCCCTTCGGCTCGCATCAGTTGGGCAAGACCCGGGATATCCTTATCGACGACGGCGCGAGTGGCCTCCGGGGTGACGTCGCGCGGTCCAAGTCCCGTGCCGCCGGAGGTGAAGACGGCATCACAATTATCACCTTCAGTCCAGGCCAGAAGCGCGCCCCGAATGCGGTCCGCATCGTCAGGCAAGATCTCGATTGCGTTAACCAGCCATCCTTGCTTCTCAAGCAACTCGCGAATTGCCGGACCGGAACGGTCCTCCCGCCTGCCGCCCGCTGCGGCATCACTCAATACAAGAATTCTTGCGCGAAGTGAAAACGACATAGAAGGAGGTCCATCCAATCAGACATGCAGAAGTCAAAGCGAAAGCCTTCAGCCGTCAGCTTTCAGCAATCAGCAAGAACACTCGCGTTGTTGCTGAAAGCTGATAGCTGACGGCTTGGCTACCGCCGGGCCCGGTAAGTGCGGCTCTTCCCACCGCTTTTTTCCAGTAGCTTGACGTTTGTCATCTCAATTCCCCGGTCGACAGCCTTGCACATGTCATAAACCGTGAGCGCAGCGACTGTCACTGCCGTGAGCGCTTCCATCTCGACCCCGGTCGCCCCAGTCGTGCACACCGTCGAAGAAAGCACTACCCCGTCCTTGCAAAAACCCGCCTGCACATCAATATGGCTCAACAAGAGGGGGTGGCAAAGTGGGATCAATTCCGCAGTCCGCTTGGCGGCGGAGATACCAGCAATCCGCGCGATCTCAAGTGGGTTCCCTTTGGGATTTCGTTTCGCGGCGCGAAGAGCACCCGGACTCATTTTCACCAACGCGCTCGCAGAAGCTCGGCGCACCGTGGCGGGTTTGGCAGAAACATCCACCATGCGGATGCAACCTGCTGAGTCGTAATGTGTAAGATTCTTCCGCATGCTGTCAACCCCGTTGAAGAGTGACAAGTGACGAGCAAAAAAACCGGTGCCACGTGTCAAGTCTCAGGTGTCAGTGAAGAGCAGGCCGAAAGCTTGCTACGACCGACTTCTGACTCCTGACTTCTAACTTCTCAGCCTCGGCTCGTCACTTGTCACTCTTCACTGCCCTTTCGGCATGACGTCAACCCAATCGCCCGCGGCCAATTCGGTCTGGTCGGACTGAATCACCAAAAAACAATTGGCAGCAGCGATACCAACCAGGTCCCCGGAGCCCTGCCAGCCCACGAGTTCCACAACCGGATCGCGGTTCTGGACCCCAACTCGCGCCGGCATAAACATGGTCAGGCCGGTCCTTTGGCGGCAGGGATTGGCCAAGCGGGCTCGAAGAAAAATTGCAGGCTCGAACGCCGCCCCGCCCAACATGGCAAGAGCCGGGCGGACAAATAACTCGAACGTGACGAAGGTGGAGACCGGATTACCCGGAAGACCAAAGAAAAACCGGTCGCGAACCCGGCCAAAGACCAATGGTTTGCCGGGACGGACCGCTGCTCCCTGGAAGAAGAACTCCGCTCCTAACTCGGCCAGAACCTCTTCCACCAAATCAAATCTCCCCATCGACACGCCGCCGCTCAAGAGGAGCAAGTCTGAATCCAGTCCGCGTTCGATCATTTCTTGGAGGACGTCCTTCCGGTCGGGACCTATGCCGAGCTGTACGGGCACGGCACCCGCTGCGTTGACCTGGGCGGCCAGGGTCACGGCATTGCTGTTCCGAATCTGAAACCATCGTGGACGCTGCTCCACAGGCACCACTTCGTCGCCCGTAGGCAGAATGGCCACGCTTGGCTGCCGGTAAACCCCGACGGTTGCTTTCCCCACTGTGGCCAGCAACCCTATCTCCGCCGCCTGTAGCCGTCTTCCACGCGGCAGGACACGCGCGCCCCGTGCTGCTTCGCTGCCCTGAAGCACCGCATTCTCCCATCGCCGAACACTGCGCTGGATTTCGATATCATCACCCAAGGACCGCGTGTGCTCGACCATCACCACAGCGTCAGCGCCAACAGGCAAAGGAGCCCCAGTCATGATTGAGACGCACTGACCGGAGTTGACCTCCCCTTGAAAAGATCGTCCGGCAGGAGCTTCGCCCACGCACCGAAGGACAGCAGGCAGTGCGGTCAGGTCGGCAGCACGTAAGGCATAACCATCGCGAATGGCCCGGTGAAAAGGGGGCAGATCGCGGTCCGCCAACACATCTTCTGCCAAGACCCGCCCTCGGACCTGGTCCAAGGGCACCGTTTCCATTGGGGGCACAGGATCTGTCCGGCCGATTCTTTCCTGGACAATTGATAGGGCCTGTTGGTAAGTGACTACCATTGCTAATGCTTCCGTAAACGGCCTTCGTCAAGCCACAGAGCATGGCCGCGCTCCGGCCCCGTCGAAACCATCGCAATCTCCACGCCCACCTGATCGGAAAGGAATCGCAAATAGTCCTTGGCCTTCTGCGGGAGCTTGGAGAAGTCTTGCAGGCCAAAGGTGGACTGCTGCCAACCCGGCAAGACGCGATAGCGGACTTGCACCCTCTCCAAAATGTCAATGTCAGGTGGGAAGTCCATAAACCGCTTGCCCTGGTACTCGTATTCCAAGCCCACCGGAATCTCGGAAAGGCTATCCAGGATGTCGAGCTTGGTAATGATGATCGAGTCGAGATGGTTCACGCGGGCGGTGTAGCGGGCCACCGGCACATCAAACCAACCGCAGCGGCGCGGTCGCCCGGTGACCGCGCCATATTCTCCTCCACGTTCTCGAATCTTCTCACCCTCGGGGCCCTTGGCCTCGGTGGGGAAAGGGCCGCTGCCCACGCGCGTGGCATAGGCTTTTGAAACGCCCACGACAGACTGAATGCGCGTTGGCCCCACGCCGGTGCCTGTGCAAGCGCCACCCGCCGAAGCGCTAGACGAGGTCACGAAAGGATAGGTTCCGTGGTCCAGGTCCAGAAGCGTACCTTGCGCACCTTCGAAAAGCACTCGCTTTCCCCGGTCCATCTCGGCATTCAAATAGACAGAGACGTCCGCAAGAAACGGCACTATGTGCTGGGCGATTTCCAAGCACCGGTCAGCCAGTGTCACCGGGTCGAGGGCGGCGCCCCCAAACAACGCCGAGGCAATACGGTTCTTCTCCGCAACGATTTCGCTGCACCGGCGGCGGAACAATTCCGGGTTGCGAAGATCGCCCGCTCGCAGCCCGCGGCGGCCGGCCTTGTCCTCATAGGCAGGACCAATCCCTTTAGCCGTAGTGCCGATTTTTCCTACTCCTCGCGCCTCTTCCGCGGCCACTTCGTGAGCTCGGTGGTAAGGCAGAATCAGATGCGAGCGATCGCTGATGAGCAGGCGACCATCCACTCGCACACCGTTTCCCTCCACGGCTTTGATCTCACGTAACAACGCTTCCGGGTCAACCACAACTCCGTTTCCGATAGCTGCAATCTTATCCGGCCGCACGATGCCTGTGGGGAGAAGCTGGAGAATGAATTTCTTACCGTCGACGTAAACGGTGTGGCCCGCGTTGGCGCCTCCCTGGTAACGAGTCACGATGTCGAAGTGCTCCGCCAAAGTATCGACGACCTTACCCTTGCCCTCGTCGCCCCATTGGGCGCCCACGACAACCACATTTGCTGGCATGTTGATCCTGTCCACTTTTGAAGAATCTGTTATACAGACTCTTTTTGCTCATGATTGTTTCCGGGAAATGACAGTCCTCTCCGCGGCTCGGACCCGCAGGCATCCTAAAAAGTCAGAGGTGCTTATCGAGCAGCTTGCTGATGGCCTCTTTGGATGCGGCCCCCACGATCTGCTCCTGGATTTGACCGCCTTTGAAAAGAAGAAGGGTGGGAATGCCTCGGATTCCATAATGGCTGGTGAGCGTGAGGTTTTCGTCCACGTTGAGTTTTCCGACCTTGGCACGGCCGGCATACGCCTCTGCGATTGTGTCGACAGCAGGCGCCATCATCCGGCAGGGTGCGCACCACGTTGCCCAGAAATCGACTAGAACCGGCTTGTCGGATTTCAAAACTTCCTCTTCAAAGTTCTGCTCAGAGAATTCCAGAGTATGACCGCCCGCCATCGTTTCAAAACCTCCACAGAATAGTGATCGCTAAGATTCAGGAGTGGCCTTTGACTTCTGCAATGCTTGATAAACCTCCAAATACTGCTTTGCCGACCTTGCCCACGAAAAGTCTTCTCCCATGCCGTTGGAAACCAGTTGCTGCCACACCTCCGGCTGGTGATAGGCGGCGATAGTTTGCTCGATTGCGAGCAGCAACGCTGCGCCGGTATACTCGCTGAACTTAAAGCCTGTGCCCGATTGGCCGTCAAAAGCTTCGATCGTATCATCCAGACCACCAGTAGCCCTGACAATGGGCACCGTCCCATACTTCAGGCTATAAATCTGGTTTAGCCCACAGGGCTCGTAACGCGAGGGCATCAAGAACATGTCTGACCCTGCTTCAATCTGGTGCGCCAGCGTGTTGTCGTAAGCGACAGCCACCAGGAACTTGTCCGGATATGTGGCGGCCATGGATCGGAAAAGTAATTCGTACTCAGGATCGCCCGTTCCCAGCGCGACAATATAAAGGTCCAAGGCCGCAAGCTGCTCCGCGATTTCGGCGATGAGGTCGAAGCCTTTTTGGGCCGCAAAACGCGAAACGATGCCAATGACCGGCCGGTCGAGCACCGGCCGATTCACTCCCATTCTTTCCAGCAGGGCCTTCTTGCACTCTACCTTGCCCTTCATATCCTTCGCACTGTAGCTGGCCGCGATCAGCTTATCGGTGGCCGGATTCCAGGCGTTGTAGTCCACGCCGTTCAGAATACCCTGGAGACGGTCACTTCGGGACCGTAAGACCCCCTCGAGGCCACAGCCGAACTCGGGCGTCTGGATTTCCTCTGCGTACTTCAGACTGACCGTGGTGATGAAATCAGAAAAGACAATTCCCCCTTTCAGGAGGTTGACCTTTCCATAAAACTCCAGGAAATCCACCGTGAATAAACTTGGGTGCAGAGAAATCTGCGGCAGGATATGCGGCGGGAAAAGCCCCTGGTACCCCAGGTTATGGATCGTGAAGACGACGGAAGTGTTGCGGAAGAATTCGTCGTCCTGGTAGAGATTGCGCAAATAGATGGGAACCAGCGCCGTCTGCCAGTCGTGGCAGTGGATGATATCCGGCGGGGTCGCCGACCGC
>Ga0181524_10005839_pt1 | contig 10853 bp, 8 predicted proteins | sample PEATcosm2014_Bin_34_FD_119761 | JGI IMG/M metagenome (GOLD analysis project Ga0181524, IMG submission 119761) | Peatland microbial communities from MTU Mesocosm Facility, Houghton, MI, USA - PEATcosm2014_Bin05_60_metaG | ecosystem: Environmental > Terrestrial > Soil > Wetlands > Peat | place...
AACTCGAGGCTCGCGTGGCGTGGCGAATGCGTTGCACCAATGGGTTTCGTTTCGTCGTCCAGCCGTTGGCGTTTTCACAACCTGCATCACTGCCTAGAAATGATTTCTTCACACCTTCTCCGGGATGCGGAAGCACGCCGCCGCTGGACCGGGGGTCTCGCTACGCCTCGACCCCCGGCTACCTTCTTTCATCCCTTCGGGATGAGTCCCGGCGGACCCGGGGTCCACCCCGCAGTTCTTGCCCCAGTCGTGGCACTGGCGATGCGCCCGCTACCTCTGCCGTCCAGGGTGTTTCCTCGCGTAGTCCGGGAGAACTCAACATTGTCGAAGCAGTTGCGAAACATGCGCGTCCAAGCGGCGGGCTGGGGCGGCCTCACCCCCCCACGCTGGCGAGTTCCTCGTTGGTGGCCACGTTGACAATTTTAAACTGCTCGGCATGGAGGGCCGGGTCCTTGCGGAAAGAGAGTTTGCCGAAGTAGCGTTTTTCCATTTCGATGAGGTGCTTTTCGTCCTCGGTGCGGAGGCGTTCGAGGATGGTCGGGTGGACGACGATGAGCAGTTGGAAGTCGGATTCGTCGCGGGCGCGTTTTTTGAGGATTTCGCTGAGTTTGCGCTGGATTTCGACGCTCATGGTGAGGGCGCTCTTGACCTTGCCGCGGCCTTTGCAGTAGGGGCAATCGTCATAGACGGCGTCATTGACGCTTTCGCTGTGGCGCTGGCGGGTCATTTCCATGAGGCCAAGCTGGGAGATGGGCAGGATGTGGGTCTTGGCCTTGTCGCGGCGGAGGCCCTCTTTCATGCGATGATAGACCTGCTGCTGGTCGCGGCGGGACTTCATATCGATGAAGTCCAGGACGATGAGGCCGCCAATGTTGCGCAAGCGGAGTTGGCGGGTGATCTCGTCGGCGGCTTCCACATTGACTTTGAGGATGGAGGATTCCTGGTCCTTGCCTCCCTTGTGGCGGCCGGTGTTGACGTCAATGGCGACCAGGGCCTCGGTTTCGTCCACCACGATATAGCCGCCGCTCTTGAGGTGGACCTGGCGGGAGAAGGCATTCTCCAACTGGCGGCTGATGTTGAAGCGGTCGAAGACGGGCTGAGCGTCGGCATAGAGCTTGACCTTGTTGGCGGAGCGCCTGGAGATTTTGGAGATCATCTCGCGCATGCGGTCGTAGGCCTTGGGGCTGTCGACGACGATGCGCTCGACATCCTCGGTGAGGAAGTCCCGGACGGTGCGCTCGATGAGGTCGGGTTCTTCGAAGACGCAACTGGCGGGGGGCCGGGTCTTGATGCGATCCTGTATCTGGCGCCATTCCTCGAGCAGGAGGGCCATGTCGCGCACAAAGTAGCGCGTCTGCTGGCCTTCGCCGACGGTCCGCATGATGACGCCCATGCCTTCGGGGATGGAGAGGTCGCGGAGGATTTTCTTGAGGCGCTGGCGTTCCTGCTGATTCTCGATCTTGCGAGAGATGCCGCTCTGGTCGGAGTTGGGCAGGAGCACGAGGTAGCGGCCCGGCAGGACGAGGTTGGTGGTGACACGAGGGCCCTTGGTGCCGATGGGGCCTTTAGTGACCTGGACGATGATTTCGCTGCCTGGGGGATAGACGCGGGGGATGTCTTTCTGTGTGATCTTGGGTTTGTCACGGCGCTTGCCTTCGCGTTCGACGATTTCGACCCCGCTGTCAAAAGTGCTGGGCACAATGTCCCAATAATGAAGGAAGGCGTTCTTCTCGAAGCCGATGTCGACAAAAGCGGCCTTGAGGCCGTCCTCGAGGTTGCGGACTTTGCCCTTGAAGATGCTGCCGACCAGGCGTTCCTCGGTGGTGCGCTCGATGTTGAATTCTTCGAGGCGGCCCTCTTCGAGGACGGCGACGCGGGTCTCAAGGGTTTCGGCGTTGATGACGACTTCCTTGTGGACGCGCTTGACGGGTTTGATGAGGCGCTGGACTTTCTTCACGAGGGTCGCAGCGGCGGAGCGGATGCTGTCGAGGATGCCTTTGGGGGCTTCGGGAACGGGCACCGGCTCGAAGGCCTTCTCCTCCTCGACCTGGGCCGGGGTGGAGAGGTTAGGTTCGCGGAAATCGCCTTTGGCGGCGGTTCCCGCCGGGCGCGGTTCCGGGGCGCCCTCGGGGGGCAGACCGACGGCGAGGTTTTCGGCGCGCTCGATTTCCTGGCTGTGCCGGCTCTCATAGACTTTGTCCGGGATGGACGGTTCGCCGGTGGCGTCGGCGCGGGCCTGGAGGGCGTCGCGATCCGATCGCTGGGGCTGGGCATGGCCCAGGCCGCCGCTTGGGCGGAAGCGCATGCCGCGCCGCCGCCGGGAGAAACTCCTGTCACTCATAGTTAATAAGCCTTTCGATACATGTACACATTTTGCAACCAGCCCACGGCGATGAGCGAGCCGAGCACTGAGGATCCGCCGTAACTAAGCAGCGGCAGTGGCACGCCCGTCACGGGCATTATCCGGATGTTCATACCGATGTTGATGAAGACGTGGCTGAAGAGCAGTGCGACCACTCCAACGGCCAGGAGCTTGCCCAGGCGGTCGCGCGCCTGTCCGGCAGTGCGGATACCGGTGAAGAGGATTATGCCGTAAAGCGTGAGCACAGTCAGGCTGCCGGCGAATCCTTCCTCCTCGGCAAGCACCGAGAAAATGAAGTCGTTGTGGGCGACGGTGGACGGGAGATAGCCCAGGGCCTTCTGGGTGCCGCGCTGCCAGCCCTTTCCGGTGAGGCCCCCTGAGCCGACGGAGATGAGGGCTTGGCGCACGTTGAAGGAGTCATCGAACTGCTCTTTTCGCAGCTCCTCCCGCTTGGCTTTCGAGGCGCCGGGCGGTGCAGGATAGTCCCGGCCAAAATAGACCATGAGGCGCCTTCTCTGATAGTCCTGCATTCTAATCTGCCACTTGGCCGGGGCAAAAAGCTCATCCGCCAGAAAAAGGGCGCCGAGGATTGCCACCGCTGTGAGCAAGCGGTTCAAGAAGAGTCTTGGGATGCCGGCCACGTACATCATAAAGAAGGCGGTTGGCAGCAGGACCAGGGCCGAGCCGAGGTCCGGCTCTTTCATGATGAGCAGGAAGGGGAGCAGGAGCAGACCCAGCGATTTGAGGAAGATAGAGGGCTGCCGGAGTTCGTCGGGGGGGCGGCTCAGGAAATGGGCTTGGGCGAGGATGAAGCTGAGTTTGGCGAATTCGGAGGGCTGGAATTGGAAGAAGGCGAGGTCGATCCAGCGCATGGCGCCCCAGCCGTGCGTGGTGCCGATGCCGGGCAGGAGGACGGCGGCCAGGGGCAGAATGGAGACCCAATATACCACCATAGCCCACCTGGCCAGGACGCGGTAATCGGCCAGGCAGCAGAGGGCGCCGATGCCGGCGCCCGCGACATACCAGACGACCTGGCGCAACCAGTTCTGGCTGTACCAGGGGGCCGTGGCAGTGGATTCGATGCCCAGACGCGCGCTATAAATGAAGGCCGTTCCCAGGAGCATCAAACCCACCAGCGCGGCCAATTGCAGCCGGTCAAGGCGGGGCGGACGTTCATTGAGGACGTCGGTAGTCATGGGGCTTGGACGGGGGTTGTCCGGTTCTGACTCATCTCGGCCGGTTTGGGCGAGAGTCCCTGCTCGAATTGCTGGAGGGCGAGGTAGATTTGCCGGGCGACTGGGGCGCAGATCCGGCCGCCCAAACCGCCCTGTCCCTCGACTTCGACCATGACGACGACGGCGTAGCGAGGGTGCTCGTAGGGCGCAAAGGAAATGAACCAGGTGAAGTCTTCCTCGGTCACGCCGTACACGTTCTTCTTTTGGGCCGTCCCGGTTTTGCCGCAGACCCGCAACCCGGGCACCGCCGCCTTGTGTCCAGTGCTGTCTGCATCCTCGACATCGGCCAGCATGGCTTGGCGGAGGATAGCGAGGGTGCTGAGTTTGACGCCCAGTTCGTCGCGCAACCGGCTATCGGGGAAGAGCGTCGGCGGTTCACCCAAGGCTGGGTCCTGGGACTCGATGCGGGCCACCAGGCGGGGCAACAGGACCTTGCCGTCGTTGGCAATGGCGGAGGTGACGACGGCCATTTGGAGCGGGGTCACGTCAATGTCGCCCTGGCCGATGCAGATGTTGGCGGTGTCGCCGTCCGACCAGCGGGCGCTGACTCTCTGCAAGGTGGGGAATGTGCCTGCGGTTTCCTGGCGTGTCGGCAGGCCAATCTTCTCACCCAGGTGGAGGCGCTGGCCGAGGCGCACGATGTTGGCTACGCCGGCCTGGAGGCCGTTGGTGACGAAATAGGTGTTGCTGGATTTTCTGAAGGCCCGCTCGAAATCATAGACGCCCGGGGCGGCCAAGTCCTTGATTTTCCTGCGCCCGACAAAGATGTAACCGGGGTTATAAATGGTGTCCTTGGGGTCCAGCCCATTTTCCAGGCAAGCCATAGCCACGACGGTCTTAAAAATCGAGCCTGGCTGGTAGTTCTCGTAGGTGGCGCGGTTGATGAGGGGGCGCAGCAGAGGGTCCTGCCAGCGCTTGGACTCGCCGGGAGGGAAGCCTTGCACCGCATAGTTGGGATTGATCGTGGGGGAGGATGCCAAGGCGAGGATATCGCCGGTGTTGACGTCCATGACCACGGCCGCGCCGCGCGTGGCCGCGCCAAAGACGGTGAACAACGCGCGTTCGGCGGCTTGCTGGATGCGCGAGTCCAACGTCAGGACGACGTTGTGCCCCGGCTCTGCCACACTCCATACATTTTCGGTCTGGCGGTAGCCGAAATTGTTCACGAGCACGGATTTGGCCCCGGCGGCCCCGCGCAGCTCTTTATCGTAGCCTCCTTCGATGCCGAGCACACCGCGATAGTCGGGCAAGCGATAGGAGAAGAAGGCCAAATCTCCTGCCTTCGAATCGTCGTCGCGCTGCAAATAGCCCAGGACGTGCCCGGCTGAGGTCAGGCAGGGATAGACGCGGGTGGACTGCATCTCGAGGTCGACGCCGGGGATGCCGCTGCATTGTTCCTCGAAGAGGGCGATTTGGGTGTCTGTGAGACTGGACAGGACCGGGCACGGCAGGGCCAGGCTGCCTTTATAGTGCCGTTCGAAGTTGGTGACGTCCAGGGAGAGGGGTTGGCCCAGTTTCCGGCTGACTTGAGCCACGACGTTGCTGGCCACCAGCCAGCGGGCCCGCCGGCGGAGCAGTTCCTTGGCCTCGTTCGAGAGGGCCAGGCGCTTGCGCTCCTCCCTTTTGAGCTTGCGCTTGAGCAGTTTCTGTTCGAGGTCGATGCGCTGCTTGACCTGGGCCTTGGCGCGGGCAAGTTCTTTGTCACAGGCGGCCCGGAACGGTTTGCTGAGTTCCTCCAGGTAGAGGCTGATGTTGTAAGTTGGCCGGTTTTCGGCCAGCACCACCCCGTTGCGGTCGAAAATCTTCCCCCGAACTGCAGGAATCCGCACCGTGCGGTAGGATTGGGTCTCGAGCGAGTCCTGATACTCCCGAGCAGACACGACCTGGACCCACCACAGTCCTGCCAACAACACCCCCAGGCCGCCAAAAACCACCAGCGCGACCGTCCGCAGTTGCGGGTCGTCTTTTCTTAATTGGTCGAAGATTAACATCAGTTATTCCATTGCATTGTGGCTGGCGCTACCCCCGTCCCCGGCGGATTTCGCGGTCGGACCGGAAGCTGGTTTCCGCAGCCTGTCCATGGGTCAGCGAGCGGTGCAGCCAATCAAAGAGAACAAGACAAGGCGGCGTAAAGAGGGCCCCTCCGGCGCTGGTGACGGCCAGTTGCCAGAGCGTGCCCCAACCCAGGAGCGGTTTATGGCCGGTGGTCAGCAGGAGCAGCAAGGTCAGCAGGGGGACTCCTGCGCCGGCGGCCAGACCCAGGAGGACCTGCGCGATGGTCTGGTCGCGCAAGACCAACTCGCGGCTCGAATAGACCGCTAGGCCGACGATGAACAGCGGCATGATGCTGGTTCCCAGGGGGGTAGCTGAGAGAGAATCCAGGCTGAGCCCGCCCCAAGCGGCCAGCAGGGCGATGGTCGGCAGGCCTGCGCGCAAACCGGCGCAGACCATGAGCGCGGGCAGAAAATCGATTTGCGCCCCCAAGAGGACGCGCAGGCCGCCGAAGGACGCCTCCCAGAACAGCGCCAGAAAGGCTGCGCCCAGGATGAGAATTGTGTCGAGGCAGGTCATTTCATTGCTGCACGATTACCCAGACCTCTTCGAGGGCATTGAGATTGGCGGCCAGCTTGACTCGGGCGACGGTGCCGAAGCCATACTCGATGGGCTGGGCATCAACGATCTGACCGATGAGGATGTCTTTGGGAAAAATGCCGCCTAAGCCGCTGGTTTTGACGAGTTGTCCCGGTTTCAACTTTGCGTTGGTGGCGAGGTAACTCAACTCGACGAACCCGCTGTCCAGGGGTCCGGAGGCGCCGATGACGCCCTTGTCGCGGCTTTCATTTTCGACCAGGGCGGCGGCGTGGCAATTGGGGTCACCCAGGAGCAGGACCTGGGAGCGGGCAAGGCCGACGGAGGAGATGCGGCCGACCAGGGCGCCCTGCGGGCTTAAGACGGGCAGGTTGGTGCAGATGCCATCCCGGCTGCCCAGGTCAATCTGGACGCTACGCCACCAATTCGAGGGGTCGCGGAGAACCACGCTGGCAAGTTTGATCTTGTGGGGTTGGCGGGCCTGCCAGCCGAGCAGTTGGCGCAGCCGCGCATTTTCACGTTCGAGGGCGGCCGCCTCCATGACTTTGAAGCGCAGCCCCTGGTTCTCCTGCCGGAGGGCCTCGTTCTGCCGCAATAGCTCGCGCCGAGGTACCACGCTGTCGAGGGCGGCGCCGGCCAATTGCTGGGAAGAGCCGGCCAGGCCGAGCAGGGGCAGGAACAGACTGCCGATACCCAACTTGAGGCGCCCCTTGGTGTGGCCGGGCAAATTGAGGACAATCAGCGTGAGCAGCACGATCAGACAGACAACAATATAGGACTGACGTTTCAAACAATATAGGACCGACGTTTCAACATCTAATCTACTTCGGCGGAGGCCGCGAGCCGCCAGGCCCGCTGCGAACCGCCGAGGTCCGTCCCGCCGGGCGGGACGGGAGGGCGCGCTTCGGTGATGAGAGGAGGGAGCTTACTTGGAATTGGAAGAGACCCGCTTGAGAAATTGGAGTTCCTGCAACACCCGGCCGGTGCCTTCGGCCACGGCGCTGAGGGGATCGTCGGCAATATGGACCGGCAACCCGGTCTCTTCAGCCACAAGCCGATCGATGCCCCGCAGCAAGGCGCCGCCCCCGGCCATGACGATTCCACGGTCCACCAGGTCGGCGGACAGTTCCGGGGGGCAACGTTCCAGAGTGATGCGGACGGATTCCAAAATGCTGGACAGCGGCTCCTGCAGGGCCTCGCGAACTTCTTCCGAGCGAATGGTCAGCGTTTTCGGCAACCCGGCGCTCAAATCGCGTCCCTTGACTTCCATTGTCAGTTCTTGCTCCAGCGGAAAGGCAGAGCCGATTCGTATCTTGATCTCTTCCGCCGTGCGTTCCCCTATCATGAGGTTGTAGGCCCGTTTCATGTGCGCAACGACCGTTTCGTCAAATTCGTCTCCGCCTACCCGCAGGCTCCGGCTGAAGACGATTCCGGCCAGGGAGATAATTGCGATTTCGCACGTCCCACCGCCGATGTCCACGATCATATTGCCTGCCGGCTCATGCACGGGCAACCCGACGCCGATGGCCGAGGCCATCGGCTGCTCGATGAGGTAAACCTCGCGCGCGCCGGCGTGTGTCGCCGAGTCCTTCACGGCCCGCTTTTCCACCTCGGTTATGCCGGATGGAACGGCCACGACGACCCTTGGCGCAATGAGTTTCCGATGATGGACCTTCTGGATGAAGTGGCGCAGCATTGCTTCGGTGATCTCGAAATCCGCGATCACCCCGTCCTTCATGGGCCGGATAGCGACAATGTTCCCAGGCGTCCGCCCCAGCATTCGTTTGGCTTCTTCGCCTACGGCCAGGACGTTCGTAGTTCCCGCCTGGATCGCAACCACGGACGGCTCCCGCAAAACAATCCCCCGATCGCGTACGTACACGAGGGAGTTTGCCGTCCCCAGGTCTATTCCAATGTCATTGGAAAACAGGCTTTTAAGTTGTGCAAACATGAATCGTTGCCTAACAACACCCGAGGGTAAGAGCAACAACACACTGCGGTCAAGACTATTCACGGCCCTTTCCTGCGCGAACAGGACGGTCCTTCTCTCCTCGACAAATCCCCGGGGCTGCGGCTACATTGTCGGCGATGTTTGTGCAAAACCAATCCCTTGCCATTGGCGGGCGGGTATTTCGGTCGCGCCTTATCCTGGGCACGGGCAAGTTTTCGTCGCCCGAGGCCATGCGGGACGCCCTGGCGGCCAGCGGGGCTGAGATGGTGACGGTCGCCTTGCGCCGGGCGGACCTGAGCGGCAAGAAGGACCCGTTCGCCAACATCCTCGAGTATATCGATGCCGAGCGTTTTTTGCTGGTCCCCAACACCAGCGGGGCGATGAACGCCCAGGAGGCGGTGCGCCTGGCCCGTTTGGCCGCCGCGGCCGGTCTGCCCAAATGGGTGAAGCTGGAGATTCATCCGGACCCCCGTTACCTGCTGCCCGACCCGGTGGAAACGCTCAAAGCGGCCGAGATTCTCGTCGGAGAAGGTTTTACCGTGCTGCCCTATATTAACGCCGATCCGGTCCTGGCAAAGCGGTTGCAGGATGCCGGGACGGCGACCGTGATGCCGCTAGGCTCGCCCATCGGGTCGAATCGGGGCCTCCAGACCCGCGACCAACTCCGCATCATTATCGAGCAAGCGATCGTCCCGGTGGTGGTGGATGCGGGCCTTGGGGCGCCGAGCCACGCGGCGGAGGCCATGGAATTGGGAGCCGACGCTGTGCTGGTCAACACGGCAATCGCGGTGGCCAGCGACCCGTGCCGGATGGCCGTGGCCTTCAAGATGGCGGTCGAAGCCGGGCGCGCCGCCTACGAATCGGGTCTGCCCGCCAGCCAGGAGACGGCCAGTGCCACCAGCCCCTTAACTGCCTTCGTGGAATGAGCCAAACCCGACTCTCGGCCGGGCACATCGGCCGCATCCTGGCGGGCGTCAGGCGCGCCCGCATCATTGTGGTGGGCGATGTGATGCTGGATCATTTTGTCTGGGGCACTGTCGCGCGCATTTCGCCCGAAGCGCCGGTCCCGGTGGTGGAGCTGGAGCGGGAAAGTTTCATGCCCGGCGGCGCGGCCAACGTGGCCCGGAATCTGACCTCGATGGGGGCGCCGACGGAATTGTGCGGGGTCGTTGGGCGGGACCAGGCGGGGCGGCAGCTCAAAGAGTTGCTCAAGGAGTACCACATCGACTGCGCCGGGGTGCTGGCGCAGGAAGGGCGGACCACCAGCGTCAAGACCCGGATTGTGGCCCACAAACAGCAGGTCGTGCGGCTGGATCGGGAAACGCGGGAAGGGCTGGACAGCCGGCTGACCCTGCGCCTGGCCGCCTTGCTGCGCCGCAGGATTGCCGCCGCCGCCGCCGTCATCATCGGGGATTACGGCAAGGGCATGATCACACAGCCGCTGCTGGACGAAATCAAGGGGCTGTGCCGGCGCCATGGCGTCTGGCTGAGCCTGGACCCAAAGCCGGTGCATCACCTGGATCTCTCCGGGCTTTCACTGATTACTCCCAACCGCAAAGAGGCCTTCGAGCTGGCCAAAATTCCCGATGAGACGCGCAACGAGAACCCCCTGGCGGACGCCAACCTGATGCGGGTGGCCGAGCGCCTGCTCAATGATCTGCGGCCGGCCCTGCTCCTGGTGACCCTCGGCGACCTGGGGATGCTGCTCTGCCAGCGGGGCCAGAAGCCCTTCCACATCCCGACGGTCTCGCAGGAGGTGTTCGACGTCTCCGGGGCCGGAGATACGGTCATCGCCATTTTCACGCTGGCCATTGCGGCGGGGGCTTCCCCGCTCGATGCGGCCCTTCTGTCCAATCATGCCGCCGGCATCGTGGTCGGCAAGCTCGGCACTGCCACCGTCGCGCCCGAGGAACTGGCGGCCAGTCTTAGGAGATAACTGGACCAGAAAAGTGGTGTCCGCGATCATTTGCGCCCGCCGGAGCGCCGACCGCGCCCTTTTGAAACCTGTTCCAGCAGTTCCAGGTCGATGGGCTGAAGGCTGAAGGGCGGAGGGCGGGACCGATGCGCGGGGGCCATGGGCGCGCGCTGCACCTTATATGGATCTTCAAGAGCCCGGGAGCCACTCGGCCAAGCTCCGTTAGGAGCGACATGTTTACAGCAAGCCAGCCTTACAAACCCATCTCCAAGCTCCGTAGGAGCGGCATGGAGGGCTTTGGTTAGCTCCGCCGACCGGATTGCAGTCAAGCCATGCCGCTCCTACGGAGCTTGACAGAGCCGGATGACCGCGGCGCTCTAAACATGTCGCTCCTGCCGGAGCTTGCGCCGATCCCTGTGAAAATCCGTGTAAGGTGCAGGGCGCGCGGCCGCGACTCGCCGGCAGAACTCCTGCTTCATATCCGATGAATCAAACACTTTCGTCTCTTTGGGCGAGTTTAGGCGAGTTTAGGCGAATTTAGGCGAGTTTGAACCGGTGCGTGATTCGCCCGGCGGCCCTGGTTGGGAACGGCATTGGCTCGATCTTCGGCGTGGCGCGCGGCGGGGCGGCGGCGACGGAAGCAGCCCACGCCTGAGGTGGTGGCATGGAGGCCAAGCTCGGGGGCGTTCGTGCCGGCGTTCACGGCGCTGGAGCAGGGCAGCGGCGCGATTGCTGGGCGGTGATGGTGGATTTGTGTTTGGGCCGCAGGCGGTGGGTGGGCCGGGGTTGAGGGCGGAAAGG
>Ga0181524_10005842_pt1 | contig 10849 bp, 9 predicted proteins | sample PEATcosm2014_Bin_34_FD_119761 | JGI IMG/M metagenome (GOLD analysis project Ga0181524, IMG submission 119761) | Peatland microbial communities from MTU Mesocosm Facility, Houghton, MI, USA - PEATcosm2014_Bin05_60_metaG | ecosystem: Environmental > Terrestrial > Soil > Wetlands > Peat | place...
CAACGCGGCGTGGTGCTCACCAGCAAGATCGCCAACCCCAAAACGCCCGCCTATCCCACCACCACCATCCGGCTCAACCGCGCCGAAGCGGGCATTCCTGAGGAATCGCAGCGCTTTCAGCCCGTTGACGTGCAGGGCGAGCCCGTTGCGGTCACCATCGATGAGGAACGGGGGATCGAGTGAGCTTCTTTTTCCTTGAGGCGACGGCCTTCGCCAGGCTGTTTGTGCGCGAGCCGGGCACCGACGCGCTTATCAGGTTAATGGAGACCGTCGAGGACAACCGCAAGCTGATCTCGGCCGCCACGCCGCTCGAGGTCTACGCGGCCATCCGCCGCCGCGAGCGCGCCGGGCACATCGCGCCTGAGGCCGCTGTTACCGCGTTCGAGCTGCTGCGTGTTGAATCCTCGCGCATGGTGCAGCAGCCGCTGAATCCGGGCGTGCTTGAGGCGGCCCGCCAGCTCCTCGATCGCACCGCGCTGCGCTGGCCTGAGGCCCTGCAACTGGGCGCCGCACTGGCCGCGCGCGACATGTTTCCCGGCACGCGCATCACCTTCGTCTCGGCCTCCGCTGCGCTGCTCGAAGCCGCCCGTGCCGAGGGACTCGACGCCATCGATCCCGCCAAGCTGCCGGCGCCCGAAACTGCGCTCGAAACCGAAGCGGCCCAAGAAGCCGATGCCGCAATCGATTCAGAAACCTAGCGTTGTTCCAAGGCCTCTTCCACTCTGGCCAGTTCCGACTCTTTGTTCTTTCCCCGCTCCAGCTTGCCGCCATGACGCCGATCCGACCGCAACAACAATAAAGCAAAGACGAGCCCGGCCACGCCCAAGCACGCGAACATGATCTGGGTCGCGGTGTAGGTTCCGGTCACGTCGCGGAGCTTGCCATTCAGGAGCGGGAATAGCCCCAGCCCCAGGTTCTGGATGGCCGTCATCAGGCCGAAGGCCGTGCCTACGCGCTTCTCTTCCACCACCAGCGGAACCGATGGCCACATGGCCGCGGGAACCAGCACGAAGGCTGCGCCCAGCACGATCATGCTGGGGACCGGATTCCAGTGCGTGATGCCCATGATGAGGTGAGCGGGAATCAGCATCAGGGAACCCACCACCATCAGCGTCGCCCGCTTGCCGATGCGATCCACCAGGTCGCCGGCGAAGGGCGCAAAGACCATGGACGCGAAGATGATGATGCTGGTCATTCCCGGCGCTGTCGAGAACATGTGCTGGAAGTTGACAAAGGCCTGGGACAGGAAGCCGCCTGTGGACTCGCTGACCAGCGGAATGCCCCACTTGTCGTGGAACATGTCGGTCGCCAGGGCCGTGAAAGGGAAGATGGCGCTATAAAAGGTGACGCAGAGTAAGACAACGTACCAGTAGGAAGAGTTGAACTTCTTTATATCGGAGAAGACAATCTTGTCGCCGCCCTCCGGCTTCGGCAGAGCCAGTACCTTCTCGCCATGCAGGTCCATGGCATTGTACACCAGGTTGCAGAGCACGCTGAACAGGCAGAAGCCCGCCGCCGCCCAAAGCGCGACGCGGTAGCTGCCGAAGTAGCGGGCGATGAGTTCTTCGGTGTTGAAGCTGAAGAGGGTCCCGACGCGGCTGATGGTAAGAGCGATGCCGAAGGCGAGGGCCATTTCCTTGCCCTTGAACCAGCGGCTGATGATAGCGCTCTGCACTACGATCAGCGATTCTGAGCCGGCGCCGAAGATCAACCGCCCGGCGAAAAGCTCCCACCGGGATTGGGCCAGGGCTACGATGGTGGCGCCCACCAGGACGAGCGTGCAGAACAGGAGGCTCGCCCGGCGCGGACCCAGCTTGTCGTAGAGCATGCCCCCGAAGAAGACGATGACGATGGCGGCCACAGAGTAGGCCGTGTAGAGATTGCCGATGGTGCTGCGGTTCAGATGGAGATCCGCGATCAGCGTGGGCGCCAGAGCGCCGATGCTGTCGTAGGCGAAATAGCTTCCCAAAACCAGCAGGCTTATGAACATCAAGATGGTGAAGCGGTAGGGACGCCTGGATGGATGGAAGAATCCCATGGATTCCGGAGCTGCGTTTTCGGAAATGGGCGGGCGGCGTGAGGAATCGGACATGAAGGCAAGACTCCTGAGAGCACAGCGGAGCCTCGAAGTCGATTCGCGGTGAGGGCGGCGTGAGGTCCGCAACCCCGAGGATAGCAGGCGGCATCCGTACTGGCCGAAATGCAGCGTGCGTGTTGCGGAAGCCTAGCCGCTTACTGCTGCCCGACCTCGACAATCATGAAGGTATCCGGTTTCGGCGTGGGGCGGCGCGATCCCGGCGCGGGCGGCAGCAGCTCCGCCGTGGGCAGATAGAGGATATGTGTGGAGTGATCGACGCCCATGGTGCGTGCTCCGGGCGGCGTCTTCACCGCCTCCTCGACCTCGAACTTTCCATCCTTCAGGCCCACCACGATCAACGACCCGTCGCCGCAGCTCGCGAAGACCTGATCGCCGTCTGTCTTGACGGCATCGACGCCCGCGCCGATGGGCAGGTCAGCAACAACCTTGCCGTCTTCCGTGCTCATCACGATGAGCTTTTGCGGATTCCGGCAGCCGATGAAAAGCAGATGGTTCTTTCTATCGAGGGCCAGCCCTACTGGATGACCGCCGGGCGCCACAGGCCAGCGCGCAATCACCTTGCGCGTCTTCAGGTTGACCACAGCCACGACGTCCTTGTCCTCGAGGTTGATATAGACCTTTCCAGCGCCGTCGGCGGCAAGAAATTCGGGTGCACCGCCGAGTTCGATCGGCACATCGATTTTGCCATTCACGGGATCGATATCCGGCTTGAAGGTCATCAGCTTGTTCCCGTCGCCGGAGACAGCGAGGACCAGTTTCTGCCCCTCGTCATAAATGATGCCATCAGAGTCGGGCATGGTCGCAAGTTTGCCGAGGATGGCGTACGTCTTGAGATCGAAGATCAGGATGGCGCCGTCGCCACCGCCATCGGTAATGAAGCCGCGGCCGAGCGCAGGAACGATCGCCGTCCCATGCGAACGCTTCTGGCCTGGAATATCGCCCAGAACCTTGCCGCTGGCGGCGTCGATGACCATGGTGTGGGTGCTGCGCGTGACAAACAGGCGGTGCGTTTGCGAATCCGCGGTGAGATAGTCCCATCCGCCATCGCCACCGATGTGTACGGTCTTTGTAACGTCCCATTTGGCCTGGGCGAGAGTCGGCATGGAACCGCTCACGAGCACCGCCATCGACAGCATGATCATCTGTAGATTTCGCATCTCATTTCTCCTGGGTGGGCCCAATGCAGTGCGAGCATTCCGCTAGCTCCGAATCGGCAGCAACCACGATAGCACACGAAACGGAAGGGAAGATGAAGGCGGAAAGGAGCATTGTCCTCGCTGGCAGCTGGATCGTCTCTTACGCAGGACAAGCAGCAGGGAACTTCGATCTACATCGGCTCGCACTCTGCTGGTGCAGGGAGAGAACCCGGCAAGATGGCTGATTTTGAAAGCCACCTACCGTGCGATCATTAAGTTTCACCGCAGTCCGTGCTAAATTGTGCGCATCCGAAGGTGATTGACCGTGGGCCAAACTGGCGCAGAGAGAATCCGTTTCGGCGAATTTGAGCTGGATTTGCGCGCGGGCGAGTTGCGCCGCGGCTCGGCGCGCATTCGCCTGCAGGAGCAGCCGTTTCAAATCCTGCTCATGCTGCTCGAGCAGCCCGGCGGAGTCGTCACGCGCGAAGAGATTCGCAAGCGCCTGTGGCCCAACGATACGGTCGTCGAGTTCGATCACAGCATTGGCACTGCCATCAAGAAACTACGCCAGGCGCTTGACGATGAGGCTGGCAGCCCGCGCTACGTGGAAACCCTGCCAAGGCGCGGCTTCCGCCTCATTTTTCCCGACGTCGAGATGCTCGACGCCGAACTGCCCCCGGAAAAAGCTGACGGCGAGCCCGCTGCCGTTGAGCCGGTTCCGCAACTAGCGCCCGCCCCGCTCGCAAAACCCTCCCGAACGCGGTGGCTCCTGCCTGTGCTTCTTTCGATGGCCGTCGTTCTCGTAGCCGTCGTTCTCATCGTCCGGTGGCGGTGGCATGGCAGCCGCGGCGAAACCCTCGACGAATCCAGCCTGACCCAGGTCACCACCTCCATCGGCGCCGACATCATGCCCTCCCTCTCGCCCGACGGCAGCGCCGTGGCCTACAGCTCCGACAAGAACGGCAGCTTCGAGATCTATGTGAAGACGCCTGCGCCCGGCGGCCGCGAAATTCAGGTCACGACGGATGGAAATGAAAACTTCGAACCGGCCTGGTCGCCGGACGGAACGCAGATCGCGTACTACTCGCGCAAAAAGGGCGGCATCTGGCTGATTCCTGCTCTCGGCGGCACCGCCCGCCGCCTCACCGATTTCGGCTCCTGGCCGGCCTGGTCGCCAGACAGTTCGCGGATCGTCTTTCAGTCGCAGGGCATGAACGACTACAGCCAGACCTCCTATGCGGCCATGCCTCCGTCGACGCTCTGGGTGGTCCAGGCGCAGGGAGGCGCGCCCACGCAACTGACTCAACCCGGCAATCCCAGCGGCGGCCATGGCGCGCCCTCGTGGTCGCCCGACGGAAAGCATATTGCCTTCAGCAGCACCAGCACGGGCCTGGCCGAGATCTGGACGATTCCGGCAAATGGCGGTACCCCGCAGCGGCTGGTAGCGGGCGTAGTGTGCGACCCCGTGTATGGACCGGGCGGACGGTATCTGTATTTCTCACAGACCCACTTGGAATCAAATCAACAGAAGGGGACTGCGCTGACGTTCGCGCTGATGCGCCTGGCACTCACGCCCGAGGGCGCTGCGGACGGAAACCCGGAACTGGTCAAAGAGTCCGGCACGGTGATCTATAAGGGCCTGCACTTCTCAGCCAATGGGCGATTGCTGGCCTTCTCTGCAATCGCGGACAACAACAACCTGCAATCGGTTCGCGTGTCTCCGGCGACCGGAGAAGCCGTCGGCGACCCCGTCCCGCTCACCCGCGACACCGCGATGCGCAAGACTTCGCCGCGCTTCTCTCCCGACGGCAACCAGATTGCCTACTCGTTGGTTCAGTCCGGCGAGGATATCGCCGTCTGGATGGTCGATGCGGATGGCAAGAATGCCCATCCCGTGGGAGCGACGGCGACCAACAGTGTGCTGCCTGGATGGCTTCCGTCAGGCGGGACGGTCACCTTCGAGGGAGAGCAGAACAGGCAGGAGGTGATCGAGGCCATCGACCTGAGCACAGGGACGACATCAGTGCTGCGAGAGTTCGGCGAGAACGATGCGCCCCTGCGGCTCTCGCCCGACGGCAAACAGGTGGCGTACGGTGAGCGCCAGGGAGCTGCGGTGAATGTGTGGGTAGCGCCGATCCATAAGGAAGACGGCCCGGCAAAGCAGTTGACCTTCGGCAAGGGATTGATGTCGTATGGGTGCTGGTCGCCCGACGGCAAGACCATCGCTTTTGAAGACGAGTTCAGGATCGCCGTAGTGCCCTCCACCGGAGGACCCGTGACCGGGCTTACGGCCGACCAGCACCCCAGTTTCCCCAACGACTGGGCGCCTGACGGCGACAAAATCGTCTTTGCCGGCCTCCGTAATGGGGTTTGGAACATCTGGTGGGTCTCGCGAAGCACAAGACAGGAGCATCAGGTGACGCATTACACGCGCGACAACATCCAATTGATCTATCCCAGCTGGTCTCCCCGTGGCGATCAGATCGTCTACGAGTACTCCGAGACTACCGGCAACATCTGGACCATGCGCGTCAAATAGGAGCCTCTCCTCGCCAGCGCGCCCGCCGTCCCGCAAGGTCTCAGTCCGCTTGAAGAGGGACCTTGCCGTGTCCCATCCTTTCGCCTGATTCTTGGACGAAAGGGTGGGATGGCATGCGGCATGTTCGCGTCGAACATGCCGCCTACACCGCGCTCATGTACAGCCGCTTGCCCTCGCTCTACGTCGCGCCATTACCGATCATTCTTTGCAACCTTGGTCTGGGTCTCCACCTGCCGCGTCCGGGCTTCCTGCACGAGCCGCGTGTCCATCTGGCGAGCCTGCTCCGCCGTGAAATGCATTTCATTGCCGGCCAGCACGCTCAAATCGTTACTCGTCCAATGCGCCTTCATAATGCCGGTCCGGGAGCTGGCATTCGTGCCCAGCAACAGGCTGCCGATCTCGCGCGCCATCACACGCCCGGCCAGAATGTCCACAGCCGTCGTATCGCCGCCCGCCCGTTCGCTGATGCGTTCGTAGAAAATGGCCGCGCGGTGCGATGTGCCGCCGTCCGCTGCACCGAACGTGTCGCTTTTTCCCAGCTTATCCGCCATCGAGTTGGGCAGGATCGACAGGATATAGTCGTCGGGATCCGGTGCGGTGCAACCGCGGAAGTCCTTCTTGGCGTCGTGTGATGTCGGGCATTCCTGCCATTGCGTCGTCACTCCGGCCTGCGCCAGAATGCGCGACGCTTCCCGCTCCGCCGCTGTCAGGGTTGCATGGTTCACTTGAGCGTAGTCATAAACGCGCAGCGTAATGGTGGCGCGGTTTGCTTCCGCGTCACGGTTGTTCTTCGCCCAGGCGGGGGATCCTGCAACGGTTGCTGCAACCACCGCCAAACCTGCCATCCGCATCACAAACATCGCTGTCCGGTTCATCTTTTTTCTCCTCCGCGGGTTGCGCGGTGAGATCGACTTTGCGTGATCGGCCCTGAAAGGTCGATGCACCGGAGATGAACTAGATTTGGACTGAAAATGAACCGATAAACTACTTAAATTAAATGAGTTATTTTCCGATCCAGCCGGCGATGGCCTTACGCCGCGGGTGAAAAGTCAAGGGCATTACTCCCGCCGGAACTTGTTCGCCTGCTCGAATTCATCGCGCAGCACCGGCGTGCGCAGGTTCTCGCGCAAATAGGCCAGGCGTTGCTCCAGCGCCAGCAAGGCGCGCTCCACGGCTTCGGTATTGGTGTAGGCAATGTCGCGCCACATCGAAAACGGGCTCGCTCCCAGCCGCGTCATCTCGCGCAGCGCGCGTCCGCCCACGTCTTTGAGTTCGGGCGCGTCGCCCACTTCCTCTTCCAGCAGCGCGCTCAACGCCGTGGCCGTGAACTGCGGCAGATGGCTCACCCACGCCACCAGCTCGTCGTGGCGCGCGGCATCGAGATCGAGCGTCTTCGCGCCCATCTTCGTCACCCACTCGCGCCAGTCCTTCACCAGCGCCGCCGCTTGTGGCGATCGCTTCGCCGCGGGATCGTCCGTAAACAGCCACACCGCGCCTTGAAAAAGATTGGCGTCGCCCAGAGCCGCGCCGCCGCGTTCCTTGCCCGCCATGGGATGACCCGGAAGAAACGCCGCGCGTTCCGGCGTGTTGTAAAGCCGCGTTGCTGTTTCGGCGATCACGCGCTTGGTACTGCCCACGTCAGTCACAAGCTGCTCGGGCCCGAGCACCGGCGCTAGCTTTTCCATGAAATCGAGCGTGGCGTAGATCGGCACGGCCAGCAGCGTCACCTGGCTTGCTCGTGCGGCATCGATGGGATCGGCAGCGATGGAATCGATCGCGTCCATCTTCAGCGCAACCTTCCCCTGCTCGGCGCCGCGATTCCAGCCCACGATGCTGCCCTTGTAGTCCGCGGCACGCAGTGCAAGGCCCACCGAAGTGCCCAGCAAGCCCGTGCCGAGGATGGAGATGCGTGAGATCATGCCCGTCCTAAAGAAGCGGAGTTAGCGTCGTTAGCGGAGCTGGCGGAGTTAGGAAAAACTCGAACTCCGCTAACACGCGCGAAGAGCGGCCAACGCCGCTAGCTCCGCTCGTCCCGCTCCATCTTACAGTGTGCGGCCGACGGCCTCCGCCAGCACCCTCAGCTCGCCCACCAACTTCTCAAACTGGTCGAGAAAGAGCGTCTGCGCCGCGTCGGAAACAGCCTTATCGGCGTTGGGGTGGATCTCCAGGAGCAATGCGTCCGCCCCCGCAGCCACGGCAGCTTTCGCCATTGCGGGCACCATGTCGCGCCGCCCCGTGCCGTGCGAGGGATCGCCCACCACGGGCAAGTGCGAGAGCTTCTTCAGCACCGGAATGGCCGCGATGTCCATGGTGTTGCGCGTGGCCGTCTCGTAGGTGCGGATGCCGCGCTCGCAGAGGATTACTTCGTAGTTGCCGCCGGAAAGAATGTACTCGCTCGAGAGCAGCAGCTCCTCCACGGTGGCCGCAATGCCGCGCTTGAGCAGGATCGGCTTGCGCACTTGGCCGAGTTCGCGCAGCAGGTTGAAGTTCTGCATGTTGCGCGCGCCCACCTGGAAGCAATCCACCAGCGGCAGCATGGGCTCGATCTGCGCAATCTCCATCACCTCGCTCACCACGCACAGTCCGTTAGCCTCGGCGGCCTCGCGCATCAGTTCGAGACCCGGAATGCCCAGCCCCTGGAACGAATACGGCGAGCTGCGCGGCTTGTAGGCTCCTCCGCGCAGAAATCCTCCGCCCGCGGCCTTCACGCACGCTGCAATCGCAAAGATCTGCTCGCGGCTTTCCACCGCGCACGGTCCGGCAATGATGGCCACCTGCTGCCCGCCGATGGTGGCGCCGGTCCTGAACTCGACGACCGTGCCCTCAGGCCGCCACGCCCGCCCGGCCAGCTTGTAGGGCGCGCTGATGCGGTGCACGTGCAGCACGCCCGGCAGCATTTCAAACTTCGTCAGATCCAGTCCGGCGGTGGGGCCTACGCCGGCCAGAATGGTCTGGAACTCGCCTGTGGTGCGATGCACGTCCACGCCGGCCTCTTCCATGGCGCTGATCACGGCATCGATCTGTTCTTCGCTGGCTTTCTCCTGCATTGCGACAATCATGATTTGTTCCCTGTCTCGGGTGTCGTCTCACCCGCGGCGTGGCCCGGCGCTCCGCCTTCTTGTTCGGCGGCCTGGGCATGTCTTTGGCTGGCCAGCTCGTTCCGCTGCAATGCCCGCATCACGTCGATGATGCGCTCGTAGATATGCGTCAGCTCGATGTCGGGCAGCGGGCCCTTGTTGGCCGCGCGCACATTGGCGTAGATGATCTTTTCGCGGTTCGGCTCGTACACCGGAAGCGAAGTGGCGGCCTTCAGGTAGCCGATCCTCTGTGCGGCGTGTGCTCGCTCACTGAGCAGCTCGACCAGCTGACGGTCCAGCTCATCGATGCGGATTCGCAATTCTTCGATGGTCATTGCATCCTCTAACGGCCAGCTACTAGCTCCTAGCTTCTAGCTGCTAGCTACATCCCGCTGGTGCAAACCTCTGCGGCCTGGCCCTCCGCAGGACAAGCTAGGAGCTAGAAGCTAAAGGCTAGAAGCTGCTTTTCTCACCGGGCCAGCGCCGCATGGGGCAGGCGCAAGCCCCTGATAAATCGAGCCACCGCGTCGGGAGCCGTCTCCGGCCCATTCTCGGAAACTGCCCGCTCAATCAGCTCGACAATCGCGCTGCCAATCACCGCGGCATCCGCAAACTCCGCCACCTGCGCGACATGTTCCGCGTTGCTGATACCGAACCCCACGGCCACCGGCAGCCGGGTCCATCGCCTGACGCGCGCCACCAGCGCCGCCGCATCGCCGGCCACGCTCTGCTGCGTGCCCGTAATGCCGGTGCGCGAGATTGCGTACACAAAACCCTTGGAGTGCGTGGCAATGGCCTCAAGTCGCGCGTCCGGACTGGTGGGCGCAGCGAGAAAAATCGGAGCCAGATCCACGCGGCTCATCTCCTTCAGATATTCAGCCGCCTCTTCCACAATCATGTCGGTGGCCAGCACTCCATCCACGCCCGCAGCCTTCGCGTCGTCGGCAAATTTCTTGAGGCCGTAGCGCAAAATCGGATTCAGATAGCTGAAAATCACCAAGCCCGCCGCGGGACGTGCGGCGCGAATCTCGCGCGCCAGAGCAATCACGTCCTTGAGCCGTGTGCCTCCGTGTCCCGGCGCGTGGGCCAGGGCACGCTCCATGGCGCGCTGAATGACGGGGCCGTCGGCGAGCGGATCGCTGAACGGCACGCCCAGTTCGATCACATCCGCGCCCGCGTCAATGGCAGCAACCGCAATCTCGCGCGTTGCCTCGAGAGAAGGGTCGCCCGCGGTCAGATAAACCACTAAACCCGGCTTGTGATCGAAACGAATCGCCATCGAAAAGCTCTCGAAATCCTACAACTTCAGCTCGCGCGCAAGAATCCCCATATCCTTGTCGCCGCGGCCTGAAAGATTCACCACCAGTATGTCACGCGGCGAAAATGCGGGAGCGATGCGCATGGCTTCGGCCACGGCATGCGCGCTCTCAAGCGCCGGCAGAATGCCCTCGGTTCGTGCCAGCTTCATCACCGCATCCAGCGCGGCCGCATCATCGCATGAAACGTATTCGGCGCGGCCCGTGTCGTGCAGCATGGCGTGCTCGGGACCGATCGAAGCGTAATCCAGGCCTGCGGAAACCGAGTGCGTCAGCGCGATCTGCCCGTCCTCATCCTGCAGGACGTACGAAAACGTACCCTGCAGCACCCCCGGCGTGCCGCCCTGGAATCGGGCTGCGTGTTCGCCCAGCGCCGTGCCGCGCCCACCGGCCTCCACGCCGATCAGCCGCACGTCGCGGTCGTTGATGAACTCGTAAAACGCGCCAATGGCATTCGACCCGCCGCCGACACATGCAATCACCGCGGTCGGCAGCCTTCCCTCTTTTTCGAGAATCTGCGCTTTGATTTCGCGGCTGATGCAGCGATGAAAGTCGCGCACCATCGTGGGATACGGATGCGCCCCGAGCGCACTGCCCAGTAGATAGTATGTCGTCCGAACGTTCGTGACCCAGTCGCGCATGGCCTCGCTTATGGCGTCTTTCAGCGTCTTCGATCCCGACGA
>Ga0181524_10005843_pt1 | contig 10848 bp, 9 predicted proteins | sample PEATcosm2014_Bin_34_FD_119761 | JGI IMG/M metagenome (GOLD analysis project Ga0181524, IMG submission 119761) | Peatland microbial communities from MTU Mesocosm Facility, Houghton, MI, USA - PEATcosm2014_Bin05_60_metaG | ecosystem: Environmental > Terrestrial > Soil > Wetlands > Peat | place...
CCGAACTCTCTTCCCTGCTGGACGCCGCGGCGTATGAGGCCTTCATCGCGGAAAAGCAGAAGGAAGCGTCGAGCTGATGCGCTATCTGCCGAAGAGCCCAGCCGAACGGCAGGAGATGCTGGCCGCGATCGGCGTGCAATCCGTAGAAGAGCTGTTCTCCACGATTCCGGAAGCCTACCGGCTGAAAAAGCCATTGAACCTTCCGGGGCCGCTGTCCGAGCCGGAGGTCATTGCATATTTCCGGGCGCGCGCGGCGGAAAATTCCGTGGGGTACACGAGTTTTCTGGGCGCAGGAGTGTACAACCACCTGTCTTCGGTGATTACGGACACGGTGCTGCAGCGGGGCGAATTCCTGACGTCGTACACGCCCTACCAGGCGGAGATTTCCCAGGGGACGCTGCAGGCGATCTTCGAGTTTCAGACGCTGATGTGCCAGTTGACGGGGCAAGAGGTCGCGAACGCCTCAATGTACGACGGATCGACGGCGACGACGGAAGCCGTGTTGATGGCGGAGCGGCTGACTGGGAAGCGGCGCGTGCTGCTGGCGCGGTCCGTGCATCCGGAATATCGCGAAGTGCTGAAGACGTACGCGAAAAATTCCAGGTTGCGTGTGGAAGAGGTCGGATATATCGCGGCAGGAACCGTGGATGCGAAGGGACTGCAAAGCGCGCTGCGGGACGATGTGTGCGCTGTGGTGGTGCAGTCGCCCAATTTTTTTGGCGTGATGGAATCGCTGGGTTCGCTGGCGGAAGCGGCGCATGCCGTCGGCGCGCTGCTGTTGACAGCGATTACAGAGGCAGTTTCACTGGGCGTAGTGAAACCGCCCGCCGAAGCGGACATCGTGGCGATGGAGGCGCAGAGTTTTGGCCTGGCGCCGAGCTACGGCGGCCCGTTCGCTGGCGTAATCGCTTCAAAGGAAAAATTTGTGCGGCAGATGCCGGGCCGCCTGGCGGGCCAGACCGTGGACCTGGACGGCCGCCGCGGGTTCGTGCTGACGCTGGCGACGCGCGAGCAGCACATTCGCCGGGAGAAGGCGACGTCGAATATCTGCACGAACCAGGCGCTCTGCGCGCTGGCGGCGACGGTGCACCTGACGCTGCTCGGCAAAGAAGGCCTGCGCGAGATGGCCGAGCAAAACCTGGCGAAAGCGCAATTCGCATTGCACGAACTGCAGACGATTCCGGGCGTGAAGCGGACGTTTGCGGCGCCGTTCTTTAACGAATTCGTGGTGGAACTGCCGCGCTCGGTGAAGATGGTGAACGCCGAACTGCTGAAGGAAAAGATTGTCGGGCCGTTTGTGCTGGGATCGGCCTACCCGGAGTTGACAAAGCACGCGCTGGTTTGCGTGACGGAAACGACCTCGCGCGCGGAGATTGATCGCATGGTTGCCGCGGTGAGACGCGCATTGGAGCAGCCGCTATGACCAAGGAGAATGTGGCGAAAGGATTGGCGATGGGAAGCTTTGCCCGAAGAATTCAGCAATGAATGACAACATCAAGAAGGTTTTGCGGCACCCCACCCAGAGCGAGGGCTTGATCTTTGAGAAATCTTCGCCGGGGAAGCGCGCGTTTGATCTTCCGCCTCTGGATGTTCCGCCGGTAGATGCGGCGAAAGCGTTGGGAGAATTTCACCGCGGCGGGGGCGTCGAGGGTTTTCCCGAAGTCAGCGAGATCGAGGTGCTGCGGCATTTTACGCGCCTTTCGACGTGGAACTACGCGATTGATCTGGGGATGTACCCGCTGGGTTCCTGCACGATGAAGTACAACCCGCGCGTAAATGAATTTGTGGCGCGGTTGGCGGGGCTGGCTACGGAACATCCGTACCAGCCGCAAGAGCTGTCGCAGGGTTGCCTGAAAATTCTGCAACTCCTGGAAAAGTGCCTGCTGGAAATCACGGGTATGGACGCGGTGACGCTACAGCCGGCGGCGGGCGCACAGGGCGAACTGACGGGAATTCTGTTGATCCGCGCGCATCACGAGAAGTTGGGGAACCCGCGCAAGACGGTGCTGATCCCGGATTCGGCGCACGGCACAAACCCGGCAACGGCAATTATTGCGGGCTACCAGGTCCAGAACATCAAGTCCAGCGACGAAGGCCAGATTGACATCGCGCGCCTGGTCGAGCAGGTGACGGGCGACGTTGCGGCGTTGATGCTCACCAATCCCTCGACGCTGGGAATTTTCGAGCAGCGCATCGCGGAAATCGCCAAGGTGCTGCATGCCAAGGGCGCGTTGCTCTACATGGACGGCGCAAACATGAACGCGCTGGCTGGCGTGACGCGGCCCGGCGACCTGGGCGTGGACGTGATGCACCTGAACCTGCACAAAACGTTTTCGACGCCGCATGGCGGAGGCGGACCTGGCGCGGGTCCCGTTGCGACCAAGAAAATCCTGGAACCTTATTTGCCGGTGCCGGTGCTGGTGGAAAAAGAGGGCGGCCGGCTGGTGCTGGATTACCACCGCAAGGAAAGCATCGGGCGCGTGCGCGCGTTCGGCGGAAATTTCGGCGTGCTGGTGCGGGCGCTGGCGTACATCCTGGCGTACGGACCCGGCGTGCGGCAGGCCACGGAAGATGCCGTTTTGAACGCGAACTATATCCGGAAGCATCTGGAAGGCGTGTTTGATTTGCCATACACGCGGCCTTCGATGCATGAAGTTGTGTTCAGCGACGCTCTGCAGAAAAAGCACGGCGTGAATACGATGGATATCGCCAAGCGGCTGATCGATTACGGCTTTCATCCGTATACGACGGCATTCCCGCTGATCGTTCCCGGCGCGCTGATGATCGAGCCGACGGAATCGGAATCGAAAGAGGAGTGCGATCTGTTTATTGATGCGATGAAATCGATCGCCAGGGAAGCCGAAGCCGATCCGGAAGTGGTGAAGACGGCGCCGCATACAACGCGTGTGCGGCGGCTCGATGAAGTGGCGGCAGCGCGAAAACCGGTGCTGCGCTGGAAACCCGGCGGGAAAAAGAGCGAAGCCGCGGATTAGCCCGAAATTTCCTTATTAATAATTCAGCTCTCCTGCAATTGAAGTTTATGGGCACGGCCACGCCACGTCCCGCCGAAATCCCACCTTGCGCCTGATACACTAGGAAAAGTCAAGAAACGGAGCCAAGCCAGGTCATGAGTGTTTTGCCAGACGCGTGGTTACCCAAGTCCGTCATACTTCTTCGCGAATATACCTTCGACAAATTCGTTGCCGATCTGATTGCGGGAGTCACCGTGGGGCTGGTGGCGCTTCCGCTGGCGATGGCGTTTGCCATCGCTTCGGGCGTGCCGCCGCAAGCGGGGATTTACTGCGCGATCGTCACCGGCTTTTTGATTTCGGCGCTGGGCGGCTCAAGTACGCAGATCGGCGGGCCGACGGGCGCGTTCGTGGTTGTGGTGCTGGGGATCATCACGCGGTTTGGCGGTATTCCCAGCGGGCTGCCGCACACCTGGCGGTGCCAACACTGAAGCCCAGCCTGCTGCTGCACCTGCTTTCGCCGGCGGTGACGGTGGCAATGCTGGGCGCAATCGAGTCGCTAATGTCCGCGGTCGTGTCTGACCGCATGAGCGGAGACAAGCACAACCCCAACGTGGAATTGATCGGGCAAGGCGTGGCGAACATTTTTTCGCCGCTGTTTGGCGGATTGCCCGCCACGGGCGACAGCGCGCGCGAAAGCCCTTATTCGCTAAAGGATTCCGCCGCGGCCCCGCGAAGGTCCGCATCAAGATCGTGACAAGCAGGGCAAAACTGAAGCTCCGGTCGGCGCAAGAAGCTGCGCTCGCGCGACCTGACGCAGTGGGGGATGGCTGTCTGAACCTGAATTCTAAAGTCACGGAGGGATTCCTCCACTCCGGGACGGCCAAAAGCGCCTTCCCTCCGGTCGCAATGACAAGTTTGAGGAGTTGGCTTGGGATTGCAGGATTATACGAGGGGGCTGGGAAGGAAAAGCCCGGGCAGTTGTCCGCCCGGGCTTTCGAGAGGAGGAGCAAACGAAAATTATCGCGCGAAACGCGGCGCAGGTTCTGGGGTAACTTGCACACTGGGAGCTTCGACGGGGCGTCCGCCGCGGGCTTGTGAAAGCCTCGGGGCAGCAACCGGCTCTGGCCGACGGACCGGCATGGCCGCGTTTTCGCCTTCGCGCGCGAAATTGAGGTGGTCGTCGTCGCGATCCCAATCGATGCAGATCAGGTCGCCGAAATGGACTTGTTCCGTGGCCAAAAGATTGGCCATGGGGTAGACGACGTGGCGTTCGATGGCGCGCTTGAGGTGGCGCGCGCCGTAGCGCTGGTCGGTGCCTTCCTGCAGGAGGAAATCGCGGCCAGGTTCGGTGACGCGGAAAAGGAACTGGCCTTTGGCCGTTTCGAGGACTCGCTGTTGCACCATGGTCAGCTCGATATCCAGAACCTGCTCGAGCTGTTTGCGCTGGAGCGGGTGGAAGACCACGACCTTGTCCAGGCGGTTCATGAATTCGGGGGAGAACTTGCGGCGTGCCGCTTCCACGGCGGTGCGCTCGACTTTCTGGTCGAGGTTGGTCTTGGGCTTGTCGTCGGACTCGATGAAGCCATAACCCCCGGCCATGAGTTCGGTGATGTCGCCGCCACCGAGGTTGGAGGTCAGGAAGATGACGGTTTGGGAGAGATCCACGCGGCGATTGTCGCCGAGGGTGAGGGTGGCCTTGTCCAGCATGCCGAGGAGCAACTGCCAGAGGGCGTCGCTGGCTTTTTCGATTTCGTCGAAGAGCAAAAAGGAAAGCTTCAGCTTGTCGCTGTGGGAAACCGCCAGGGCCTCCTGTGTGATCAAGGGATGAGTTTCGCGATGGCCGAGATAGCCTGGAGGCGAGCCGATGAGTTTCGCGATTTCGTGGGAGTGCTGGAATTCCGCGCAGTCGACTTTGATGATGGCGCGTGGGTCTCCAAAAAGTATCTCTGCCGCAGCTTCCACTATGCGCGTTTTGCCGGAGCCGGTGGGTCCAAGGAAGAGAAGATTGCCGACAGGGCGGCCCGGGGAGTTAAGGCCAGCGTTGAAGACCTGGAAGAGGTCCACGAGGGCCTGCACGCCTTCCTCCTGGCCCACGATCTTGGCGCGAAGCGATTGATGGAAGTCGCGCGTGTCGTTGCTGCGGATGCTGGGGTCTAGTTGTTGCCGCACGGCTGCTCTCATACTTTCTACCTCGGCCTAGAACGCTCTTTGCTTTAGTGCACCGCCCAACGGGAGCAAGCGGCACCGCGTAAGCAAAGTAGCGCGGTCAGGTCTAAATATGCATGGAGCGTGCCACAATGCGGAATTTGCACCGCTAGCGCAAGAACCCATGCACTCAACGACATACGCGTGTTGCAGTCTTGGAAACCGTCTCACGGCGTGAGACGATGTTCCATCCAAGCGCAAACTGAGAATGCTGAAACACAAATTGTCACTGAATGGATGACAAAAAGAGGCGCTGGGATGAAGCCCCCCTGCACCAACGGACAGGTAATTCTTTGCTCAGCGATCGTCTTTTTTGCGGCCTTGCAGCGTTTGTCGCGCGGCGGCGGGCGAAGCTGCGGAGAGAGCAGGCGGGCTGGAGACATCACCCGCGATGGCTTCGGCGGGGGCGCCTTTGCCAAGACCGTCCGCGCCAAGGATGGCGGCAGCGGCTTCCCTTTCCGCGGATTCGGTGGAGACGAGAGCGCCTTCCTGCTCACGAACGAAGGTCAATTCCTTGTGCTGCCCATCCCAATCGATGCGAACAAGGTCGCCGACGCGCACTTGCTGCGTAGCGAGGAGGTTGGCCAGTGGATAGACGACGTAACGCTCGATGGCGCGTTTCAAATGGCGGGCGCCGTAGCGCTGGTCGGTGCCTTCCTGCAAAAGAAAATCGCGGCCAGCGTCGGTGACGTGGAAGAGGAATTTGCCGTTGGCGGCGTCCAAGACGCGCTTCTGGACCATGCCCAGCTCGATCTCGAGAACCTGCTCGAGTTGCTCGCGCTTTAGCGAATGGAAGACCACCAGCTTGTCCAGGCGGTTCATAAATTCGGGGGAGAACTTGCGTTTGGCCGCTTCGACCGCGGTGCGCTCGACTTTCTGATCGAGGTTGGTCTTGGGCTTGTCGTCAGACTTGATGAAGCCGTATCCGCCATCCATGAGTTCGGTGATTTCGCCCGCGCCCAGGTTGGAGGTCATGAAGATGACGGTCTGCGAGAGATCCACGCGGCGGTTGTCGCCAAGTGTGAGCGTGGCTTTGTCCAGCATGCCGAGAAGCAATTGCCAGAGGGCGTCGCTGGCCTTTTCGATTTCGTCGAAGAGCAGAAAAGACAGTTTCAGCTTGTCCGTGTGGTGCGCCGCCAGCGCTTCCTGGGTGATCAGGGGATGCGTTTCGCGGTGCCCAAGATAGCCCGGAGGCGAGCCGATCAACTTGGCAATCTCGTGGGAGTGCTGGAATTCGGCGCAATCGATTTTGATGATGGCGCGCGGGCTGCCAAGCAAAATTTCCGCCGCGGCTTCCACGATGCGCGTTTTGCCGGAGCCCGTCGGCCCGAGGAACAACAGGTTGCCTACCGGGCGGCCCGGGGAATTCAGTCCGGCGGTGAAGACCTGGAACAGCTCGACGAGCGCTTGCACACCCTCGTCCTGCCCCACGATCTTGGAACGCAGAGCCTTCTGAAACTCGACGGTTTCCGCGCTGCGTATATTTGGATTGAGAGAAAGATCGGCTGTCCCCATGACCGCCTCCTAGCGCCCCCGGAATCCGGGATGCGCGGTTCCAATGCGACCGCTGGTCCGGCCGAGTCTCTTCAGTTCATCCTTGCGGGCAAACTGATCGAGCTTCACCTGGATGGTGGACTGCAGGAGCCGCAACTGCAAAAGCAGCTCCCGCGCCACCGCGGGCGCTTCGGAAAGTCGAAGAACAGGCGGGAAGAAGCCCGCCAGGTCCACATTGAGGTTTCGCAGGGAGTGGACGAGCTTCTGAACCGCGGGCGATTGAGGGTCGGACAGATCGATCTGATTGTTCAACTGGTCGCGAAGGGTGCGCCAGTTGAGTTCCACGAAAGGATGTTTCTTGCTGACTGCGCGAACAATCTCGTCGGTGATGCGGGCGCGATCGCCGAGCCGCGCGAGATGGAGTTGCCGCACTTTTCCACCGCGGCGCACATTGTGCACCAGGTAGTAGGCATTTCCTTTGCGGCGAACGAAAGCCATCGCGGTACCTCGGCGAAGAAGCCTGACAGAAGGAGCAGCAACCGAAAGCGGGTGGCCAACTCTCCGCCTGATGTCTGTAGTGTAAGCTACTTCCACTACAGGATGCAACATAGGATGCGTCAAATTAGTAATGGTTGCTTGCCCCGGCGCTGCAGCCATGCTCGCGCCGTTGCCGGTTGTTGCTGCATCCATTTTTTCACTGCATGCCATCATTGTTTTGGTCCTGTGCTGCGGTAGCGTTGCGCCGCGGCAGCCTGCACTTCATTCAACACTTCCCAGCAGCAAGTTTCTCTTGTGAGCCGCGCGGGTCGTCCTTACCATAGAGGCCGCTTGAGCCATGGAGGTTTTCGAGATGTCCTGGGATCCGGTGTACCGGCTGGTGAAACTTATTCCGCGCGGCCGGGTTCTCACCTATGGGTCGCTCGCTAGAGCTTTACGTCTGCGCGGCGGGGCGAGAGCCGCGGGCAGGGCCATGGCGGCGACCCCTTCTGGTAAAGGCATACCGTGGCATCGCGTGGTGGGTGAACGCGGGAAACTGCTCATCCGTGAGCCGTACGCTTCGCTGCAGCGCAAACTGCTGGAAAGCGAAGGCGTGACCCTGCGGGAATCGCGCGTGGACATCAATATCTGCCACTGGCATCCGCCGCTCGGCAAAAGCTCGACAACCAATCGCAAGAAGCCTCGCAAAAGCAAATAGCCAATCCCGTTGTGACAAACTTTCGACGCTGCCCTGCCGGAGTTGTGTTAGATTCGGCGCGACATGAAACTTTCCGGACTTTTTCTGCGCTGGGCTCGCTCGAAGAATTCATCCTGGCGGCTGCTGCAAGTTTTCACGATCACGGTTTTCTTGCTCGGCGCCGGGACGCAATCACTTCGGGCGGAGACAGGCCAAGAGGCCTGGTTGCGTTACGCCCGGCTTGATCCCACAGCAAGCGCGAAATACTCCTCGGTTTCCCGCCTCATTGTGCGTGCTGGCGATTCTCCCGTTCTGGAGTCGGCCGAGCAGGAATTGACTCGCGGGCTTCGTGGTTTGTTGGACGGCGAATTTCACGCCACCACCGCGCTAACCTATGGACCTGTCATCCTTCTGGGGACGCAGAGCCAAGTCACACAACTCCTCCCCGATCTTCGCCCTCCGCAATCTCTTTCGCCGGATGGCTACTGGCTCACTCAAGCAAAAATGAATGGCACCACCGGCTTCATCATCACCGCGCCGAACGACCGCGGCGTGCTCTACGGCGTTTTCGCCTTCCTGAGCAAAATCGCCCGCGCGGAAAGTTTGCAATCCCTGAACGAACTACAAGTTCCCGCCAACACAATTCGCATGGTGGATCAGTGGGACAACCTGGACGGCACGATCGAACGGGGCTATGCCGGAGCCTCGCTCTTCTTTGAAGATGGCCACGTCCGCCAGGACCTCTCGCGTGCCGGCGAATACGCCCGTCTTCTTGCCTCCGTCGGGATAAATGCATGCGCAATAAACAATGTGAACGCGAATCCCCAGCTTCTCGAAAGGGACTTCCTCCCGCAACTGCGCCGCGTTGCCGAAGCGTTCCGCCCATGGGGCGTGCGCCTGGCACTTTCCGTTGACGTCAGCAGTCCAAGAGCTATCGGCGGATTGCCTACCTTTGATCCGCTCGATCCGCGCGTGGCCGCGTGGTGGCAACAAACGGTGGATGCACTCTACGCGGAAATTCCAGACTTTGCCGGATTCGTGGTGATGGCCGATTCGGAAGGCCGCGCCGGGCCCGCCAGCTATGGACGCACTCCCGCCGACGCCGCCAACGTGATTGCGCGCGCGCTAAAGCCGCACGGCGGGTTGCTCTTCTATCGCAGCTTCGTTTACGACCACCATCTCGACTGGCGCAATCCCAAGAATGATCGCGCCCGGGCGGCCTACGACGTTTTTCACCCGCTCGACGGCCAATTCGCGGACAACGTCGTCATTCAAATCAAACATGGGCCCATCGATTTTCAGGTGCGCGAACCGGTTTCCCCCCTGCTCGGCGGCCTGGAAAAAACGAATGAAGCCATCGAGCTGCAAATTACGCAGGAATATACCGGGCAGCAGCGACATCTCTGTTATCTCCTGCCGATGTGGAAGGAAGTGCTCGATTTCGATATGCGCAACGCGGGCCAATCCACTCCCGTGCGCGAATTGGTTTCCGGCAAGACCTACCAACGCCCATACGGTGGCTTGGTGGGCGTCGCGAACGTGGGCATGGATGCGAACTGGCTGGCGCATCCCCTCGCGATGGCCAACCTTTATGGCTTCGGCCGCTTGGCGTGGGACCCCGCCCTCAGCGCGCAAACGATTACTGAGGAATGGACGCGGCTCACCTTTGGCAACGATGCAACGACCGTATCCACGATTGATGCCATGCTGCTTTCCTCCTGGAACATCTACGAAAGCTATACGGGGCCGCTCGGGGCAGGCACGCTCACCGATATTCTCGGCAGCCACTATGGCCCCGGGGTGGAATCGTCAGAACGAAATGGCTGGGGGCAGTGGCACCGCGCGGATCACGCGGGCATTGGCATGGACCGCACGGTCTCAACAGGGACTGGCTACGTCGCGCAATATTCTCCCGCCGTTGCGAAGCAATATGAGTCCGTGGAAACCACGCCAGACGAATTGCTCTTGTTTTTCCGCCATGTTCCTTACTTCTACAAACTTCATTCCGGCAAAACTGTCATCCAGCATATTTACGATTCGCATTATGATGGCGCCAGCCGCGCCGCTGCCCTGGTCACCCAGTGGCAATCGTTGCAAGGCCGCGTGGATCAGCAACGTTACGAAGACGTGTTGCGGCGCCTCGAGTACCAGGCAGGCCACGCCATCGTCTGGCGCGACGCCATCTGCAACTGGTTTGCCCGAACCTCTGGCGTGCCGGATGAACGCGGACGCGTCGGCCACTATCCCGGCCGAGTGGAAGCGGAGGACATGGAGTTGCGCGGCTACGTGGCGTTCAACGTCACTCCGTGGGAGGCTGCTTCCGGCGGCAAGGGAATCGAATGCCCCTCGGACTCTGCGTCCTGCAAGGCCACTTTTCATTTCACGGGTGCTCCAGGCCGCTACGACATCGACGTCCGTTATTTCGACCAGTCGAACGGCGCCTCTCGATTCCGCGTGTATCTGGGGAACCAACTCATCGCGGAGTGGAGCGCCAACGAGCAATTCCCCGCGACAGTTCCCAACGCAGACTCTTCCACGCGACATCGCATTCCGGGCATCGCCCTGAAAACAGGGGACGCGCTGCGCATCGAGGGCCGTCCAGACGGTCCCGAACGCGCCGCCCTCGATTACGTCGAGTTCACCGCCGCAGAGCCTTGAGAGGCTACCCAATCCGCCATTCATCGCCACGTGGTGAAACGCGGAGGGTGCCCCAGGTTCGCCGTCTGAACCTGGGTCTTGGGTTTCTCTTCCCTTTGAACTCAAACTTATAGCTGATTACTTAGAACTCGCGTCCCACCCGAGACCTGCTACCATTGGCTCGCCAATGAGAAGGGAGCAACCATGCGCTGGTATCACTATGTGTCGTACTTCTTCGGGGGCGCCTTCCTCGCGAACGCCCTGCCCCATTTCGGCAATGGGATCTCGGGCCATGCCTTCCAAAGTCCCTTCGCATCACCACCCGGGGTAGGCTTGTCCTCCTCGATGGTCAATGTCCTATGGGGC
>Ga0181524_10005844_pt1 | contig 10848 bp, 7 predicted proteins | sample PEATcosm2014_Bin_34_FD_119761 | JGI IMG/M metagenome (GOLD analysis project Ga0181524, IMG submission 119761) | Peatland microbial communities from MTU Mesocosm Facility, Houghton, MI, USA - PEATcosm2014_Bin05_60_metaG | ecosystem: Environmental > Terrestrial > Soil > Wetlands > Peat | place...
ACCGGGGACGATGACCGGCAGTTGTTCATCAACACCCTGGGGGAGGCTTGCGCGAAAACGGACTGGCAAGTGCATGCCTGGCGCCTCATGCGCAAAAAGTGAAATTACTCTGTTCTGACCCCGATACGATCTTTACGACCGCCCTCAGCCATGTTAGGCTCCAAGCACAATGATTGTTCCGCTGACCAAAGTGCTGGTCCGTCAGGATGAAGATGGCGTGTGGATTGCCAAGTCCAGCCTGCTGCCAGGTTGTCACGCCCACGGACGCGACCGGGGCGAAGCGATCCTCCGCTTCCAACAAGCCGCAAAGGCCCACCTGGTGGCGCTGCTGGAAACCGGTCGTCCCATCCCCCCTGCCTTTCGGGACAAATTCATCCTGGCCGCCTGAGCCATGGGGCAGCACCCGTCCCTCAACTGCCGGCAACTCGAGCACCGTCTGCGGGAGATCGGCTGCGAACTGGTCCGCACCGCTGGCAGCCACCGGCACTATTCAAATCCGTTCCGCCCCGACCGTCTCATCACCTTCGCCTGGCATGCAGGTGATGTGCCGCGCGGCATTGTCGCCGACATCATCGAAGACCTGGGCATCACCCGCGACCGGTTCTACTTCGGGAGATTCTGAACGGGAGGGACTTACTCGAAGCAGAGGGGCGCTGGGATTGGGCCGTCGGCAACCCGCCCTTTTCCTGTTGTGGTGTCTTACAAATACGTTGGCATTTGTAAGACACCATACTGGTTCCGCGCGTTCCTCCAGAAGGCCATGCAGGTCGCAGACAACGTGGTCTTCATCGGGCTGGCCCCCGCGTGGTTCGTCCGGGCCCACCGCCCTGACGCCAGGAGTCTCTGATTGGTCTTTGGCCACAACGAAAGCCCGCTCCCCTTGGAGACCGCCGATCCGAGACTCGTTACGTCGTCTCCTACAATCACCGAACGAGGCTCGTTTCGGCGACTTTGTGACTGGCCCTCGGAGAGCCTTGGAGGTTGCCGACTAATGGCTTTACTCGGGTGCGCGACTCTGACATTATCCTGGTTGTGCGTGCCTTGCCATGGTGGTGGATTAGCATGATCGGTTGCATGGTCGCGGCCCATGGCGTTGGCGCTGCCGGCAGCGGCCTCAACGTGCTCGTGGTCGTAAACTCGAACAGCACCAATTCCGTGGAACTGGGCAATTACTACTGCGAGCGGCGAGGGGTGCCCCCACAGAACCTGCTGCGGCTTGGAGGCTGGACGGGGGGCAACCTCAGTTGGACGCGCTCGCAGTTCCAGTCGTTGCTGCTCGTGCCGTTGCTTGACCAAATCCAGGCCCGCCATCTCGATCACCAGATCGATTTTGTCCTGCTTTCCATGGATATCCCCTACCAGGTCACGGAGGCCGGCAGCGTCAACAGCACGACGGCCGCTCTGTTTTACGGGTTCAAATCGGATACCGCAAGGGGCATTACAGGCACCCTGTCGTGTTCGCTGCCCGCCGCCGCATCGAACAGTTACGCTTTCAGCGAGGCCAGCTTTCGTGACTCACCCCCCGACACCGCCGCGACCAACGCGTTTCTGGCCATGATGATTACGGCCGACAGCCTCGCGCAGGCCAAAGCCGTCGTGGACCAGGGCGTCGCCGGCGACGGCACGTTTCCCACGCAAACGGCCTATCTGGCCAAGACCAGCGACCCGCTGCGCAACGGGCGCTACGTGCTTTTTGACGACGCGATTTTCGACACCGCCGTCCGGGGCGGTTATTCACTCGTCCGCGTCGACCAGGACTCGCCGGACGGCTTGACGGGTATCCTCGGCTACCAGACAGGATTAATGAACTTTGTGGCTCAGCCGAACACCTTTGTCCCCGGCGCCATGGCGGACTCGCTCACCTCGTTTGGCGGGGTGCTGTTCACCCCGACCGGCCAAACGACCCTCCTGGCGTTTCTGTACGCCGGTGCTGCCGGCAGCTACGGCACCGTTGTCGAACCGTGCCCTGACCTCGAAAAGTTCCCGTCGCCGCGCGATTACTTCTACCAGGCGCGCGGCTTCTCGCTATCGGAATGCTACTACCAGAGTTTACAGTCTCCGCGCCAAGGCCTGCTGGTGGGCGAACCGCTGTCGGCCCCCTTCGCCCGTCGGGCCTCAGGCTCGTGGCAGAACCTGCCGCCGGGGAGCCTGCTCAGCGGCACGACCAACCTCACGCTCCAGATCACCGCCGACGATGCCGGCAACCCCCTCCAGCAAGTGGACCTGTTCCTCGGCGGCACATTCCTCCAAACCATCACTAATATCGCGCCCGCCCCAAGCAACCTCCTCACGGTCTCCATAAGCGGGCGCACGGCAAACTACGTCGTGCCGCCCAATGCCACGCTGCAAACGGTGGCCGCCGGCCTGGCCGCTGCCGTCAATTCCATCTCTAACGTCAGTCAGGTGCTTGCCTCGGCCACCGGCGACCGGATTACGCTGCGCTCAGCCAATTCGTTTGTTTCCGGCTCCCAGGTGCCTGTTGCCGCCGACTCCGCCGCGGGCTCCGCTCCCGCGCTGACCAGCTTCGTCGCCGCCAGCCGAGCCGATTTTCTCGACAGCGTCGTCTTTCCCTACGGCGACGTCGTGATCAGCAATGTGGCTGGGGCGGGGGACTGGCTTCAACTTACGGTGATAAAGACCAACGGCGTAACCGTCACGTTTTCGACTACGAATTCGCCCCCCATGGGCCAGGGACCGTTCGTGCAAAGCCTGATGGATCAAGTCAATTCCAACGCGGACCTCCAGATGCCCGATGGGGTTGTGGCACAGGACCTCACCGCGAACGGGTTCACGCTCCAGGGGCGCATACCGGGTCTGGCCTCATCACCCATCCAGGCGAGCCTCACAGGGTCCTCCACCGTCCTCCCCGGTCCTCCTATCTCCCTCTACCTCGACGCCAATCTGGCCGACGTGCAGCCCCGCGATCATCTCTACGTGACCGCGGGCCTCACCAATCTGGCGCTCTCGTTCGCGCTGGACACCACCACACTGGCGGACGGCTATCACCAGCTCACCGCCGTCGCGTACGAAGGCAGCCACGTGCGGACCCAAACGCGGCTCGACCAGAGCGTGGTCATCCATAACACGCCGCTCTCCGCCACGCTCTCGGTCGCGCCGGGGGGCACCAACGCCGCCCTCGAGGCTACCTTGGTCTTCTCGATCACCGTAAATACCAGCGCGGTCGCCAGTATCGAACTCTTCAGCACCGGCGGCAGCCTCGGCAGCGTCACTAATCAGGTTCAGGCGACTTTCTCCATCCCGGGGGCTGTGCTTGGCGCTGGCCTGCATCCGTTCTACGCCGTGGTTACCTCCTCGAGCGGCGCCCAGTATCGGACCGAAACAAAATGCCTGCGGCTGATCTCAGGGCAAGCTCCCTTTGCCCTGGCCATCGCCGGAAACCCTCCGACGCTCTCCTGGCCGGCCGTTGCGGGCCGCGCCTACGAGGTCTTCAGCACCGATGATCTGATCGACAGCTTTAAGCTGCGGGAAACGGTAGTCCCCACGAATGATGCGGGCTGGTGGAGCGAAGGCGCCTATCCCGCCACCAACCGTTTCTACCGGGTCGGGACCGCCTGGTGACGGACTCACCAACGGCGAACGCGGTAGAAACCGGCGGCTCCCCCGTTATTCGACGGGTCGGTGAGCAACCGCAGACCGCCGTTCCCGGCTACCAGCGGCAGCGCCGTCCATCCCTTGTCAGCGAGCGACTCCTTGTACTCCAAGCGATAGACCCGACTGGCTTGGGTCGGGACGAAAACGCTGAAGCTGGCAGGTGTCCACTTTGGCTGGGTCAACGACGCGCGGAGTACCGGTGGCCCGGCGCCGAGCAGCGCGAAACTCGTCGAGCGTCCTGCCGCAATTGCCGTGACGTTCGTTAGACCCGCGGGCACGGCGGTCGAGCCCTCAATATTGGCGCCCCATGCGACGACCGTTCCATCCGCCTTCAAGGCCAGGCTGTGAGACCACCCCGCGGCTACGGCCACCACGTTCGACAGACCTGCCGGCACATTGGTCTGGCCGCTGTTGTTATCACCCCAGGCGACAACCGTCCCGTCCGCCTTCAACGCCAGGGCATGATCCTGGCCAGCCGCAATGCCCACGACGTTCGACAATGCCTTGAGTACGTTACCCTGTCCTGCGTAGCCTTGTCCCCACTCGGCAATTACCCCATCATCCCTAAGCGCCAAGGAGTCGAAAGACCCCGCCGAGATGGCAACCACGTTGTATAACCCGGGTGGCACGTTGGTCTCGCCCTCATCGTTGATTCCCCACGCTACCACGGTTCCGTCAGCCTTCAGCGCCAGGCTATGAAAATCCCCGGCGGCGATAGCTACGACGTTGGACAGACCCGCCGGCACGTCGGCTTGGCCGTAGTTGTCCCCTCCCCAAGCCTCGACCAACCCATCCAGACGCAAGGCAAGGCCGTGATAATAACCTGCCCCGACCGACACAATGTTGGCCAGACTCGTGGGAGGAGAAAGAGGGTCAAAGCCGAACCCAAGGTTGGGTACCGTTCCGTCCGCCGTCACCACGAGGACATTGTCGCCGCCACCGTCCGCGAGTGTGATTAGGCTCCCGAGATGCGGGGGAACCTTGGTACCCAACGAAAAGACGCCACCCCATCCCACCAGGACGGTTACGGACAGGCTTGCACTCGCGGAGGTGACCACGCCGTAAACATTGCTCAGCGCCACTGAATAGTAGCCGTCCTGCTCCCCTCCGATGCTGGGCAGAGTGAGTGTGCTGGCCGTGGCGCCGGGAAGATTCGTTCCATCCAGAAGCCATTGGTAACTTAGCGGCGCCACACTCTCCGCTCCCACGCTGAAGGAGACGGCGTCGCCCACGCGCGCCTGGACCGCTACTGGCGGCGCCGTAACCAGCGATGGCACCACCGTCAGGTCGATCTCCGCCCTTGCCACCAGTCCACAGGTGTTGCTGATGGTCACCTCGTAAGCGCCGGTCTGGTTGGTTTGCACATCGGCCAGCCTTAGCGCCGCCGCGGTGGCGGCCGGCACTGGCTCGCCGTTGAAGGACCATTGGGAGGTGAGGGGGATGCCACCAGGCACGGCTAGACTCAAGTTCACGGTTGAGCCGCACAGTGCTGTCTGTTGAGCCACGGGCCGTGTCAGAAGCGGCGGGCTGTCCTGGATTAGGGCCAAGCTATGCGAACCGCCAGCCGCCGCAACCGCGATGTTGGTCAGGTCCTCGGGCACCGCCGTGGCGCCGTTGTAGGCCAATCCCCAGGCGACCAGCGTCCGATCCGCTTTCAACGCCAGGCTGTGATAATCGCCGGCGGCAACCGCCACGGCGTTCGTCAGGTCCGCCGGCACTTGAGTCTGTCCGAACGTGTTGTCTCCCCAAGCGATGACCCTCCCCTCCGTGGTTAGTGCCAAGCAATGATCCCCCCCGGCCGCAATGGCCGCCACGTTCGTCAACCCCTCGGGCACCGTCGCCTGGCCGAAACCATCGTCGCCCCAAGCCGTGACGGTTCCGTCCGACTTGAGAGCGGCGCTGTGATAGAACCCCGCCGCCACGGCAGCGACATTGCTTAGCGCGCCCGGCGGGACCGCCTGCCCGCTCGAGTTGTCCCCCCATCCGGCCACCATTCCGTCCGCGGTCACGGCCAGGCCGTGGAAGCCTCCAGCGGCAATGGCGACCACGTTCGACAAACTTGGCGGGACCTCCGTTTGGCCGTAGGTATCATCACCCCAAGCCACGATTTGGCCGCCGGTGGTGAGCGCGAGGCTGTATTCAACGCCCGCGGCCACCAAGCTTACATTGGCCAGGCCGGACGGTGTGTCGAACGTGGCGGCCCCCCATTGCATGACCGTCCCATCTGCCTTGAGCGCCAGGTCAGTGAATCCCCCGCAGGCGATCGCCGTCACGTTCGTTAATCCGGCCGGCACTGCATCCTGGCCGAGGTCTCCCCACGCCGCCAGGTATGAGCCTGCCGCCACGCACGCGCGCGCGCCAAGCCCGCATAGGATAGCCAAAGCCCACCCCCTCCAACTTGCACCGATCGATGACTTCATCCAGGTTCCTTCATTCAGTCTTGCCCACGCGGATGAGCGGATTCTATCGGAAACGTGCGGGCTGTTCAAGCGCTTAGAATTGGGGTCGCCTGTCTCGGATCGAGGGGAGGACAACGAACCTGGCACGTCACGATGGTTGACAACATCGTCTTCTGGAGTGCGGTGGCAGAGCGAAGCGGCGACTCCTGGACGTCCCAAGGCGGCGGTGGATTTGGTAAGCACCAATTCCCAAGATAACACTCTGACCGTGTCATGCGTCACAATATAAGCAGATTGTGGCCGCCGACGGCGATCTCCATCGCCCGCTTCACGTTCTCCTGGCCCTTGACCTCGGCGACGTCCATCTCCTCATCGTCCCCCTGCTGGAAGAGCGCCGCGATGTCCACCGTGGTCGGGGTGATGGTGGTTTGCCCTTCGAGTTGGCCGTTTTCCGTTTGTTCGCCGGCCGCCACCATGCCGATGGCGACGGGCAGGTCGAGGCTCAGCCCCTCCTTCTTCACGTCGGCCGGGGCCAGGTTGATGGTGGTGCGGCCGAAGGTGAAATCGAACCCGGAGTTGATGAGGGTGGTCATGACCCGGTCGCGGGCTTCCTTGACGGCGGCATCCGGAAGGCCGGCGATCACAATGCTGATGCCGCCGTATCGTCTCTCTAAATGACCCCTTTGTTGAACCCCGGAAGGCCGTTCTGGGAGTATCTATAGCCGATCCCCGACGCGCTTCAAGACGGATCAGCATCACCTTTGTCGCTGGCGATCAAGACGGCCAGTTTCCCCAGCATTTCCGCCAGAACCTCCTCACCCAAGCGCCCAATAAACGCAGCCCGGCGGCTTTTCCAATCAAGGCTCCGCACCTGGTCGGCCAGTATCACGCCGGTTATCGGCAAACCGTCCGGCAGCAAGACTTCGAATGGATAACCTTTCTTTTGGCTCGTGATCGGACAGGCCAGGAGCAACCCGACTTTCCTGTTGTATTGGCGGCTCGAAATAACCGCCGCGGGCCGGCGTCCCGCCTGCTCATGACCCGCCTGCGGAGTGAAGTCCAGCCAGACCAAATCGCCGCGTCCCGGAGCGTATCCGGCTTTCACCACACCTCCCTGCCTGTCGGCTGGCCCCACTTGGCTTCGGAATGCAAATTTGCTTTCCGCACCCGGGCCAGGAGCGCGCCCAACCTGTAGCGGCTCTTTCGCACGGGGCTGATCACCAGTGTCCCCGACTTCAACTGAAGATCGACCTCCGTGCCGCTTCCCAGACGGGTCTCCCGGGCGAACGCCCGCGGAATGCGAACGGCCAGGCTGTTGCCCCATCTTTGCACCGCAGTTTTCATCTCCATGTATCTACTATGAATACACGCCACGGACAAGGGAAGAATTGGACCGAGAATGAAAAGCCCACAGGGGAGAGCCCAAAACGCCGGCGACGTTGCGTTACGGGCTGGCACCGGCAACCTCCTGGTGACCTCCAAGTCGACACCCGGGCCCTGGCGGTCCAGCTCTGCTGGCCCGGCTCGACAGCGTGGCGACCGCCCCCGCCGGCTCTGGGGCCGCGCGGATTTCCAAAGCAAGAGACTACCGATCTACGGGTTGACTCCATCCCCGGGTGAACTCTTTTCTCAAGAACTGCGAAGAATTCAACACCCGAGCGCCGGCCCTCGTGCTCCTTGGCTTTACGGCACAACCCGTGCTCGGTAGAACTGGCGCTGCTCTTCCTTCGCGGCGGGGTCGCTGAAATAGAACGGGCCGCTGCTGAGGGTGTTGGTCGCAAGCGGGAGCCAATCCGAGAGGTTGCCCGAGCCATCCACCGCCACGGTCTGGCCCGCAGAACCGCTCACGTTGAAACCGAATCCGTTGGTGCCGAGGCCAAAATAACCGTCGCTCAGGAGGATGCGCGGCGCAGGCAGCCCGGGAATGGAGAGCAGCGTTTCCAGAAGCGAGCTGGAGGCGTTCCCTCCTCCGGTGCTGTAGTATCCCCGGGCGCGAATCGTCCCGCCGGGCGGAACCAGGACGAAGGCCAGTTGCCAGCCGCCGGGGATGCGTGAGCCCTGGCCCAGCATTGTCCAAACGGTGCCATTGGTCGAGGCCTCGAAGGTGGCACACCAGACCTCGGGGCTTGAGCCGCCCCGCAGCCAGGTGATCGTCGAGCCGTCGTAAGCGAGGCTCTGCGCGGCCGCATCGAGATTGTTCAGCCGTTCGTAGCCGCTGCCGGCCTGTCCGTCGGGCGATGAGAAGTCTGCGCCCACCAGGATCTTGCCGTCCGCCTGCAAAGCCAGCGAATATACCCCGGCATAGCCATCGGCCCCCCCCGGATTGAATTGGCTGTCCAAGGTGCCGTCCGCATTCAGACGCGCGAGATTGTTGCGGGACTGGCCGCCCATCGCGGTGAAGACGCCGCCCACCAGGATCTTGCCGTCGGCCTGCAAGGCCAGCGAACACACCTCGCCATTTGGCGAGGGATTGAATCCAGTGTCCAGCGTCCCGTCCGGGTAGAAGCGGCAAACGTTACTGCACGATTGGCCGTCGGCGTTGCCGAAGGAGCCGCCCATCAGGATCTTGCCGTCCGGCTGCACCACCAGGCAATTGATGATGATGCACCAAGTTCCCACCCACCCGTTGAATTGGGTGTCCAAGCTTCCGTCTGCGTTCATAATGACAGGCACCGGCTGGTCGAGGGGGTACTCCAGTAGACAAGCATTTACCAGCCCGCCGCCTTCCAGTATCTTGCCGTCGGCTTCCACCGCTACGCACGTCGGCGACGGCTCTATCAGCGCCGAGTTGAAGATGTTGTCCAGGGAGCCGTCCGGGTTCAGAAGGCCAATGGCAGTGCATTGCTGGCCGGCGAGGGTGTTGAATCCGCCTGCCACCAGGATCTCGCCATCGGGCTCCAACGCCAGGGCGTTGACCACGGGATTCGAGTTCGCGGTCGGCGCTGGATCGAATTGGGTGTCCAGAGTTCCGTCGCTGTTGAGGCGGCCAATGGCGCGGAGCGCGTGGCCATCCAGGTTCGCAAATGACCCGCCCACGAGGATCTTGCCGTCCGGCTGCACCGCCAGCGCATGCACCATTTCATTCTCGCCTGCCACAGACGCGCTGAAGCCGCCGTCCAGCGTCCCGTCCACATTCAGCCTTTGAAGCGCCGCCGAATAGCCCGTCAGGATCTTGCCGTCCGGTTGCAGCGCCAGCGCATATACGTTCCCGTGCAACGGCTTGAAGCCGCTGTCCAGCGTCGCCAGGTTCACCGTCAACCCGGCCACGGCGCTGGTGACGCTTCCGTACGGACTGCTGACCACGACCCGGTAGTTGCCCGCGCTGCCGGCGGACGCATTGGTCAGGGCCAGGCTGGACTTGGTGCCTCCGGCCAGCTCTACGCCGTCCTTCCACCATTGATAGGTGAACGGGGGCGTGCCCGCCGCCTCCACTGCGAAGTCTGGCACACTCTGCCCCAGCTCCACACTCTGGCTCGCCGGCTGAACTGCTATGTCCGGCTCGATCACCGTGAGCGTGGCCACCGTGCTGGTCACGCTGCCAAAGGCATTGCTCACCACCACGCTGTAATTGCCGGCCTCGGTGTGCAGCACGTCCCGCAGAGCCAAGGCCGTCGTTTGTGCCCCGGAGACATTACCCCCATCGGCCAGCGGCGCGCCGTCCTTGAGCCATTGGAAGGCAAGCGGTCCCGGGCCGGAGGCCAATGCATTGAACTTGGCGGCAGTGGTGGCAGAATTGGTGCGGCTGGCCGGCAGGTCGATGAAGACGGGCTGGCCAATAGAAGTTTCGACGTACCAGCCGGAGGCGTCGCACTCGCTTCCGGCCACAAAGCCCAGCGCCACCAGCGCGTTGGAGGGCGGCACCGATGCACCCGCCAATTGCCAACCGCCGGGCACCCGCGAGCCTTCGCCCAGCGGCGTCAAATTGACACCATCGGTCGAGGCCTCGAACAGAGTGCGCCAGACTTCGGGGCTTGAGCCGCCCCGCAGCCAGGTGATGGTCGAACCGTCGTAACTGAGGGCCTGTGTGGCCGTTTCCGTATTGATCAGTCGCCCAAGGCCGTTACGCTCCGCCCCGGCCAAGGTGAGGAACGAGCCTCCCACCAGCACGTTGCCGTCGGCCTGGATCGCCAGGGCTTGTACCCACCGGTCCGCCCCCGGATTGAACAAGGTGTCCGCGGTGCCGTCGGGATTCAAGCGGCCCAGGTAACTGCGCGGCTGGCCACCGAGCGTTTGGAACGCGCCGCCGACCAGGATCTGGCCGTTGGCCTGCACCACGAGCGAACACACCTGGTCGTCCGCTCCCGGATTGAAGCTCGGGTCCACTGTCCCATCCGGGTTGAGGCGCGCAATGTTATTGCGCGGCTGGCCGTCCAGCGTGCCGAACGACCCGCCGAGCAGAATCTTGCCATCGGCCTGCACCGCTATCGAATTCACGCTCGCGAGCGGGTTCGTCTGCGGGCTGAATTGGTTGTCCCAACTCCCGTCCGCATTGAGCCGGCCGATGCCGCTGCTTTGCCCACCATCGAGCTCCAATACGCTCCCGCCCACGAGGATCTTGCCATCCGGCTGAAATGCCAGCGATAGCAACTCGCCAGCAGTAATCTCCGCCGCGAAGCTGGTGTCCAGTGTCCCGGACGGATTGAGGCGGCCGAATTTGGTGCAAGGCTGGTCCGCCAACGACGTGAAGTTGCCACCCACGAGTATCTTCCCGTCAGCCTGCACCGCCAGCACGGCCACGGACGGAGATGCCCCCGGACCTTGATCCGCCAGGCCCACCCCCGGGTTGAACTGGCTGTCCAGGGTCCCATCCGCATTCAAGCGGCCCAGGCAACTGCGC
>Ga0181524_10005846_pt1 | contig 10847 bp, 9 predicted proteins | sample PEATcosm2014_Bin_34_FD_119761 | JGI IMG/M metagenome (GOLD analysis project Ga0181524, IMG submission 119761) | Peatland microbial communities from MTU Mesocosm Facility, Houghton, MI, USA - PEATcosm2014_Bin05_60_metaG | ecosystem: Environmental > Terrestrial > Soil > Wetlands > Peat | place...
TCCTTCACATCCTCGCGGGCCAGGTTGAGCATCAACTGGTTCCTTCCCTCACTGCGCGGCCGTCCGGGAAAGTTGATGGCCCAGTCCGGGTGCGTACGATAGAGGTTGCTGTCAGGGTTCACCATCTCGGGTTCCCACCACAACCCGAATTCCATTCCAAGGCTGTGGACATAATCGATCAAAGGCTTCAGACTGTGTGGGAATTTGTCGGGGTCCGGATACCAGTCCCCGAGGCCTGCCCGATCGGTCTTGCGCGCCCCGAACCAGCCGTCGTCCATCACGAATTGTTCGACGCCCAGCTTGGCGGCAATCGCCGCGAACTGCTTCTGGTTCTCCTCGCTGACGGCGAACTCCGTCACGCACCAGGAGTTAAAAACAACCGGACGCAGGCGGGGCGCCGGCTGGCGCGGCAGAATCTCGTCCAACTCAAGGTGATGTAAATGCAGTGATGCTTCGCCAAAACCTTGCTCCGTGTAGCCTCCATAGAAGTCCGGTGTCGAGAGACTCTGCCCCGGTTTCAATGGGTAACCAAAGTCAAAGTCGTTATAACCACCCACTACCCGCACCTGCTGGTTGGGGGTCTGTTCCACTACAATCTTCCAGTTGCCACTCCAGCCCAGCGCCCCAAACCACACCCGGCCGTGCTCCTCGTTGGCCTCCCCCTTGTAGTCAATGGCGAAATAGGGATTCGTCTGATGACTGGTCACCATTCGCCGGCTCTCCAGAACCTTCTTCCCCTGGTGAATCACCTCTTGGGTGACTTGGTTCTCCGCCGCCCAGCGCCCCGGCAGGTAGGTTAGACGGTAGCCAACCCCCGGCGGGACATACCATACTCCTGACTGCGCGCTCTCTATCAACACTGCCTGCTTCGTTTGGTTTTCAATAAGCGTATTCTTGCGGATCATGTCGTAGCGGGGAAACACCCGGTAAGTCAGGGTCACGAACAGGTCGTAGTTGATGTCCTTCGTCCGCACCTCGAGCGTGTCGCCCTTCACCTGGTGCGACACGTACTTCAAAACCACGTCGCGCACCCCGTCGGCCAAAGTCACCTTCAAACACGGTTCGGTGTAGCGCATGCCGCCCCAGCCAGGGTATTCCTCATTGGTCATGCCCTCGGGGCTCTCGAAAGCGTAGGCCTCACGAGTGTGGGCGGGGGCAAAGTCCTGGTCGCGGGTGATTTTCTTGCCCCAGTAAAGGCTCTGGAGCGCGTTCTGCTCGTTGATGCCGACAACGTACGACGTGTTGTCGGTCTCTAGGATCCAGATCTTCGAGGCAGGAACGTACCGGACGGATCGATCGCTGGGGGCCGGTCTTGCCACCGAGAAGGCCAGCAGAGATAGCGTCATGGCTAAGATGGCGAGGGGAGCGTTGGCGCAAATATGCCAGGGGTTTAATCGTCGGTGAAGCATTCGGATTTCTCCCGTAGAGAGATTTTTATTTCCGGCCTGCGACCAGTTCCATCACGATGCAGCTCAACTGGCCCTCCGGTTCTTCGATAGTCTGGCTGGCGGTCGGTTCGAGAGTGTGTTGGGGAGCCATTCCCATCAAGCCTGCACGAATGACGGGTAGCACGAAGCGGTCGGTCAAGAGGGTCGCGAATCGGAAGGGCGACCTCTCCCCACCTTGTTCTTCACTTCCTCGAGCTCTTTCCGCAGGTGAGCCACCCGCCGGGAGAGACTCCAAGAGTAAAGAAAGAAGATTACCCACAGCGCAGAGAAAGCCAGGAATAGGTATGTGTTGACCACGTTAGTCCTCAGAAGGCCGAATCGCCAGCGCTCGCCGCATGGCGCTCAATTCACGCCGTGCCTCGGGCAGCCACAAACGCTGCCGCAACAAGTAGGAGAAAAGGCACAAAAATGCGACCCAGGTGACCAGCAAGGTAATCCACATGCGCGGGTCGATACCCGAACCCTCCCCACCCGCTATGACGGGTTGCGGGTGCTGAGTCCTCCACCAGCGGATCGCCAAATAATCGATGGGAACATCCACAAATCCGAGAATACCCACAATGGCCGCAAGTGTTGCAGCGCGCCCCGGACTCGACACATAGCTGCGCAACATCAGGTAGGAGACAAAGAGCAGCCAAAGCACAAAGGTCAAAGTCAGCCGGGCATCCCACGTCCACCAGATACCCCAAACGGGCTTTGCCCACAGAGGGCCCGTCACCAGCACCGCTGAGCAGAAGACAAACCCGACTTCGCCCGCCGCCTGCGCGAGATCGTCGGCCCGAGGGGAGTGTTTCCACAGATAGCCGACGCTGCCTAGAAAGACAAGAAAATAGGCGAGGAAAGCCGTCCAGGCCGACGAAACATGGATGTAGAAAATCCGCTGCACTTCACCCATGGTAGCTTCCTGCGGCGCGTAAAGAAATACCATATAAACCGCAACAAGTAACAACGCTAGCGTTACGAGAAGATGGACCGTGGGAGAAAGAATTTTGCTCATAAGAAGTCAGGTGTTAGTAGTCAGTGGTCAGTAGTCCGTTGCCAGTAGTCCGTGGTCAGTTGTCAGTAATCAGTTGTCAGTTCCCGGTTATTGGTGCAAGGGTATAATCCGAGAAGCTAAACGGGCCATCTCTGGGACCTTCTTTAGCAACGGACAACTGACCACGGACAACGGACTATTCCTCCAAGACAAATTCAAACAACAGATACGACAGCACGGTGAAAATCACGGCAAAGCCTGCCGCGAGCCTAACCCAGCCCACGTAACTCGAGGACGGATCTCCCTTAAGCGCTCCCGTGGAGGCTTCGATACCCGCGATCAAGACCGGTACGGCAACGGGAAACTGCAACACCGGCAACATCACCTCGCGCATGTGGGTGTTGGCGGCGATGGCTCCGAACGTTGTGCCCACCGCGACGTAGCCCACTGTACACAAGAACGTAACCAGCACAAACCATCGGAGCGAAGGCACAAAGGAGAAGTTATACCAGAGGCTGGCGGCGAAAACGATGACGCATTCGGCGATGCTCAGGAAGAGCAAGTTCGAGAGCATCTTCCCGAGATAAATCAAACCGGGATCGACTGGCGCAAGCGCCATCCCTTCCAGACAGGCATTCTCACGCTCCACTGCAAACGACCGGTTGAAGCAGAGCACGCCGGCAAATGCAAACGAAATCCACAATAGGCCGGGAAGCAGTCGCAGAGATTCTTCCCGTCCCGGCTCGAAGGCAAAGTTAAACAGGAAGACTACCAGAATGCCAAAGACGCACATCGAAGCCAGCGTCTCCCGATTGCGCCACTCCACCCGCAGGTCCTTCACGAAAACGGCCGAGATGATCTTGAGGCTTTGCATGGGCTCAGGAGCAAGGAGTCAGAAGTCAGAAGGAAGCGACGGCAAATCCCACTCGCTGTTAATTTGCTTCACGCGCAACAAGGGCTCGCAATGTAGTGCTGGTGTCATTTGCAATGGGATCCCTTTCGTAGCGCAGTCATTCCCACCAACGACCTTCTGACTCCTGTCTTCTGCTTACTGCCTACTGTTTGCTGCTCTCCGCCTTCTCGGAGGTCACTCGCAATAAGTTCCGGGGCACGAGGGCCAAGGGGCCGTCGTACCGAATTCTTCCGGCTTCCAAGGCCACGAGTCTTCGTGCCAGCGCGGCGCCGCGCTCGAAATCGTGAGTGGAAAATACCACCGCTTTCCCCTCAGCAGGAAGTCGACGCATCAGGTCCTCCAGGGTACTTACCGTGGCGGCGTCGAGGCCTGTGAAAGGTTCGTCCAACAACAAGAACTGCGGTTCGTGTAGGAACGCGCGAGCGAGCGAGACACGCTGTTGCAATCCTCGAGAGAGTTTCCGGACCGGGGTGCGCGCCCGGTCACCCAGCGCGAAAAACTCCAGCGCGGCATCGATCTGCTTTTCCAGCCGGGGAAGGGCGAACAACGTGCCGAAAAACCTCAGGTTCTCGCGCACCGTCAGGTCACCGTAAAGGAAAGTCGAGTGGGAAACAAACCCGATTGCGGCCCTCGCCCTCGCCGCGTGGCGGTGGACGTTCTCGCCGCCGAACAGCACTTCGCCCTCGCTCGGCCGGGCAAGCGTCGCCAGAAGCCGGAGCAGGGTAGTTTTGCCGGCGCCGTTGGGACCGTAAAGCAGAATGGCGTCTCCCGGTTCAACGCGCAATTGAGCGCCCGCAAGCGCCGCGAGGTCGCCGAAATACTTGGAAACGTTTCGGAGTTCGAGGCCGACGCTAGCGGGCGGAGTTGTGTCGGGTGGCATAAGACTCAAGCAGTGAGGGCGAAGCTTTCCTCAGGGTCGCCATCAATCGCGCTTTCAGGTCCAGTCGCTCTTTCCAATACTGTTTTTCCGCTACTTTGCCGGCTGCAAAGAGCTCATCGAGGTCCGCGAGGGAATTAAACAACCCGTTGACCGTGGTTTCAAGCTCTTTTTGTACCGAACTCGCCCTGCGCTGCTCCTTGAATCGCGGTAATTCCTTGGCCAGGCGCACGCCGAGCGCCCACATGAGCAACAGCAGGAAACAGGCCAGTAAGGGAATGTCAAGGCGGGTGACGGGGCTGGGAAGAACCTTGACTTGCGCTTCCCCCTGTCCCGACTCAGCGGCTTCGCCACCCACCGCTTCACCGCTCAAACGAGCTTCGAGTTTCGTTCCGGTCTTCAAGCCGGCCGCAGCATACCTCTGACTGCCTGTATCGGCGTCGGTTCCTGCGGGTTTGAAGAGGGGAGAATCCACCGTGAGGCTTGGGGGCGAGACTAAGAGTTCCGCGCTATCGATGGGATAAGGAAACGAATCGCCCAAGGCGAGATGGTTCGAGCTGTAATCCGCATCATAGGCAACCATCACGACGGTCCGCCCGGGCTTGAGAGGGCACTGGAGGAAGTATTCTCCGGGGCCCTTACCCGGGTTCACGGGCTGTGGCAATGGCATGTTCATCAGCCCTGCCACTGCGGCGTTGGGCTGCGCTGCGCCGGACGACAGCAGGAAACGGAATGTGCCGTCCGGGTTGGCATAGCTGCGCGGAGGGTCGCTCGGATTCCTGACCGCAAACATCTCCTGCACGTGCGCCTTGTTGCCTTGGGCATGAACCACAACCCGCGCCGACTGAATGCGGAGCTGCGGTGCAGACGAACTGGCCTCGTACACAGTGATGCCGACGGTAGCCGTTCCCTCCGGATCGAATTGTGCCGGCGCGTTGTAATCCACTCCCTGATAAGCAGTTTGCACTAAGTAGAAGGACGATGGATCGATATTGGCGGAGGAAAAAACAAAGCGGCCGCTCGCGTCGGTAATAGCTGTCGCCACCCGCTGCATCCCACCTCGCGGAAGCAGCAACTGCACGGCCTGGTTTGCAAGTGGCTGGCCAGAGGTGCCGTTGGCAACCTCCCCTTGAATCCTCCCCTGCGCCGGCAAGACTGCCGGGAGAGAAACAAGTAACAGAACTGACGCCAGGAAGATAAGACCGCCACGCATGATGCTCAAGCCCTTCACCTTATTTAAAGTATTCTGAATCGCGTGAAAAAATACAAGTCTTTTGTATCGCGGGGGCCACATCGAAGCGATGTTATGACCCAACGGGCCTTCTCCCTTTTGGTCTTCGGACGATAAAGACCAGGGGGATGATGAGCAGAAACAGAATGCCCATCAGCCGGAATACACTCAGAAAGCTCAACAACGCCGCCTGCTGCTGCACCGTGCCATAGAGCATCGCCAGCGCGCGGCGACTCGCGGCGGTGGGGTCTGAACCACCCCGCAAAAACATTGCTCGAGCTTGTTCCAGTGCTTGCCGGGTGAAGGGGTTGTTGTCCGTTACATGCGCGGCCAGCAGGGATTGGTTGAACTGGGAACGCCGGGCAATCCAGGTAGTGACAAAGGAAACGCCCATGCTCGAGCCGATGTTTCGCATGACGCTGTAAAGGCTCGTGGCATAGCCGGTCTCATGCTTCGGAATCGGATCCATGGTCAGAACCGTGAGGGGGACAAAGACGAAGGCCAAGCCGGCACCCTGGTTAAGCAGGTGGGTGAGGATATCCCAGGTTCCGGAGTCAAGGTCCATGTGGGAGTAGCCGAAGAAAGCGAGGCTGGCTACGGCGAACCCGAACACCAGCATCCAACGTCCATCCCAGCCTCTGCCGAGCAGGTATCCCACCAGCGGCATGCAGAGGGCTGTGGCAATGCCGCGCGGGCTGGTCCAAAGCCCGGCGGTCGCGGACGTCCAACCGAGCAGGGTCTGCATGAACAAAGGCAACGTCACCAGGCTGCCGTAAAGCACGAACCCGAGCAGCGTGACCAACACGATGCCCGCCCCGAAGCTTGGATACTTCAACAGCCGGAAGTGTACGATGGGGTGTTCGATGGTCAGTTCCCGGATGACGAAAGCCGCCAGGAGTCCGGCTGCCAGCACGGCCAGGGTGATGATGAAGCGGCTCCCGAACCAGTCTTCTTCCTGGCCTTTATCCAGCATGATTTGCAGCGACCCCATGCCCACTGCCAGCATGCCGAAACCCCAAAAGTCGGCGCGCAACTTACCACGGCTAAGGTAGGGCGGATCGGAAATAAAGAGGCCGATCATGATGAGGCTGGTGATGCCAATGGGGAGGTTGATATAGAAGACCCAGCGCCAGGAATAGGTGTCAGTAATCCACCCGCCGAGCGTGGGGCCAAGTATGGGGGCGGCGACAATGCCCAGCCCCCAAAACGCCATTGCCTTGCCGCGCTCCTCGCCGGGGAATTCCTCGAGCAGCACAGCCTGGGAAAGCGGCTGGAGCCCTCCGCCGGTAGTGCCTTGGAGCACGCGGAAGAAGATCAGCGCTGGCAGACTAGGGGCAATCCCACACAAAAGGCTCGAGACCGTGAAGCCCGTCACGACGGTCAGCAGCAATCGCTTGCGGCCGAAGTAGTTCGCGAGCCAGCCGGTGATGGGGAGGATGATGGCGTTGGCGACCAGGTAAGAGGTGAGGACCCAGGTGGATTCATCGACGGTGGCCGAAAGGCTGCCCGCAATGTGTGGCAGACTGACGTTGACCACCGAAGTGTCCAGCACCTCCATCACCGCGCTGGACATGACAGCCACCGCCACCAACCAACGATTCCCTGAAGACCGGCTGACCACTGCGTTGCTCATACAGGAGTTGAGATTTTAACCCGAATTGGCAAGTTGAAAGGCTCCGGTTTTTCCCTGCGTGAACCCGCGAAGGCGGTTAGTGGGCCGGCAAAGCGGGACGAAAACGTAAGGGGGTAGGCCAAGCGGCAACCCACGTCATTTCCTGTCCGGTGACCGCAGCGAGGGCAAGAAACACGAGACAGGTTGCAAGAGCGAGGCGCATCATGGGCGTTTAATCTTTGACCCTGCGGCCGCCCACTCGTTCCAAGAGAAGCAACTTGCCGGTAGTCGCCCGCGACTCCCTCACGGTGGCGTCCTCGCCGTCCCGCAACACGATCGCAGGCGTTTCGACGCGAGGCCCGCGACCCACGAAGTCCTCGATGTGTACGTTCTTGAACGCGTCAACTTCCAATCCGCCGATGTAAAACTCCGGCATCGCGCCCTGCCAATCCAGATCGAAGCCGCGCAGTTGCAGGTTATCCACCCCGTGGGCGGTGAAAGCAGCCACGTCGTACTTCACCACTCCGAGCTTGCCAGGGGTTGTGGGGCGCAAATCCAAATTTCCGCCCATGGCGGCGTTGAGCGCGCTTTCTTTGATGGTTTGCCGGTAATCGCGGAAGAGGATGTCACGGATTCTTCCCGGCTGCTGCGAATACAGCACTACGGGCGCCTCGCTGGTAACGGTCACATTCACGAACCGGACGTTGCGCACTTGCCCCATCGGGCCTTTAGGTTCCGCGTCAGCGTTGGCCTTGGCGTCGTACCGCGCCACCGAGATGTGCACGGGTTCACCGAGCCCCCACCATAGCCCGTCCATGAATCGCGTCTCAATCACGATGTTGGAAAACAGAATGTTCTCGATATTCTCGGCCCCGCGCACGAAGATACCGATGCCCCGGTTGCTGTCGCGGATGATCAGGTTCGTGAAGGTGAGATTGCGGATGTCACGAGCTGCCCATCCCAACCGGACGCCGGCCGATCGGCTCACGATCACGCAGTCGCTCACGGTGATGTTCTCAGCGGACTTCTGGCAATAACCGTCCGCGCAGGGGCTCACCGCAATGCCGTCATCGCCCGCTTCAAGATATGAATCCGAAATCCGCACGTTCTGCGAACCCGCTACGTCGATGGCATCTGCATTGGGCACCAGCAGACTGCACCGGATGTTCAATCCAGTCAACAGCGCGCGATTGCAACAGGCTAGGTGGACGCACCAATTGGGTGCGTCCAACACTTTAACATCGCGAATCGTTACATCGCTGCAATTCACGAACAGCACCAGGACTCCGGGCCGCTCAAGCATTTGGACGGGACCTTCCCGGTTCTCCCCAAGACGGTCCCAGACCTGCAATCCCTGGCGCGTGGCAAGGAAGTCTTGAAAGGGTCCTGGGGGATGCGGGCGCCGCGGCTCGCGAATGAAGGCGCGGCCATTTCCGTCAATCGCTCCTGGGCCCGTTATGCCGATGTCGTTGGCTTCCTCCGCCACAATCAGCGAAGTCGCCCGGCCCTCGGAGGAACGGCTGATGGCCCGGTAGTCACCAACGTTTGGACTGCCCAGAATAGTCGAGCCGGTCCGAAGGTGCAGGGTGATATTACTGAGCATCTCGATGGTGCCACTTAGATAAGTGCCTGCGCTGAATTCGACAGTCCCCCCGCCGGCTTTCGCACACCACCGAATCGCCGCATTGATTGCGTTAGTATCCAACTGCTTGCCATCTCCGACGGCGCCAAAGGCGCGAACATCGCAGATACCGGAGCGGCTTGGCGCAGGGACCGGTTGTTGCGCCAAAGCAGCAGCGCCAAACGGTACGGAGAAGATGTTGGCAGCCAGCCAGATCTTTACCAGACATCTGCGCAAGACGTATGATCCTATCATCTCTTTAGGAATCCTTCCTGGGTGTGTGATCCGGATATGAACCAGGAACGTTGGTCTAGCTCATTTTTCGGCTTGAGTCACCTGCACGCCGCAGGTATCGACAAGTTATTGAGAATAGCCAAGGGCACGCATTCCCCCGTCGGCCTCATGCCCGATGATCAAACGTTCATACCAATTAAGCCGGTTGCGCACCGCCGTGTGGCCAACGGAGGCCGAGAGTGCGACGTTTTCCTTGATCTTAATGCCTAACCAGGACTCAAGTCCACGGAAGTCGACCTTGCCGTTGATCAGATCCTCATATTTGATGTGGATGGAGGGGAATCCCTTCGGCAGCTCGGACCAACCTACCGCTAGCCAGTTCCAGTGTCTGGTGAACCCAGAGGCCGAGTCAACATGCAGGTCAGGACGCCGATAGTAGACTTGCCATCGCGGATCTGCAAATGATCGGTAACTGTCGTAAGGATGGCGTGACAGGATCACGAACTTGGCCCGCGGGTATAGCCATTGCAACAGGCTTGCTTCCGTTGCGCCCAGCCGAGTTGCATGCGTTATCAAAGTTCTGGCCCTCCTGGGATTTGACTGCGCGGCAACTCTGTGACTTGCAACTTCTTTTGACCGGTGGCTTCTCCCCGCTTCGGGGCTTCATGACGCGTGCGGACTACGAAAGTCCTTGTTCCAACATGCGACTGGCGGATGGGAGGTTATGGCCGATCCCTATCATTTTGGACGTAGCGAAAGAGTTTATCAAGTCTATGGGCAGAGGCAGCGCCATCGCCCTCAGAGACCCCGAGGGCTCCATGCTCTCTGCCTTGCATGTTGATGAAGTCTGGCAACCGGACCGGAGGGCGGAAGTCGAGGCGGTTTACGGGACCTCGAACCCCCAGCATCCCGGCGCGGAGTACGTCTTGAGAAAGACCAATCCATGGTATGTGGGAGGGCGACTCGAAGGCGTGCAGCTTCCTACCCATTATGACTTCCGACCCCTGCGGCTGACCCCGTCAGAACTCCGGGCGGAATTCGCCAGGCTCGGGTGGCGTCGCATAGTTGCCTTCCAAACACGCGATCCGATGCACCGCGCTCACCAGGAGCGGACCACCGGTAACTCTACTGGACGGCGACACCGTGCGCAAGCACCTGTCGTCTGAGCCGGGATTCTCACGCGAGCACCGTGATATTAACATCCTGAGGATTGGGTTTGTGGCCTCGGAGATAACGAAGAATGGTGGCATCGCGATCTGCGCTCCCATTGCCCCCTATGACTCCACTCGGAAAGAAGTAAGAGCAATGGTTCAGCCCCACGGCGGTTTCATCCTGGCGTACCTCTCGACCCCGCTTGAGACTTGCGAGGCCAGGGATCGAAAGGGACTTTATGCGAAAGCGCGTGCAGGTCGGGTAGAGCAATTCACAGGTATTTCAGATCCGTATGAGGCCCCTAATGACGCCGACGTAGTGATCGACACTACCGACCTTACGCCCGAGGAGGCAACAAAGAAGATCTTCCTACACCTCGAGCGGCAGGGATATATTGGCGCGAATGATTAGGAAAAAACGGGGACCCCGGGCGCGCTTTAACCGGGTAAGCAGAAGTCGGCCGGTAGCGCTCGGCTTCTTGCCGCATCTTCGACACCAAGTCCGGAATTCAGGGTAATATGTCAAAGGTGTACAATCCTGCATCGTGAGGTTAACTCGAATGAACCTTCTGACAACGTTGAAAGGCTCGTTGCTCGAACCCTTCTTCCAGGCCGCTTGGGACTTGGCACAGTGGGACGCCTGCGTGGCCGACGACCCAAAGGCCATCTTCGATCGGCAGCCCAAATGGCACAAGGACTTCTCAGTTCGAATGCCCAATGACGTGGCGGACTTTGACGTGATGTTGGGCCACGAGCTGGCTATGGAAATTCGGCGCTGTCGCGA
>Ga0181524_10005849_pt1 | contig 10846 bp, 15 predicted proteins | sample PEATcosm2014_Bin_34_FD_119761 | JGI IMG/M metagenome (GOLD analysis project Ga0181524, IMG submission 119761) | Peatland microbial communities from MTU Mesocosm Facility, Houghton, MI, USA - PEATcosm2014_Bin05_60_metaG | ecosystem: Environmental > Terrestrial > Soil > Wetlands > Peat | place...
CAACTGGCCCCGGTCGACGCCCAGGGAAACGCCAACGGCAACGCCAACCAGTTGGCATCCTTGGCCAGCTCGACTTCCGCCGGCGGCGTGAACGGTCTCACGTTCGGAGACTTTTTCAGCGGGATTGCCTCCTATGTCGGCCAGGAGAGTTCCACGGCCAGCACCAACCAGCAGGCCCAACAACAGGTGGTAACGCAAACCGAAGCCCTTCGCGACCAGGCGTCCGGCGTATCTTTGGACGACCAGGCGGTGGCCCTGCTCAGTTTTCAAAAGGGATATGAAGCCACTGCCCGCCTGTTGACCACTTTGAATGACATTGCGGAAACAACCATTGACATGATTACGGAGTAGATGAGGAATCGCGATGCTGCCAGCCGTTAATGGTCCGAGTGAACAGTTTCTCGCGGACCTCGACCAAATCCAATCGGCCATGAACACCGTCCAGCGGCAGTTGAGTTCGGGCCTCCGCGTCGGACAAGCGTCGGACGACCCGTCCGCCGTGCCTTCCATCCTGAGAACCCAATCTGAAATCGCCCAGAACACCCAGGCGCAAACCAATTTGAACCAGGTCAAAACCGAACTGCTGACCGGCGATGCCTCACTCCAGCAGGCGGTTACGCTAGTCGAGCAAGCCACTACCCTGGCCGAGGAGGCCGGCAGCGGGACCAGTATTGACTATGCCGCCCTGGCGGCGCAGGTTCAGGGCATTCAGCAACAGTTGGTCAACCTCAGCAACACCAGCGTCGGCGGCCGCTACATCTTCAGCGGCGATTCCGACCAGGAGGCCGCCTACGCGCTCGACTCGACACAACCCAACGGCGTCCAGCAACTAGCCGGCGCCAAGTCGACACAGGTCATTACAGACGCGAACGGCAACCCGTTGTGGACACCGATGACGGCGCAGGACATCTTCGATTCCCAGAGTGGCGGCAATGTTTTCGCCGCCGTCAACAGCCTGTTGACCGCTCTCCAAAACAACGACAGCGCGGCGGCTACGGCGTCCGTGGATTCCCTGAATACCGCCGACGATCATCTCAACCAGCAGTTGGGGCTCATTGGCATCGCGGAGAACCGGGTGTCGGACGCCACCACCGCCGCCTCCCAGGCGGTCACGACCGAAACTGGGGACCTCGGCACCCTGCGCGACGCCGATACGGCCGGCGACGCCGTCCAGCTTACTCAGTTGAATACTCAGCAGCAGGCTGCCCTGAGCGCGCGCGCGGAGATGACGCAGTACAACCTCTTTGATTTCCTGGCCTGACCCTCACGGAGAATCTGACGGCGGAATTTCAGTTCGATCATGAAACCCAGGACGGCCGGCAACTCGCGGCCAGCGCGGAGGTGTGCCGGCCTGAGTTGCTCTTGCCCGGCCAGGTTGAACTCGCCGGGCTTTTGAAAAGTTTCTCGGCGGCCTGGCCATGCTGTTTCCCGCCTGCCTCCGAGCAGGTTCGGGAATCGATCACCGTGGCCGCGGCCGCCAATCGCCGGGCCCTGCTCGACGCGCTGGACGCGGCTTCTCTCGAGGTCGAGGCCGTTCTCCCCGCTGGCGACATCCGGATACGCGACCTGCTCTGCCTCAAGCCCGGGTCGATTCTGGCACTCCCCTGCCAGGCAGACGCGCCCATCGAGGGGCACGTCAACGGAGTGGCTAAGCTCCAAGGGGAATTGGTCAATCGTGGCAAGTCTGTGGCGTTTCAAGTCTGGTCCTGGCCGGCCACCGGTGATCCTCCTGAGGGTTCGCTCCAGTAGGGCTGACCGGCCAGGTGCATCAAGAGACTGATACAAACTCCAACCATGGGATCGGCGGGTTCCGCGTTCAATACGGCCGGACATTCATTCAGCCGCGTCACAACCGCTTTGAGCAACTCCAGGTTTTCTTCTTCCACAGGGAGGACGTGGGGAGCGGAGCAAAGATCCAATCCCTTTGCCAACTCCTCCCGCAGCGCTGCTTCGTCCCCGCAGACCCAGGCGCTCAGGATGTCGCCCGCGTGGCGTGCAGGCGCCGCCACCGGACCCGCATAAAGATCGGCCATCAATATCCCTTATCGGCAGTTCCCGCGAGAAATCTTGGATTTCTGGGTATCTTTCCAGGCTGAAATCAGAAGTTTTCCTAGAATTCGGCGGTCCGTTACCGATGTGAACAGGGAGGCTTGCGATGATCTATGTGACCCGTCTCAATCACACGTCCGTTGTCCTCAACGCTGATCTCATCGAATGCGTCGAGACCACTCCCGACACGGTGATCAGCCTCACTACGGGTCAGAAGCTGATGGTGCGCGAGACCGCCGAAGAAATCGTCGCTCGCGTGGTGCATTATCGCCGGTCGATTGTGGCGCCGATTGATTCCGGGGAACACGCACCATCTTGCGTGGGCCAGGCCGTGGCAACTCCGACAGGAAGCTCGACTCATGGCGCAAGCTAAGGCAGTGAAACCGAAGAAGGTCGCCAGCGAGCGGCCGGATTTCGCTAGTTTGGGCGGCCTGCTGGTGGGCGTGGGCGGCATCATGACGGGACTGCTGCTCGAGGGTGGCAAGGTAAAGGACGTGGGCCAGTTCACGGCCGCCCTGATTGTGTTCGGCGGCACTTTTGGCGCGGTCATGCTGACCACGCCGTTACCGGTCCTCCTCCGCGCCGCGCGCCAGGTGAAGTCGATCTTCTTCGACCGCGTTCATTCGGCCGACGGAGTCATCGAAGAGATCATCGAGTATGCTACGCAGGCGCGCAAGCAGGGCATCGTCTCGCTCGAACAGCAAGCCGCCGCCATTCAGGATCCGTTTCTGCGCAAAACGCTCAACCTGGCCGTGGATGGCATCGACATGAGCCAGATCCGCAGCATCATGGAGCTCGAAATCACGCTCTTGGAGCAGGACGGCGAGATGGAAGCCAAGGTATTTGAGGCCGCCGGAGGCTATTCGCCGACCATTGGAATCATCGGCGCCGTGCTGGGCCTGATCCAGGTCATGAAGAACCTCGCCGACATCGACGAGGTGGGGCGAGGCATCGCCGTGGCGTTTGTGGCCACGGTTTACGGTGTGGCCTCCGCCAATCTGCTCTTTCTCCCCGCGGCCAACAAGCTGAAAGCCCGGGTCCGGGAAGCCGTGCGCATCCGCGAGGTCATGCTCGAGGGTGTGCTGTCCATCGTCGAGGGCCTCAATCCGAAATTGATCCGAACCAAGCTCGAAGCTTATCAAAGGCAGCAACCGGCCCCCAGCCGGAAGAGCGAATCCAAGGCCAAGGCGGAGGCTGCCGGCAAACCAGTTTCCGCGGAAGGTTGATGTGGCGCGCAAGCGACAACATCCGGAACATGAAAACCATGAGAGGTGGCTGGTCTCCTACGCCGACTTCATCACTTTGATGTTTGCCTTCTTCGTGGTGATGTTTGCCTCGTCCCAGACCGACAAGGCCCGCGCCCAACGGGTGTCCGATTCCGTCAAGGACGCTCTGAACAAGGGCGGAGTTACGTCGGCCGTCCACGAAATTCTCGGCGGCACGGTGGATGAGAAGGGCAAGGGCAACGCCCAGATGAAGGGACCGGGCGGGTCGCAAAAGGTATCGGCTCAGCCGGCCGTCCTGGCTGAGTTGTTGCCGTCGATGCAGTACTTGAACAAAGAGCTCCAGGCCGAGATCAACGACGGCAAGATCGAAATGCACCTCGAACCGCGCGGCCTGGTGCTCAGTCTCCGCCAGGCGGCCTTCTTCCCCTCCGGCGAAGACACCATCGATCCCAAAACTTACCCCATCGTCGAGAAGATCGCGCAAACCATCCGCGCACTGCCCAACTCGGTCCGGCTGGAAGGCCACACGGATTCCGTTCCCATCCACACGGCGCGTTTCCACAGCAATTGGGAACTCTCGGCTGCCCGCAGCATCGGCATGATGGAACTGTTGAGCGAACGCTTTGAAATCCCGCGGCAGCGCATGGCAATCGCCGGTTACGCGGACACCGCGCCGGTGGATTCCAATGACACCCCGGAGGGCCGTGCGCACAACCGCCGTGTGGACGTCGTGATCCTGAACCAGCAGGTCAAGTCCACCGCAAACGGATCGGTTCCGAGCGATGTTCCCGCACCACCCAAACCCGCCGGCCGGAAACCCGAGACCAAATAGGGCATTGAATTGCCAAGTAATTCTCCGGAATTATGCCGCGATTGGTGAGCAAATACTTCGGAGAACTGGATTACTCTACTGAGGCGGCCTTTCAGTTCCCCGAGGGGATTCCCGCCTTCGAAGACCAGACCGCCTTCGTGTTTCTCGATCAGCCCCAAACCCATCCCCTGGTCTTCATGCAAAGCCTCGGCAACCCGGGTGTGTGCTTCATCGCGCTCCCTGCGCTGATGGCGGATCCGGCGTATCGTCCGGATCTGTCTCCTGAAGATCTCGCCTTGCTCGGACTCTCGCCCGAACCCCCTCCCCAGGCTGGTTCCGACATCCTCTGTCTGACCTTGGTGACGGTTTCCGAGCAGGCCGATCCCACCGTCAATCTGGCCTCGCCTATCGTCCTCAACCTGCGCGATCGCAAGGGCGTTCAGGTCATCCAGCCTTCCGCGGGTTACTCCGTCCGGCACCCGCTTCTGGCCCAGGAGGACCTCGTTCCATGCTCGTAATCCGCCGGCGCGCCGGTGAAGGTTTCCTCATCGGACCGGATATCGAGATTGAAGTTCTGGAAGTGAGCCCGACGCGGGTCAAGATCGGCATTCTGGCGCCTGGCGCGCTTCCAATCATCCGCAAAGAGGTGCTCCTCACTCGCCAGGAGAACCTGGCGGCTTCGCGCAACGCTCCTCCCCACACCATCGCCTGGCTCAGCCAGAAACTCTCGTCTAATTCGGTGGCAGGCTACGAAACCCCCAAACTGGACGTTCGCCGAATTTCGGGGGTTTCGTAGCCTGCCACCGAATTGAATTGACGGCCGTCAAGGATTTGACGGATTCCATTAGGTTGGTGTCTGAATTAACGACCATGAATTCCCGAGAATTTCCGTAGAAAAACATTAGAAATGCGCGGGCCTCCTCCGATATGAACCAGTGAACGGCAGGTACCTCGGGCATCCGAAAAAAGGAGAACCCGGGCCCGGGCATGATGCCCAGGATGTATCCCGAACAGGACGTTACAAATGCTTTCGGTTCAAACCAACTACGCATCGCTCGTTGCGCAACAGAATTACAACGCCAACGCCGATTTCCAGACCAAAACGATCACAGCCATCACTTCCGGGTACCGCATCAACCAGTCGGGCGACGACGCCGCCGGCCTGGTGGAAGCCAACCAATATCGCGACCAGGTGGCCCAGCTCTCCCAGGGGGTTCTGAATGCCAACAGTGCTCTGAGTACCCTTCAGATCGCCGACGGCGCCATGAACAACATTTCCACCATGTTGGATCGCCTGCAGACTCTGGCAACCCAAGCGGCCAGCTTGCCCGACGGCCAGGGCAACGATGCCGAATTCCAGAGCGTTCTGACTGAAATCGACCGCGAGGCCGCCAACGTCGGGGCGGCAAAGATGTCGGTGTACATCGGCGGCGCCTCTCCCACCGTCTCCATCGACATGTCCGCACAGAAGGTTACTACTGCGGGCTTGGGCCTGACCGGCGCGAAGCTTGACACGGCCGCCGATGCCACTACCGCCATCGGAACGATCACTGCCGCCGTCGCTAACCTCGGCAAAGCCCAGGGCACAGTGGGCGCCGGAGAGAACGATCTGGCGTACGCTACCAGCCTGGCCAATTCGCAGATCGCCAACACCTCGGACGCCGAGGGGGCCATCCGCGATGCCGACATGGCCGCCGAAGCCGCCAACCTCACCAAAGCGCAGGTTCTGTCGCAGGCTTCGCTGGCCGCCATGGCCCAGGCGAACGCCGCGCCTCAGGGCGTACTCACCCTGTTGAAGGGCTAGTCTTCATGATTCCTCGAGTGGCCTGCGGGCCGAAGCCTCCGGCTTCGGCCCGCTTCTTGCATAGGGAATCGAGATGAGCACGACCTCCACCACAGCGGCCTCGACAGCGTCCCCAACCTATTTCACCGGCGTCAGTACCTATGCCAGTGACCTGCAGCAAGTGATTACGCGCGCCGTCTCTATTGCTTCCATGCCGCTGCAGCTCATGCAGGACCGGCTGCAAGACCTGGACAATCAGCAGTCCGCGCTAAGCGGCTTGGACTCGACGTTTTCGTCGCTGCAGAGCGCCATCGCGGGGATCAGCACCGCGCTCGGGCCAAGCTCTTACTCGGCTTCCTCATCTTCCAGCGCCATCAGCGCTACGGTCAGTTCGGGAGCTTTGGAAGGCTCCTATTCGGTCGATGTAACCAGCCTGGGATCCTACAGCACTTCCGTCAGCGACCCTTCACTGCCGGCAGTCGCCGACCCGAGTTCGTCATCCATCAGTACCGCCTCCAAGTACACCCTGACGGTCAACGGCACAACCACCACCATCACCCCGGCTGGCAGCAGCTTGATGGACCTCGCCCAAGCTATCAATTCGGCGTCGGCAGGGGTTCAGGCTTCCATCGTCAACACCGGCTCCTCGTACCGTTTGGTCGTCCGCAGTACCAACCTGGCGGGAGATTCCATCCAGTTGAACGACGGCTCGCAGGATCTTCTCGATACGCTGACCACCGGTGCGCCGGCCACTTACGACATCAGCGGCCTGGGCAGCGCAACCCAACCCATCGACAGTAGTTCGCGCACCGTGACGCTGGCGCCCGGTGTCACCATCAACCTGCTCCAGCAGACTGCCACCGGCCAGCCGGCCACGATTACGGTTTCGCGCGACACGTCGGGAGTTAGCACCGCGATTTCGAGCTTCGTCGACGCCTATAATGCGGCGGTGGAGGCGTTGAATCAGCAGGTCGGTCAAAGTGGCGGAGCGCTGTCCGGACAGAGCACGATTTCGGATCTCCGCAATGCCATGCGGCAGATCACGCAGTATGCCGGAACTTCGGGCGGCGTGACGCTGCTGTCCCAGTTGGGAATAAGCATGGACGACACCGGCCAACTGACGTTCGATTCGTCGCAGTTCAGCTCGGCCAACGCCAGCGATCTCGATCAGTTCCTGGGCAGCGCCACTGGCGGCGGGTTCCTGCAAACTGCCACTAACGCCCTGACTGCCATCGAAGATCCCACCACGGGCTACATACCGACTGCCACCAGCGACGTCAATAACGAGATCACCCAGGAGAATAGCCAGATCACCCAGGAACAGCAGAAGATCTCCGATCTGCAAACCACGCTCACGCAGCAGATGGCTACCGCCGACGCTACCATTGCCTCGCTCGAAAACCAGAAGAACTACATTACCAATCTGTTCACCGCGATGATAAACGAAAACAACAACGGCACGGGGGTCTCGTCGTATTAGCCATGCCCAAGACGGCGCCGGGTAGCCTGGGGAGTAACGATGGTGTTTCCGGCGAGCTGCTGGAGTCTCTCGAGGCCGCCATTCGCACGGCGGCGGCGGCGGACTGTCTGGCGGAAACCGTGGCTCTGACCGGCCAATACGTAACCCAAGTCGAGCAACGGATCCGATCCTTGCCGCGGGGCTCGGAAGAACTGCCCGCGCTGCGGAATCGGACTATGCTCCTGTTTGAGTTCGCAACCGCCATGGCGTCGGCCTCCCGCCAGTACGCCGCCGCTACCCTGGAACAAGTGCAACTGCTGGCCCACTACCGGAATTCCGCCAGATCCTCCCACCGCTTTGGAACCCGGGCCTGAACGTCAACCACCTGACGCGTCACGAATTTGACGCGCCGTGGTGCGTCCGTATCCCCCATTTTCAAGCCTTTTCCCGTTCCTAGGGTGGCCCCCGACTTGCTCCTTGCTGTCTGCCATGCTGGACCGCGTCACCGATAGTCTCGAGCGCTATATGGATGTTCTGAGCATGCGGCAGAAGGTCGTAGCCTCCAACATCGCCAACGCCGATACTCCCGGCTTCAAAACCAAAGACCTGGACTTTCAGTCGGAGTTCGCCTCGGCTCTCTCCGGAAGTCAGCCCCAGGCGTCGGAGGTCGCGGGACTTCCCGTGAAGAACGACGGCAACAACGTAAGCCTCGACCGCGAAGCCCGTCTGCTGGCCGAGAACGCCATGCGCTTCAACCTCGCCTCCAGCCTCATCAGAGAGCAGATTCGCATGGTGAAAGAAGCGATTCAGGAAGGAAAAAGCTCGTGAGCCTCTTCTCGGTGTTATCGGTCAGCGCTTCGGGCATGGCGGCGCAGCGCACCCGCGCCGAGCTGCTCGTCGAGAATATTGCCAATTCGGAAACCACGCGCACCGCGGAAGGCGGTCCCTACCGCCGCAAGGATGCCATCTTTTCCAGCGAGCCCGTCTCATCGGCGTTTGCCTCCGAGTTGGATGCCCAGCTCAACGGCTCCGTCACGGGCGTAAAGGTCGCCGGCATATCCGTGGATAACAGCGAGCCGGAACTGCGCTATATGCCCGGCCACCCGGACGCCGATGCCGATGGTTACGTGGCCATGCCGCGCGTCAATCCGGCCGAAGATATGGTCGACCTCATGGGCGCCAGCCGAAGTTATCAGGCCAATGTCTCGGCTATGTCGGCGGTCAAAGACATGATTCAGCATTCCATCGATTTGTTGCGGTGAGTGAGGAGAACACATGCTCGACCCCGTTTCCGCGATTAGTTCCGTTTCCGGTCTGGAACCGCTGCAGCCCCTGGCACAGGCCGGAAAGCCCGGCGAGTTCCAGAGCGTGCTCGAAGGGACCATTCAAAAACTGGAAGCCACCAACAACGACGCCGCCGACGCCGTGCAGAAGTTTCTGACCGGCGAGAATGAGGAGTTGCACACCACCGTTCTGGCGGCGCAAAAGGCGGAAATCGCCTTCGATCTGGGTCTCCAGGTGCGCAACAAGATTGTCTCGGCGTACCAGGAAATCATGCGCATGCAAATGTAGACCTCTCCCCAACCCATGGACCAATTGATCAAGCTCTTCTCAGGCCTTTCCACCCGGCAGCGGATTTCGATCGTGGTGGCTGCGATTCTGACCGGCGCCGGAATTCTCGGGCTTGCTCGATGGAAGCGGGAAAGCGATTTCCGGCCGCTCTACACCTCGATGGCCCCGGAAGATGCCGCCGGCGTGGTCCAGAAGCTGCACGAAACCGGAGTCGACTACCGCCTTTCGGAAAACGGCGGCACCGTGCTGGTGTCTTCTTCGAAACTGGCGGAATCCAGGCTTGCTCTGGCCGCCGCCGGCCTTCCCAAGACCGGTCGCATCGGCTTCGAGCTGTTTGACAAGAGCGCCTTCGGCGCCACCGATTTTGTCGAGCACATCAATTACAAGCGCGCGCTGGAGGGAGAGCTGGAACGTTCCGTGATGTCGCTGGCCGAAGTGGAAGAAGCGCGCGTGCACCTGACGCTGCCCAAGGAATCCGTTTTCCTCGACAAGCAGGAGCCCGCCAAGGCCAGCGTCGTGTTGAAACTGCGGCCCGCCGCGCAAATCTCGCAGCAGAACGTGTTCGCCATCACCAACCTGGTCGCTAGCGCGGTCGAGGGGCTGGGGCCCGAGTCTGTCTCCGTCGTGGATATGAACGGCAACCTGCTGAACCGCCCCCGCAAACTGGGTGACAGTGAGGGCTCGCAGATTACCACCGAAGCCCTCGAGGTACGCCAGCAACTGGAGCGCGACCTCGTCGCCAAGATCCACTCCACACTCGAGCCGCTGATCGGGCCTGACCGCTTCCGGGCGGGGGCCTCGGTGGAATGCGACCTCACCAGCGGGGAACAGCAGGAAGAGACTTTCGACCCCACGCATTCCGTGATGGTCAGCTCTCAAAAGACCGAGGACGTTACGGAACATGCCGCGGCGGCCTCGGGGATTCCAGGAACTGCCTCCAACTTGCCCGGGGGCCAGGCCAAGCCCGCCGGCGGCTCGGGAGGGGTGTCCCGCCGCACCGAGAACGTCGCCTTCCAGACTAGCCGGATCATCCGCCACACCCGCATCCCACAAGGCATGATCCGCCGCATGTCGCTTTCCGTGCTGGTCGATCATACCGTCCAGTGGGAGGGCGAAGGCGCCGCCAAACATCGTGTGCTCGTGCCACCGGCGCCGGAAACCATCAAGACCATCAAGGATCTGGTCGCCGCCGCCACTGGTTTCAGCGCTGAGCGCGGCGACCAGCTCATTGTGGAAAGTCTTCCCTTCGAGTCCAGTCTCAACGCCCAGCCGCCTCCGGCCAGCGCTCCGAAACCGAAACCCGCGCCCGCCGGCCCCGCCTGGATCGAGTTCCTCAGACACAATCGCGACCTGATCGTCCCCATCTCGTTGGGAGTCACCTTGCTTTTGTTCGTCGTGCGCATAGCCCTGTCGCTGTTGGCGCGCCGCCAGCCCGAACCGGAGGTGGAACTCCCCGCTCAGTTGCCGCCGGGCAGCCATGCGCCGTCCCCGCAGCTCGCCGGCGAGCCGGCTGCTCGCGCCGTCGTCAGCCCTCGGGAGGATCAGGGCCTCGAGGTGGCCACCCGCGTGCGGCAGTTGGCCCAGAGCGACCTCCCTCTGGCGGCTAATGTGCTCCGGCTCTGGCTTCAGGAGCATGAGTCCCGGTCATGACCGATTCCGCCCAGTTTCTGAAAAACGAGCACCCGCAAACCATCGCCGTAGTGCTCTCCAACCTCTCGGCGGAGATCGCCGGCGGTTTGCTGAAATCCTTTCCTGAGGAGACCCAGGCCCAGGTGGCACTGCGTATGGCCTCCCTCGACAAGGTCTCGCCCGAGGTCTTCCAAAAGGTCACCGAGGCGATTGGAAGCAAGCTCAGGTTCACGCAGTGCATGTCACAGCGCAGCGCCGAAATGCTGGCCGAGGACATGGAGGCCCTGGGACCCGTGCAAATTCGCGATGTCGAAGCG
>Ga0181524_10005852_pt1 | contig 10845 bp, 6 predicted proteins | sample PEATcosm2014_Bin_34_FD_119761 | JGI IMG/M metagenome (GOLD analysis project Ga0181524, IMG submission 119761) | Peatland microbial communities from MTU Mesocosm Facility, Houghton, MI, USA - PEATcosm2014_Bin05_60_metaG | ecosystem: Environmental > Terrestrial > Soil > Wetlands > Peat | place...
CTATAGGCGCTAAGGATTCAGCGCCTGCGGCGCTGAATCCTTTCACCTATAAGGGGCGACCCACTGCTGGAACCCTAACGGGGCGACCTAATCTAGCCCCAGCTATGGCCCCGGGTCAAGTGCCGTCCTTATGTTCAACCCCGGAGCCCTGACGGGGCGACCCACCGCTTCCTAACCTCCCCGGCTGGCGCAGAGCCCAGCTCTGTGACTCATCCGTGTCGCGCAAAATATCGCAGAGTTTCACTCTGCGCCAGCCCGCCCAATAAATCCTGATCTCCGCCACAGGTGCGCGCGGATTGTGTGCCACTTTAGGCTGCCCGAAAGAACAAGATGGACAGATGCCTCTCTGAACACAAGGGCTGTCAACTCGGCTCATCGGTAAACGCTGGGCGACTCGTTAGTAATGCCAAAACCGATGGGCGTCTGGCCCGTTTTTAAGGGGCTGTCTTCCCACTTTCCGGGTAGGGCGGTTAGCTTTCCAAATCCGGCTTGCAGCCGAACGACCTGCCAGGACACTTCTCACTGCAACCGCCAATCAGGCGTGATAGATTATTCTGACGTATGAGCACGCCTAGCAACACCAGCGTCTTCATTTCCTATGCCCGCAAGGACGGAGCGCCACTGGCGCAGCGTCTTCAGCGCGACCTTTCGGAGCAAGGCTTTGACGCCTGGCTCGACACCGAGCGACTGGTCGGCGGCGCTATCTGGACCACCGAGATCGAACGGGCAATTGATAAATCTGGCGTGCTTCTGGCGCTGATGACGCCCGGCTCCTACGTCTCGGAAATTTGCCGTGCCGAGCAGCTCCGTTCTCTGCGCAGGGGCAAACGCGTGATTCCCCTGCTCGCGCAGCGTGGCAGCGACGTTCCGCTGCATCTCGAGGCGAAGCAGTACCGCGACTTCACCGGCGCCAAACCTTACGCGGCGCAGTTCAAGCTTCTGCTCGAAGACATTCGCCTGGGCAGGAACGCCGTCCCGCTGCGCCCGGAGTTCCGCACCACCTACGTCACCGCCCCGCCGCTGCCGCGCAATTACGTGGAGCGGCCTGACGCGCTCGCCCGCCTGCGCAACGCCGTCGTGACCCACGGTTCCGGCCCCAGCATTGCCCTCACCGCGCTCGAAGGCATGGGCGGCATTGGCAAGACGATTCTGGCACAGGCATTAAGTCATGACGAGGTCGTACAGCAGGCGTTTCCCGATGGCGTTATCTGGAGCACCACCGGGAAGGAGCCCACCTACGACCTGGCGACGCGCATGAAGGAGGTTCGGCGCGCGCTCGGAGACGAGCCGCGAGATAAGGAATCCGAACTCGAGTGCATCAACCGCTACCGCACCGTGATGCAGGACAAAGCCGCGCTGATTGTGATCGATGACATTTGGCGCTCGGGGGACGTCGAGCCGTTTCGTGCGGAGTCCCTCCGTTCGCGCCTGCTGTTCACTACTCGCGATGCCTCCATCGCCGCAGCCGTGGGAGCGGAGGAGCACATCGCCGATCTCCTCACCGTGGAGCAGTCGCGGGACCTGCTGGCCCGGTGGTGCGGCTCGAAGCCGGAGGATCTGCCGCCCGAAGCCGGGGACTTGATCCAGGAGTGTGGTCGCCTGCCCCTGGCCCTGGGCATGATCGGCGCCATGTTGCGCCGCAGACCGCGAGCGTACTGGGAGCATGTGCGCAACCTCCTCCGCCATGCCGACCTAGCGAAGATCAAAGCGCAATTCCCGGACTATCCTCACACCGATCTGCTGCGTGCCATCCAGGTAAGCGTGGAGGCGCTCGACCCGAAAGCGCGCGAACGATATCTCGCGCTCGCCGTTCTTCTGGAGGACATGCCGATTCATCCCGCCATCCAGCAAACGCTGTGGGGAGTGGACGAAGGGGAGGCGCTCGAAACCGCCGAACAGTTTGTAAGCTTGTCGTTAGCGCAACGGGACGGGGCTCAGCGGGACGGAGAAACTCCCAGCATCCGCCTGCACGACCTGCAACTTGACTACGTACGCGCCCAATACTTGGAATCCGACCGGGAGGCGCTGGAGACGATCTGCGCCGCCGTGCGGCTCTCCTCCCACGTCATCGAGCGCGATCCGCGGCAGTTTGCTTCCCAGATGCTCGGACGCCTTCTTTCTGATCGCTCGCCTCGCGTCCAAAAACTCATGCGCTCGGCCGCCGAATATCGGGGAGCACCTTGGCTGAAACCGAAGACGGCGAGCCTGACCGCCCCTGGCGGGCCACTGGTGCGCGTGCTCGCGGGCCACAGCCGCGAGGTTAATGGGGTGGCGGTGACGCCGGACGGGAAGCGCACGGTCTCGGCATCTTCGGATAAGACCCTGAAGGTGTGGGACCTGGAGAGCGGGAAGGAGTTGCAGACGCTCGCGGGCCACAGCTCCGGGGTCACTGCGGTGGCGGTGACGCCGGACGGGAAGCTCGCGGTCTCGGCATCTTCGGATCAGACGTTGAAGGTGTGGGACCTGGGGAGCGGGAAGGAGTTGCAGACGCTGGCGGGGCACAGCGGCGGGGTCAATGCGGTCGCGGTGACGGCGGACGGGAAGCGCGCGGTCTCGGCCTCTTGGGATAAGACTCTGAAGGTGTGGGACCTGGAGAGCGGGAAGGAGTTGCAGACGCTGGCGGGCCACAGCCTCTGGGTCAGTGCGGTGGCGGTGACGCCGGAGGGGAAGCGCGCGGTCTCGGCCTCTCAGGATCAGACCCTGAAGGTGTGGGACCTCGATAGCGGGAAGGAGTTGCAGACGCTGGCGGGCTACAGCCTCTGGGTCAATGCGGTGGCGGTGACGCCGGACGGGAAGCGCGCGGTCTCGGCCTCCAACTATCAGACCCTGAAGGTGTGGGACCTGGCAAGCGGTAAGGAGTTGCAGACGTTCGCAGGCCACAGCGGCCGGGTCCGGACGGTGGCGGTGATGCCGGACGGAAAGCGCGCGATCTCGGCCTCTCAGGATCAGACCCTGAAGGTGTGGGACCTGGAGAGCGGTGAGGAGTTGCAGACGTTCGCAAGCTACAGCGCCTGGGTCGAGGCGGTGGCGGTGACGCCGGACGGGAAGCGTGCGGTCTCGGCCTCTTGGGATCGGACCCTGAAGGTGTGGGACCTGGAGAGCGGGAAGGAGTTGCAGACGCCGGCGGGCCACAGCGAGGGGGTCACTGCGGTGGCGGTGACGCCGGACGGGAAGCGCGCGGTCTCGGCCTCTGGGGATAAGACCCTGAAGGTGTGGGACCTCGAGAGCGGGAAGGAGTTGCAAATGCTGGCGGGCCACAGCGACCGCGTCGATGGGGTGGCTGTGACGCCGGACGGGAAGCGTGCGGTCTCGGCCTCTTGGGATAAGACCCTGAAGGTGTGGGACCTCGAGAGCGGGAAGGAGTTGCAAACGCTGGCCGGCCACAGCTACTGGGTCCATGCGGTGGCGGTGACGCCGGACGGGAAACGCGCGGTCTCGGCCTCGGAGGATGAGACCCTGAAGGTGTGGGACCTGGCGAACGGGAAGGAGGTGCAGACGCTGGCGGGGCACAGCGACGGGGTCAATGCGGTCGCGGTGACGGCGGACGGGAAGCGCGCGGTCTCGGCCTCTAGGGATAAGACTCTGAAGGTGTGGGACCTCGAGAGCGGAAAGAAGTTGCGGACGCTGGCGGGCCACAGTGAAGGGGTCAATGCGGTGGCGGTGACGCCCGACGGGAAGCGCGCGGTCTCAGCTTCTTATGATCAGACCCTGAAGGTGTGGGACCTGGCGAGCGGGAAGGAGTCGCAGACGCCGGCGGGCCACAGCGAGGGGGTCACTGCGGTCGCGGTGACGCGGGACGGGAAGCGCGCGGTCTCGGCTTCGGATGATCAGACCCTGAAGTTGTGGGACCTCGAGACCGGAAAAATAGTCGCCGCCTTTACGGCTGACGCCCCGCTTCTCTCATGCGCGGTTGGGCCGGATGGTCGCGTCATCGTTGCCGGGGATGCGTCGGGCCGGGTCCACTTCCTGTCGCTCGTACTCAAAGACGACAACTGACGACCAACTCAGCACCTATGGCGTTTTTCCGCCGGGTTTGGGATTCGGCTCGAAAACTCGCCTACCTGGAAAATTGCCACCGGCCAAGATAGACCCTCAAACGCCGTAGGGTAGGGCGAGGTCGCTCAACTCGCGCATCGTGCACAGTCGGCGGCTATTTTCGGCAGCACAGGGACGGTTGGCCACATCGTCGGCACGATGTAGATGTGTTCGGCGCGGTCATCTTGGGGTTCGGGTGGCGGCCTGCTCGGAAGGAATTGCGTCTTAGGTTAGCACTTTGGGGCCCACGGCCTGGGTCAAAACGTTTACGCCTATCCGACTATTTTGCTTTGCCGAAACGGGCGCTCGCGGTGGTGATCATGCAGACATTGGCGCGAAGCGCCTTGGAGTGCGGCGGCTCGACGCCGCTTTGGCCTTCGTCCTCTGCGTCATTCCAAAGCGGCGTCGAGTCCGTCAACTGACGGACACTCCAAGGCGCTTCGCGCATAGTCCTCAAGGCGGGCGAACCACGGTCATCGCCGCCGGGCTCGCAATCAGCAATCGAAAATCGGCAATCGACTGTCAACAATCGGCAATCAGCAATCACAAATCGGCAATCGAAAATCGACAATCACAAATCGTCAATCCCTACGTCCTTGCGTGCTTGGCGATGTTCTCCGCATTGCCCGGCACGGGTATTTCCGCCTTGATGGGCACCGGGCCCATGGCGTATTCCGTGGGGCCGAGGCGCTCCTGGGAATCCATCATCTCTTCCCACTTCACCTCTTTGCCCGTGTAGGCCGCGGTCCTGCCCAGGATGCCGATCAGCGTCGAGTGCGCCAGGTGCTCCGCTTCGTTCATGGGCTGGTTGGTGCGGATGGCGTTGACGAAATCCACGTGCTCTTGATCGTAGGGATTGAATTTGGTCTTCCCCGGGTCCTGCCCTTGTTCCTGATATTTCCACACGACCTTGCCCGTAAGGTCAAAGATCGTGTCTTTGCAATTGGTGAATCCCTCCGTTCCCAGCACAAGATCGGAGACTTCATCAGCGCACCCGTCAATCTGCCGGCACATGCTGTCCCAAATGCCGCCGTTGGGGTAAGTGAACTGCACGTTGAAGTGGTCATACTGGTCGCCCGTCACCCGCTGCGCGCGCCCCCCGGCGCCGATGGCTTGCGTCGGGTTCATTCCCGTAAACCAGAGGACGGTATTGAGATTGTGAACGAATTGTTCAACGATGTGGTCGCCGGAAAGCCATCGCCAGTTCACCCAGTCGCGAATCATGGCTTCCATGTCTGACCACTCTTTCTTCTTCGGCGCATACCACAATTGGCCGACGTTGTAGCGCGAGCGAGCCGCGAGGATCTGGCCGATGGCGCCGTGGGAGACGCGATTGTAGGTTTCGCGGTGGGGGCGGTCGTGCCGCCACAGAGTTCCCGACACCACGCAGAGGTTGTAAGCTGCAGCTTTCTGGCCGGTGGCCAGAACGGAACGCACGCCGGGAGCGTCAACGGCGCAGGGTTTCTCCAGAAAGATGTGTTTCTTGGCGTCCACCGCGGCATCGAAATGTTGGGGCCGGAAGTGCGGCGGGGTGGCCAACAGCACCAGGTCCACGTCAGCATCGAGCACTTTCTTGTAAGCGTCGAAGCCAATAAAGCAGTGGTCGTCGGCCACTTGCACCTGCGCCTTCTTGGCAAGATTGTCGCGGCACGCGTCCATATGGTCCTTCAGGACGTCGCCTAGCGCCACGATCTTAAGGTTGGGTCCCGCCTTGAGGAAGTTCAGGACAGCGCCGGTGCCGCGGCTTCCGCAGCCGATCAATCCGGCCTTCAGGACAGGGCCGTCCGGGGCCACATCTACAAAGTTCACGGGCGGGTAAGACTTCTTGCAACTCGCCAGCACCGCTCCGGCGCCTACGGCCGCAACGGCGCCGATAAATGTTCGGCGATCAAAATCACGTTTTTCCTTGTCAGTCTTCTCATCCGTCATGTTGAGTCTCCTCTAAAATAAGAATGCATTTTGAATCATACATGAAAGTAGTCAGGAGCCAGGAGTCAGAAGAAAAGCATTCCCATCCTGTCTCCTGACTCCTGACTCCTGTATCCTGTCTCCTGACTCCTAATACTCGCGGACCACTCGGAAGCCCACATCGGTAACATCGGAATACCACCAAATGCTCTTGGGCGATTGCGGGTCGGTGAGCAGCCAATCGTCTTCGCGGGTGTGGTCGCGCGCCGCGCAACGCAGGTCGGCGGCGTCGGACCGATACGAACCTCCACGCACCACGTGCTCCTTGCCGGATTCCGGGCCGCGGGGGTCGGTGGGCACAGAGTTCGCAAAGGTTCCGTAGGCATCCGGTGCATACCAATCCAGACAAAATTCCCGAACATTGCCCAACATATCCACCATCCCCAAGGCATTGGGTTTGGTGATGCCGGTGGGGTGAGTTTCATCCGCGCTATCACCCTGATACCAGGCGTAATCGATGAGCGGCGCGGTCTTCACTCCCAGCAAGCGATTCAGCCATCGCTGGGTGGTGAACGAAGAAGGGTCGCCGGCGAAGAAATAAGGTGAAGTGGCGCCCGCGCGGGCAGCGTATTCCCACTCCGCCTCGGTGGGGAGCCGGTATTTCTTTCCGGTAATTTGCGAGAGCCACTCGCAATACTGGGTGGCGGCGTAATAGGTCATGGTGATGGCAGGCCGCGAGCCTCTGCCCCATCCCTGGTCAGGCGATCCGTAAGGCGGAGTGGGCCCACTCACAGCGTCGGCTTTGCCGGATGCCGGAGCGTCCCGATTGCGTCCGGTGTTCCCGCGCTGAAGCAGGTAAACCTCGTACTCTCGCCACGTTACCTCCGCCCTCTCCATCCAGAAGGGGCTGATCTTCACCTCGTGGACCGGGCCTTCATCGGGGCGCCGGTAGGGTTCGGACTCGGGGCTCCCCATCTGGAACGTGCCACCGGGAACGGCCACCATGCGGATTTTCACGGCCGAGCCGGGAATCACTTCGGTGTAGCTCTTGAACCCCTGGGGACTAGAGGGGAACGCCTTCTCGAGTTCCTGCTCCTGCGCGGCGGCTTCATCCACGACTTCCTCAGCTTGCTTGCCGCGATAGTGTCCCGTGTGCAGGTGGCAATTGATGCACCGCATCTTGTCCTTGGAGCGCTGATAGTGCAAGTGGCCGTCCACGCCCTTCTTGGAGAGCCCGACGCTGAAAAGGTTGGCGTGGCAGCGAATGCAAGCATCGTCATAAGTAAACGTGCGGGCCTGGGTCAAAGTTTGCTTGGATTGCCAGTTAATTTTGGTGAGATTCTTGAAAAGCTTGCCGTAGATATCCTTGCTACCCAAACGGGCTTTCTCTGTGTAATACACCATCCCTTGGCCGGGGAGGTGGCAATCGATGCAATGGGTCACCACGCCGCTCTTGGTGGTGTAATGCGGCGACCGAATCCAGGTTTGCGTGGCGTCCGGATGGGCATGGCAGGCCTGGTCGCAGAACTTGTCAGAGGAGGTGGCATCGACGCCGGCTTTTCCAGACAAAATGACCGCGACGCCGAGGCAAAACCCGATTCCGACAAAAAGTAGCTTTTTGGCCCTCTGAGATGGGGGGGAATTAGTGCTTATTTGCTGTCTATCCACTTTTATAAAGAAAAAAAACATGCGCCTGTGCTATTTGCCCCTTTCTCGCAATCCGCGGCATGAACTGGGAAAACCGCGTGAGGTGTAATGCTTCCATTCTCTGCCCACCCGGCGAACCCATAAGGCCGACACGCCCGGAAGGGAATCAGCAACCCGAATTCCATCCGCCACGGGCATTAGGGAAAACGCCGTGGCGAGCGCGTCCGCGGTAGTCGAATCTCTGGCGATGACGGTGGTGCTGCTCTCACCTTCCAGTGCCCAGCCCGTTATAGGATTAATGACGTGGGAATAACGGTGGCCATTAAGATCCAAAAACTGATGCTCATCGCCGGAGGTGGAAACCGCCGCTGCGCGTAGTAGCAACGTGCAGGACGGTGTCCCAGCTACTGCGTCGGCCGTGTCGATGTCCACTTTCCAGCCGGAATTTCCCGGCGGAGGTTCGCCCACGACGACCTCTCCTCCCGCCACCACCATGGCGTGGTCGATCCCCTGCGATTGCAAGACGGCCAGCATTTGGTCCGCGGCATACCCCTTGCCGATGGCGCCAAGATCCAGCATCATGCCGGCGCGCTTCAGGAACACCGTGTGGCGCGCCGGGTCCAATTCGATGTTGCGATAATCGACCAGAGCTTTTGTCTTGGTTATTTCCCCATGATCAGGCAAACGTCCGGTTTTGCGGGCATCGCGCCATAAATCAACCAAGGGACCGATGCTGACGTCAAAGACGCCGCGCGAAAGCTCTGAAGTCCAGAGGGATTTCGCCAGCACGTCGTAGAGGTCGCTGCTCACCGGGAACGGGGCTGTGGCGGCCTCGCGCGACAGGCGCATCAGTTCGCTGTCGGCGCGGTAGGCGCTCATGATCTGTTCGAGTTCCTCGGCGCGAGCGAAGGCCGCCTCCGCCGCTTTTGACGCCTCGGCGCTGTCCGCCGAATACAGCTCGATGTGAAATATCGTCCCCATGCGGGGAAGGGAATACTCAAATCGCTTCAGGGCCGGGTTCGCCGCCAGAGCGTCGGAGGGGACAGGAAGGAAGCTGAGTCCCAGGGCCAGACAAGCCAGCGTGGTGCGGCGGGTTATACAACCGATCGGGCGCTGGAGTGAGCGATTGATGGAGTGAAAGGGTAAATACAAAAAAATACCTACCAATACAAGAACTACGGGACGCCGTGAAGATCCGGGGCAAGAGCCAGAATCATTCGCCAACCCCTGACCTTTCAGGCTTCCTTAGCCGGGGTTGACGGGGTGGCATGAAACCGCAACTTGGCCACCTTGCATCGCCCCCTCCCGGCGCCCACCACCGGGAAGACCCTCCTCCGGGAGGCGCATGATTTATCGCACAATCCTGCGCATTTGCAAAGCCCTTTTGCCATTGAGGAATCGCGCGCAGGGACACTCGCAGGAAAACCACAAATAGAGTATGGTGTCCCTCCGGAAGCAGGAGGGGATGGCGGTGCGCCCATGAAGAAGGAAATTCCTTCCCAATACACCGAACACGACGGGAACGGTGTCAGGTACCCTTTCCGGGGCGCCCGGGGTTGTGGATGGTATTTTCCAATCCAAACTGTGCCACCGCCTTCGACACCCAGGGCTCCGAACCGTACGGCCTGCTGCGCTTAAGGGCATACCGGATACTTTCAATTTCCTCTTTCGGTTGGGGGTGGTTCATCCACTGCACGTAATCCTTCGGCTCGGCGACCGGCCACCGGCTGAGCAGTTGCTTTTGCTTTGCAGTTCCGTAAAGGCGCGCGTACACGCTTGACCAGGGCCAGTCTTCGGCTTTCTTGACCAGCCCGGCACGCTTGGCGTTCCTCTCCACGTAGCGAACCAGCGTCAGGAAAGGTTGGCCGGTTTCCACCGGAAGGGACTTATAACGGCCTTGATAAATGAGGGAAAATCTTGATAATGCGCCCCGGTTTTGAACAGCCGGGAACGAAAATGGGCCCGGTTCCATCCGTGGTAAACCATTCCGCCCACATCCACTCGCCGCACCCGACCCATGACCGAATCCTACCGCATCCTTCCTCAAAAGAAAAGGGTACCTGACACCGTTTCCCCTGACACCGTTCCCCCCGTCCTGATAAGGAAAGGGTACCTGACACCGTTCCCCCCCACCGTTCCCCCCGAATCCTACGGCATCCTTCCTCAAAACAAAAGGGTACCTGACACCGTTTCCTGACACCGTTTCCCCTCCCAGCGCTACGCCTCCTGACTGCGGAGCAGGATTCTGGAAGCATGGCCACTGCTGCGGATTGGATTTTGGAGGAGCGCATGGATGATCGGCGGGTAGAGGTTGTACTTTCTGGATCGCGTGCACAATCATCTTCGTCATCGAAGCGTTCATGGGATCCCAGCCCGGATGGTAGTTCTTGCGGATGGCTTCCGGCAGTTTGGGGTCGGGGACTTGCGGTCCATAAAACTCCCCCTCGAAGACAACGAGAACGGGATCGCCATAGCCGGAAATATGCCTCTTCGTGTTCGTCCGGTTCGACAGCCGCACCAGCTGCTTCCGGAGTCGATGTGTCCTTAGCTCGAACTCGATAAACGTACTTCTGCCCGAACAGCCCGAGGTCACAAGGTACTGCCCCTCTATACCGGACAGGTAGACGCCTTGAACCTGGACATTCCGGTGCTCTCCTTGCGCAAGCTTCGTTTGCAACTCGCAGAGCGGAACAATTTGCGAATCGGAGGATGACTGGGCCAGTGCCGAGCCAGCCATTAGACCGATGGTCAGCAGACAGAAAATGCAAAGTCTCTCACGCATAATTCCTCCGTCGGTCAGTGGGGTACCGATACCCTCGGCGTCAGCGTCACACCGTTAACAATGTTTCCTCCCTGATTGTTCGGTCCCATCGGACTCCCGCCTTGGTTGTAGATTGGTTGATTGGCAAGAATCTTGTCGATCACTTCTCCAAGTTGGGCCGGCAGCTTCTTATCATTTCCAATTGCGACGTTTGCCCCCAGTGTGCAGTCCGCAGTGCCACAGCGGGTAGCGCAGACGTAGCCGCCGTTTGGCTTCGTCTGCGGCTTTTCGTCATTTAGCATTAATACATCTATGGATGTTGCTCATCGTTGTTGCCATGTTAAGTACCGCAGAGGAAGCCAAACTGCGGCTACCTCTGATTGGATAACGGCATCGGCTCCAGTCCGGTAGACTTGGAAGTGCTCTAAACGACCAAGGCGAGCCGGGAAAGGAGCCGAAGCCATGCAGCATTTTATCGGATGTGACGTGCATAC
>Ga0181524_10005853_pt1 | contig 10845 bp, 6 predicted proteins | sample PEATcosm2014_Bin_34_FD_119761 | JGI IMG/M metagenome (GOLD analysis project Ga0181524, IMG submission 119761) | Peatland microbial communities from MTU Mesocosm Facility, Houghton, MI, USA - PEATcosm2014_Bin05_60_metaG | ecosystem: Environmental > Terrestrial > Soil > Wetlands > Peat | place...
CAGACCGCCTTGCGCCTTCGCCAGGTGCGCCAGGCCGAAGTCGGCGATCTTCACCTTCTCCTCGCGGTTGAGCATGATGTTGCCGGGCTTGATGTCGCGGTGCACCACGCCGTGCCGGTGCGCGTAGGCCAGCCCGGCGAGGACCTGTTCGCCGATCTGCAACACCTGGTCCGGCGCGAGTTTTCCCTGCCGGTGCAGGCGGTCCTTCAGCGTTTCGCCCTCGACGTACTCCATCACGATGAAATAGGTCTCGCCTTCGCAGCCGCGGTCGAATACGCTGACGATATTCGGGTGATTCAGGTTGGCGAGGACTGTCGCTTCCCGGTCGAAGCGCTTGACGAACTGCTTGCTCTTGGCGAGGTCTTTCGAAAGGATCTTGTTGGCGACGACGCGATTGAGGGACAACTGCCGACCGCGGAAGACGATGGCCATGCCGCCGGCGCCCAGGAGCGCCTCGATGGCATAGTTGCCGAGCTGCTGGCCCGGCTTGAAGCCCAGCGCGAGGTCTTCGGCCGCCTCGGACAGACCTCGCACCACCTGCTCGGGGATCCTGGCCTCGCAATGCGGACAGACGAGGTGTGCCAAGTCGGCGTCGGGCTCGACGCTCAACTCGTACGCACAGACCGGACAGGTGACGTTCTTCTCAGCCTGAGCCATCGGAGCTACATATCCTGTTTGCCGGTTCCAGGAACCATAGCTGGCACGTTAGTATCAGAAACAGTCACTGTTTTGTCAAGCCAGAGGCACTGTGCCGCTGACAGACAGGCGGCTGATTTAACAAATCTCCACTACGCAACAGGCTGTGCGATAACGGGTTACAATGAATCGCCTTGTCCGCCATGACATTCCCGGAGATTCCTAATTACTGCAATTACATCTTCTCGCACAATCAGTGTACCAAAGGGCCATGCGCCAGTTCTACTCACAATGAGCGAATTTCCATCCGCACTTTGAGGAATGGCGGATTCGAACTATTTGCAGAATCCTCTTGACACGTGTCATTTACCGTGGTAGATTTACCACGGTGTGTAATGTGGATCATCGAAGAAGGAGGAGGCGGATCATGGCAAGCGTTCGACTCGGGCGTGTGCAGCATCGGATCATGAAAGTGCTCTGGAAGCGAAAGCGGGCTACCGCGCGGGAGATCACCGAGGCTCTCGCGCGCAACGGCGCTCCATTCCACTCCACCGTCCAGACGCTGCTGCGGAAACTTGAGGCGAAGGGGGCGGTCGGCCATGAGGTCAGCGACCGCACGTTCATCTTCTTCCCGCGGGTGACGGAGGCGGAGGCCGCGCGTTTCGCGCTGCGCGACATGATTGGGCGCGTCTTCAACGGCTCGCCTTCGGGCATGGTCGCTTACCTGGTGAAGCACGAGAAGCTCACGCGCAAGGAACTGGACGCGATCAAAAAAGCAATCGAGGAGGCCAAGTCATGAACCTGGATCCGTCAGGGGCAAGCGGGTTCATTTGCGCGCAAGGGGCGCGGTTCCTTCTTCACTCCAGCATCCTCATCGCGGCGGCGCTGCTGCTGGCAAGGCTGTTCGGCAGGAGCGGCCTGGCGCGGAGCGCCATCTATCGCGCCGCGTTGCTCGCGGTGGTCCTCGCTCCGGTCGTATCGTTCTCCATAGAGCGGTCCGGGCTGTCCTGCGCGGTCCGGTTGCCGACGGCGTCACTGGCCGCCGCCGTTATGCCGCCGCCGTCAGAGGACGCGCCGATGTACGCCTCGTCCGAAACGGCTCACATCGGCGCGGCTGAAGCCGGAGCGGCTCAGGTCCTGCCGCCGGTGAAGGCATCGCGTCCGATGCCGAAACCGGCGACGATCATCGCCGCGCTCTGGGCGGCGGGCGCTTGCCTGCTCGCGGCGTGGTTGCTGATTTCGCACGTCGCTCTCTGGAGAACGCGCAGTCGGAGCGTGCCGGTCGAAGACCCATCCACTCTCGCCAGGCTGAGGAGATTGTGCGAACGCTTGCGAGTGCGCGCGCCGGGGCTGCGGATCAGCACCGAGGTCAGCGGGCCGATCCTCACCGGCGCCGTGCGGCCGGTCGTGATTGTTCCTCAATCCCAGGAAGACGACTTGCGCAACGGCGCGCTGGATCGAGTGCTGATGCATGAACTGGCGCACCAGGCGAGGCGGGATTGCCTGTGGAACCTCCTCGCGCGCGTCGTCTGCGCGGTCGGTTTCTTTCAGCCGCTCCTGTGGGCGCTGGCCTGGCGACTGGAAGATGCAGGCGAAGACGCCGCCGACGACCGCGTGCTGGCGCTGGGCGCCGACGCCAAGGAGTACGCGCGCGACCTGGCTGCAGCGGCGGAGAGGCTTTTGCTCCGGCGGCGGGAATCCATAGCCGGACTCGGCGTCATCCGATTCCGCTCGTCCCTGGGCCGCCGCGTGACGCACGTCCTGGACACGTCGAGACATTGGGTTGCGTCCCTTTCCTGGACAGCGATCGCCGTGGTCTGCACATTGACCGTGCTCGCCACCGTCCTGACCGCAGCCCTCAGTTTTGCCGGCCCCGCCACTGAGGCGGCCGCTCCAGCCGCAGAACCCGCGCCGGGAACGTCCTTGACTCTGCCTGACGCTACGGATGCCGACTTGCGCGCTTTGAAGGGTAATCAAGTTTTGCGTGAACTCAATCTTTCCCGTAGCCAGGTAACGGACGCCGGGTTGACGAACCTGGCGGAGATGAAGGACCTGCAGACTCTCGATCTGATCGGCACCCGGGTTACGGATGCCGGGTTGGCGAACTTGAAGGAGTTGAAGGACCTCGTAATTCTCAATCTTAGCTTTACGCAGGTGACGGACGTCGGGTTGTCCCAATTGAAAGATTTGAAACATCTGAAGTCGCTCATTCTTCAGGGCACTCAGGTCACAGGTTCCGGGTTGGCGCAACTGAAGGAGATGCAGAGTCTGGTGTACCTCGATCTGTTGAAAGCCGAGGTGAATGACGCGGGGTTGGCGGGCCTGAAAGAAATGATAGGCCTGCAGACTCTCGGTCTTATGTACACCCAGGTGACGGATGCCGGGTTGGCGCAACTGAAGGAGATGAAGGGGCTTCAAGGCCTCAATCTCGCGTACACCCCTGTGACGGACGCCGGGTTGGCTTATCTCAAAGAGATGAAAGACCTGCAGTGGCTTTGGCTGCAGGACACCAAGGTGACGGACGCCGGGTTGGCGCAACTGAAGGGGATGAAAAGCCTGCAATCGCTCTATCTCGAGGACACCCAGGTGACGGATGCTGGGTTAGCGCAGCTGAAGGAGTTGAAGAGCCTGAAGACACTCTATCTTAGGGGAACCGCGGTAACCGCCGCTGGCTTGACGGACCTGAAAGCAGCCCTGCCCAATACAGACATTGACGCGGCCGCTCCAGCCGCAGAACCCGCGCCGGGAACGTCCTTGACTCTGCCTGACGCTACGGATGCCGACCTGGCCGCCTTGAAAGACCGGCAAGACGTGCAGGAACTTAATCTTACACGGTGCCGTATGACGGACGTCGGCTTGGCGTGTCTCATGGGGATGAAGGGTCTGCAGAAGCTCAACCTTACCGCGACACATTTGACGGACGCCGATTTGGAGCAGCTAGGCAAAATGCAAGGCTTGCGGGAACTCAATCTGACGCAAACAGGGCTGACGGATGCCGGGTTGGCCAAACTGAAGGATATGAAGGGTCTGCGCGCCCTCGGTCTTGGGTTCACCCGCGTGACGGACGCCGGGTTGGTGTACCTCAAGGAGATGCGAGTCCTGCAGAAGCTCGATCTGCTCGCCACCGAGGTCACGGGTGCGGGGTTCGCGAACCTGAAAGAGATGCAAAGCTTGGAAACGCTCAATCTCGACGGCACGAAAGTGACGGATGCGGGGTTGGCGCACCTGAAGCAGATGCGATCCCTGCGAAGTCTCGATCTTGCCTATACCCGAATCAGTAACGCCGGGTTAGCGTACCTGAAGAACATGAAAGAGATGCAGGATCTCTATCTAAGTGGTTTATCCGGGGTAACGGACGCCGGCTTGGTGAACCTGAAAGAGATGAAAGACCTGAGGGTACTCAGGTTGCCGATTCAAGTAACGGACGCCGGCCTGACGTGCCTGAAAGAGATGAAGGAGATGCAGAATCTCGATCTGGGGGGTTTGTACCGGCTAACGGACGCCGGGCTGGCCAACCTCAAAGAGATGAAAGACATGCGGACACTCAGGCTGCCGATTCAAGTAACGGACGCCGAGTTAGCGAACCTGAAAGAGATGAAGGAGATGCAGAATCTCGATCTGGAGGGGTTGTCCCGGGTAACGGACGCCGGGTTGGCGGACCTGAAGGAGATGAAAAGCTTGCAAGAGCTCAGTCTCGAGCGCACCCAGGTGACGGACGCCGGATTGGCGAACTTGAAGGAAATGAAAGGCCTGACCTCGCTCGGCCTCCAAGGCACGAAGGTGACGGACGCCGGGGTGGCTTATCTAAAGGATATGAAAGGCCTGCGTTTGCGCAAGGACACAGAAAAGGTTCAAACACAAATCTCGGCAGAGGTTCGCACGCAGAGTATCGTTTTGATAGACGAGAAAGGCAGGACCCGCGTTAGACTGGAAGTGGGCGATGACCGGCCAGTGCTGAGATTGACGGACGAGAACGGCACGGCCAGTGTCACGCTGGAAGTGGACAAGGACAGGCCAGTGCTGAGGTTTGAGGACGAGAACGACATGGGCGATGCGATGCTGATCGCACAAAAGGACGGGCCGGGCCATACGGAAATGCGTGACAAGGTTACTTTCAGCACAGGGGCTCCCTTTAGCGTCAATATCACCGACTGCCGAGGCGGTCAAATCATCTGGAACATGGTCACTGGGTACGACTCGGAAGGCAAACCTGTTACACATCAGTTTCGGCACCGTTGTTCGGAAATTAGCAGTATCGCATTCGGTGTTCCTAACGCCAATTTGGAAAAGAAGATTCTCAAGCTAGCATTGTCGATCGGCAATGGCGTGCTTGCCTATAACATTGCCTGGAATTCGAATCGGAATAATGACCCCAGCATGAAGGTCGTGTCCGATGACCCACACCTTCCACAAGCAATTGCGGATCTGCAAGCAGCACGGAATATTTATCTGGCTGTCCAGACCCGAGCCTCCGACGCCGAAGCTCGTTTAGCACATCTTCAGGATTCTAGATCGCAAAAAGAACTAGGCGACATAAGAGCGCAAAGAGACGCCGCCATGACAACATACAAGAAAGCACAGGAAGCTCTGGACGCTATCTGCAAGGATATTCTGCAGAAGGCGTTTCCCGATATCGCTCCGTAATTTGTTCATACTGGCTTATAGCGGATTACAGAACAGCGGCTTCCATACCTGTTAGACCGCTTTTGTCGCGGCCGTGACCAGGCTCTCGACGGCCGCCTCGGCTTTCGCCAGGTCCGCCTTCGCGTCCGCAAGCGAGGTGAAGAGGCTGCCGTCGGCCTCCAGAACCTTGTAAACGATGCAGTCCTCTGACTGAGCTAAAAGAAGGAGAAGAAAATGCCCCGGAGCAAGCCTGCAGCCTGCCCCGGGGCCAAACCGTCATGGAGATTCTGGCCTTACGAGTTCAGCGAGATCGATCTCAGCGCATGCCCTGGCCCACCGAGAACCATTGCAGGCCCATGACCGACTCCGGAACACGATCCCGCTGTCCATGGCTCGCCAGATCGTACCGAGCTTCCGCCGGAGATCGTCCAGTTCCTTCCCAGTGGTTTCGCCCTCGACGGAAACGAATTCGCCCTTGCTCTTGAGTTTACGCAAAACGTCGTAACGCAGGCCGACCGGCATCGCTTCGGGGATGAGTCCGAGCTCCTCCAGACCGAGCCAATAGAGTCCGATCTGCTCCTTGTCGAAGGCGTTGGAAGGGAGTTCTTGCCGGTCTTCGTGTCCACTATCCAGATGCGTCCGTCCTTGACCTCGACCAGGTCCGCGATGCCGATGACGAGGATGCCTTACAACGGCTCTACCGCGAAGCTCTCTTCGACAGCCAGGATTTCGCCCGGTCGGACCGCCTCCAGGAATGCTTCGAGCATCCTGTCGGCCATGGACCATATCCGCAAAGCGGCGCGGGAGGCGCGGCTTAACCGCAGGTGTTTTTGGCCTCCGCTCGTTACGTCTCTTGCGCCTCTTCGCGGCAAAGCCGGCGTTCATTCCCGCAGTCCGCGCTCAACATCGGTTGTTTTCCAGCCGCCGGACAGGCCATAATACCTGGGGCGCAATTCTTAAGGAGCCTTGATGAGCGAGCAACCTTCGTCCGCCGGGTTCGCGGAAGAACTCGTGGCGCTGGCCCGCGAGCGGGAGTTCGATAAGCTGGAAGCGGCCTGGATGCAGCGCCTGGAGAGGCTCCGCGCCGAAGACCCGCCGGAGCTTTTCGCCGTGGCCGAATACCTGGTCCGCAAGAAGCACTCCGACCAGGCGGCGCTGCTGCTCTGGTCGCTGGTGGCCGCGGTCGCCGAGAAGGGCGACCTGCGCGAGGCGCTGCACGTGGCGGGCCGCGCCGCGGCGGTCGCGCCCGATGCCCCGGCGCTCCGCGAGGAATTGATCTCGCTGTACAAGCGCTTCGCGCCCGACGTGCCGGAGCTCGACGCGATTGTCGAGGCGTCGGGCCTGCGGACCGGGAATGTCGCCGAGGCGCTCCGCTGCATCGAGGAATGCCTGAAGCTCCGGCCAGGGGCGTTCGTGATCCACGTCCGGTCCCGGCGCATCGGCCGCGTGAACGGTTTTCAACCCGGCGGCTTCGCGGTCGAGTCGGAAAAGACCGTGCAAGTCCTGCCGCCGGCGCAGGTGCTGTCGCAGTGGGAGCAGGTGGACGCGCAGGATTTCCGCGCGATGGCGGCGTTCGATCCGGACGGGCTGCGCCGGCTGGCGACCGAGGACCCGGCGCGGCTGGTGGAGCGGGTGCTGCGCGTGTGCGGCGGGCGCGCGGACTTCAAGCAGCTCAAGGCGATGCTGATTCCGGGCGTCATCCCGGCCGAAGGCTGGAGCGCGTGGTGGAACTCGGTGCGGGTGGGCCTCAAGCGCAACCCGCTGATCGAGGTTTCCGAAGGGACTCAGCCGCAGTTCGCGCTGCGCGCGGCTGAGGTCGGCTACGCGGACCGGCTCCAGGCCTCGTTCGCGCAGGCGGACCTGTTCGCGAGAGTGAAGATGGTCCTGGCTTACCTGGCCGAGGTCGAGGCGGGCCACGAGGGCGATCCGGCGCTGGCGGCCGAATGGGGCGGCGAGCTGCTCCGCGCCGGGCGCGAGGCGGCGGAGGCCACCTCCGCGCTGGCGGCGCTCGCGGCGGCGGAGGAGATTCGAGCGCGCTACAGCCAGGCGCCCGATCCTCGGCCCGACCTGGCGCTCAGGGCCGCCGGCGTGGAGCCGGCCGCGCTGATCCAGAACGCGCCTTCGGAGGAGATCGCGCGCGCCGTGCTGGAATCGCTCAAGGACGCCTGCCCGGACCGCTTCCACGAGCTGATCGCGTCCGCTTTTCCCGTCGCGTCGCTGCGACTGTGCGACTGGATCAGCCGCGAGCTGACGCGCGCCGGGCGGCAGGAGTTGCTCGCGGCGGCCTGCGAAAAGACGGCCGCGGCGCCGGACCAGTATCCGGAGGCGTTCGGCTGGGTCTGGCGGTGGCTCCTGTCGTCGGAGGAATCCCCGCCGGCGCGGCTGGACCGCGTTTCGGCCACCGTGTCGCTGCTGGAGCTGATGAACCGCCTGCCGCGCGTGCCGCGGCAGGAAGGCAAGCGGGCCGAGTCGCGCGAGATCCTCGGCAAGCTGCGCAGCCTGATCCAGGGCGGCGATTGCCGCCTGGCGCGCGCGGTGATCGCCGGGACCGATCCGGCGGCGGCGCGGCGGCTGCACGAGGTGATCGTCTCGAACGAAGGCCTGCCGGGCGAGACGCGGCTGGAGCTGCTCAACGCGCTGCGCGAGCGGCATCCGGAGGAGTTCGCGGAGAAAAAGAACCTCTGGGAAGACGGCTGGGTTTACTCCACCGCCGCCGGGCTCGCGCGCCGCCAGGCGGAGATGGAGAAGCTGGTCAACGTGGAGCTGCTGCGCAACTCGCAGGAGATCGGCAAGGCGGCCTCGCGCGGCGACCTGAGCGAGAACTCGGAGTTCACGGCCGCCCTCGAAGAGCGCGACCGCCTGACCGAGCGCGCCAACAGCATGCGCGACGAACTCCGGCACGCGCGCACCCTGGATCCGGCCGCGCTCTCCGGCCTCGAGGTCAACGTCGGCACGACCGTGCGCCTGCGCAACGTCACCACCGGCCGGGAGCGCAGCGCGACGTTCCTCGGCCCGTGGGACGCCGACCTGCCGCGGCACGTCTATTCCTATCTCGCCCCGCTGAGCGGCCGGTTCATGGGCAAGAAGAAGGGCGAGCACGTCCGCGCCTCGTTCGACGAGGGCGAGGCGGAGTACGAAATCATGTCCATCGAGAAAGCCGTCTGAGGTTGCATTGACAGCGGCGGCGCGGTCTCATACAATATACGTACTGCATTTCCCGGACGTTCTGAGGGTCCCCCATGCAAGTCACGTGCAGTTGCGGCAAGGTTCTGAACGTACCCGATAAGCTCGCCGGCAAGAGCGCCCGTTGTCCGGCCTGCAAGAAAATCTTCCAGATGCCCGGCGCGCCGCCGGCGGTTCCCTTGCCCTCGAGAATAACGGTGACGTGTTCGTGCGGGAAAAAACTGGCCGCTCCGGCCACGGCGGCCGGCAAGAAGGTGCTCTGTCCGAAGTGCAACCATGAAATCACGGTGCCCGCCCCGGCGCGAATGCCGTCCTCCGTCCCGCCCGGCGGTTCGGAGCGGGGCGCGCCGGTGATCAAGCCCATGCCGGGTCCGGCGTCGTACGCGTCGGCCCCGGCCGCGCCGCAGAAGCCCGCTGCGGCTCCGAAGAATGACCTGGCATTCGATATCGAGGCGCCGCCGCCGGAACCGGCCATGCCGCCGGAGCCCTTGCGCGCAGCTTCGTTGAGCAGCCCGGCAGGGAAGGACGACGAATACGGTCTCGGCAAGCCCAAGTGCCCGAGCTGCAAGGCCGACATGCCGCACGGCGCCCAGTTCTGCGTCGAGTGCGGCACGGCCCTCGCGACCGGCGCGAAAATCAAGAGCGCCGCGCCGACATCCAAAACGAAGAAGAGATTTGAGATTGACCCCGAGGATAAGACCAAGCTCATCTACGGCATCATTGCGTTGATCGTGATCGGCCTGTTGATCTGGTGGGTCAACAAGCCGCACGGAATGACCGCGGCCGAGATGAAGGCGGCCGCAGCCGCGCCGGGCGGAAAGCCCAGACCCAGCCCGCTCTCGGAATGAGCGCCGCCGCCGGCCGTCCTTCCGAGCACATTAGTCGCGCCGACGGCTGCGCGGCGGGTGCATCAATAGAAAATGCGCGCCCCGCGCGCATTTTCATAGCAGTCCGCAGCCTACTCGTGCAACTCGACCACGTCCTTGTCCTGCAGGAGGTGGTCGCGCTTCACGTAGATGCCCTCGTATTTCCCGCTGCCCCAGATGCGCGCCGACTTGAGGGTCTGCTCGAACTCCCGGTGCACGCTGATCGCGAGCTCGATCACGGTGCTTCCGACCGGGAGCGTGAAGGGCGAGTCGAGGTCGGCCTTCTTGCCCGGTTCCTTCGTGTAGACGCGGATCAGCCGCAGGAAATTAAAGAGCCGCCCGGGCAGCGTTTGGAGCCCGTCGCCCATCGTACCGGAGACCGGCCAGATCTCGAACCGGCCGGAGTAGAACTCCCGCAGCGCGTCGAGCCGGTCCGCCGCGCCGGCCAGGTCCATCTTGTTGGCGACGATCGCCGTCCGCCGGAACGTGCGGAGTTCTTCCGCGGCGGCCGCGGGCGCCTCCGGGACGAGGCAGACTTTCACCGTCTCCAGGCGGCGGAGGACGACCTCCAGCGCGTCGAGCAGGCCCTCGTCGCCGAGGTCCGCGACGAGCAGCGCGGCGTCGGCCCGGCGCACGAGGTCCGGCAGCCAGACCTCGAAATAATCCTCCGTCACGGCGGGCGTGTCCACCAGTTGGATCTGGATGTCCTCGAAGCGCGCCATGCCCGGCTGCGGGACCTGCGTGGTGAACGGGTATTCGGCCACGGCGACGGTGGCGTTCGTGAGCGACTTGAGCAACTGCGACTTGCCGGCGTTCGGCGGGCCGAGCAGGATCACCTGGCCGGCGCCGCCCTTCTCGATCTTGTAGACCGGCGCCGCCCGCTTGCCGGCGGCGTGGCCTTCCGACTGCTCCCGGCGCAGTTGCGCCAGCCGGTGCTTCAGGTCCGCCTGCATGTGGTCGGTGCCCTTGTGCTTCGGGATCAGGGCGAGCATGTTCTCCATGCAGGCGATCTTTTCCTCGATCGTCCGCGCGGCCTTGAATTCCTTCTCGGCCTTGATGTATTGCGGCGTGAGATTTGCGGGCATGGCTTCGGGTCCAGGGTCGAGTGCGCCGTCGCCGCTTTATTCTACAAGAAACGGCGCGCCATGCAAGCGGGATGCCGGCGGGGAAAACTTTTCGATTTGCAATCCTCGGCCGGAAATGTTACGATTTTTCATAACGTGAACTAATGGAAAGAGGAGGCCGGCCACTGCAAGGTTGAGCGAGAGAGTGCAGGGAAAGGTACGGAGTCCGCGGGATGAAGGTGGAAGAAGTGAAGAAACAGGCGACGATCGAGGAGTACCGGAGGCACGAACAGGACACCGGCTCGGCCGAGGTCCAGGTGGCGCTGATTACGGCGCGCATTGAGCACCTCATGGAGCATCTCAAGTCGCACAAGAAGGACCATGCCTCGCGTCGGGGGCTGCTCAAGATGGTGGGGCACAGGGCGCATTTGCTCAAGCACCTTTCGGCGGCGTCGCCCGACCGGTATCAGGCC
>Ga0181524_10005854_pt1 | contig 10843 bp, 9 predicted proteins | sample PEATcosm2014_Bin_34_FD_119761 | JGI IMG/M metagenome (GOLD analysis project Ga0181524, IMG submission 119761) | Peatland microbial communities from MTU Mesocosm Facility, Houghton, MI, USA - PEATcosm2014_Bin05_60_metaG | ecosystem: Environmental > Terrestrial > Soil > Wetlands > Peat | place...
CCGCGGTCCTGCGCCTTCGGCGGTTTGCAACGCCGTGATCGATCCGAAACCCGCTGAATCGGCCTGCATGTTGGGCGGCTCGTAGTTACGGTGGTTGAAGAGGTTCGCTGCCTCCACGCTGAAGCGGAAGCCCGTCTGCTCGCTCAGTGGGATGCTCTTCATCAGCGAAAGGGAGAAATTGACCGTTCCAGGGCCGGCCACGCCGCCTACGGGTGCGTTGCCGAAGCGGCCGATGCCGATCTGGCCAGGCAAGTTGGGATTCACAAGGTTTTGATAGGGAAACGCGGCGGGATTGAGCCACTGCGTGGTGGTGCGCTGCGGCGCATAGAGCGAGACGCCGCGCAATTGGTCGGTGCGCGCCAGGCCCACGGTGGTCAGGATGTTGGTGTTGGCCGGATCGACGGATTGCTCGTAAGGCGTGAGGAAGGGGCCGGACTGCAGGACCGTGACTCCAGCCAGTTGCCAGCCGCCCGCCAGCGCCTTGGCCGCGCCATTGGCGGTCAACCAGCGCTGGCCGGCGCCGAAGGGCAGATTGTAGAGATACGTGGCCAGAACGCGGTGACGGCGATCGTAGACGACGTTGCCGTAGTCGAGGCCCGGGTTGAAGCGGTCGGTGAGAAAGCTGCCGCCGGCTATGGCAAATGCGGTAGGCGCCACTCCGCCCGCATTGGAGAGGTCGCGCGTAAAGGTGTAGCTCAAGTCGAAGGTAATCGACTTTTCGCTGTGGCGTGAAAGTTCAGCGGTGCCGCTCGCGTAATTGCTGAACGCCGCATTCTCCACGCTCTGGATCACGCTCCAGGCCGGGTAGGGGAGGCTGGCGGCGGCAACAGTGTAGCCGACGGTGTTCGCAGGCACCTGGTTCAGGTCTTCCATCGCTTCAAGATTCGCGCCGTGGCTGCCCGAGTAGGAAAGGCGGAGACCGGTGCTCTGCCCCAGGTTCTGCTCGAAGGTCAGGTTCCACTGCTGCACGGTGGGATCCTTGTAGTGGATGGGAAATGCGTAGTAGAAGCCGCCTGTTCCAGCGGCGGCGGAGTTGAAGGGATCGGCAAACGAGAGCAGCGGCGTGATGCCGTCAGAGGCGTAATCCTGGTTGTAAGTGGGCACGTAGCTGGCGGCCACGGCCCAGCCCGCAACCAGCGAAAAACCGAGCGGCGTTTCGATGAATCGGCCCCATCCGCCGCGCACGACGGTCCTGTCGTTGCCCCATGGACGCCAGGCAAAGCCGAGACGCGGCCCGAGATCGGTGCGATCGGTGAAGCGCAGCGTCTCAGGAATACCCGCCTGCGCCGCAGTGAGGATCGGCGTGGGCGCGATGCCGTTCCTGAAGGCCTGCGACGCATTGCTGCTCGCCTGCGCGTTGGGGACGACTACGGCGCCGTTGACCGTCGTCGTACCGTCGCTACCGGTGCCCGTCCAATCGGGCAGGAAGGTGGCCGTATTCCAATGCGTCTCGCGGATCGGCGGATGCAATTCGTAGCGCAGGCCCAGGTTGAGCGTCAGATTCTGCGTCAGCTTCCAGTCATCCTGCGCAAACACCGCCCAGGAATAACCCAGGCCGTCCATCGTCGGATCGTTGGTGGAGCTCACTTCGGTGTAATCGGGATAGCCGAGCAGGAAAGCGGTGTAGGGATCGCCGATGGCCTGGCCCACGTCGGAGCTGCCGTTGAAGACGTACCAGCCGGAGCGATAGTTTCCGTAGACGTTGTCGTCGTGATCGGAGAGGCGCATGAAGTCTGCGCCGAATTTGAAGGTATGCGCGCGGCGGGTCCACGTCACGTTGTCCAGGAGTTGCACGATTTCGCCGCGCTGCATTCCCGGATTGCCGGCCCCAGTGGACATAAAGCCGTTGATGAGCACCTGCGGAGCCTCGGACCACTCCGTGTCCGGCTGCGGGACGACAGAGGCGAATCCTGTTTGGGCTAGCAGGTCCGCAGTCGAGTAGCTTTGCGTCTCCGATGTGTGCTGAGCGTTGAATCCGCCGCGAAACTCGTTCAGCAGACTCTGGTTGAAGATGTAATTGTGCGCGAAGGTCAGGCCTTCATCGATCTCGGGCGTATTGTAGCCGCCCTGCAACGGGCTGCCGGCCTCGGCGCAATACGCGTACAGGCAGGCCGCGGAGGGCGCGGTGATCACCTGACGATTCTTGTAAGAAAAGCGCGCGAAGACCGATTGGCGAGAGGAGAACGTGCGGTCCAGGCGAATATCGCCCTGGTTGGCAGAGATCGGCGAAGGAAAGTTGATCTGGTAATTATTCGCGTAGGAGTCGGGCGGGCCGTAGTTGGGCGCCGGGAACAGGTACTTGATCACGGCGGCGGCGACGGGAGAAACGGGTACCTGGACGGGAGTCGGGGAGCCGTAGTAGCTGGTCAGGTTGCCGCTGCGCATATCGTTAGAGGGCACGCTGAGCAGCATGGGCGTTTCGCGCGGCAGGCGCAGGCCCTCGTAGCTGATGAAGAAAAATGTCTTGTCGTGCCCGTCCAGAAGATGCGGGATGGTCAACGGGCCGCCCAGCGTGCCGCCGAAGTCGTTCATGATGATCCGCGGCTTGGTAAGCGCAAAGGGATCGTTCGAGTTGAAGACGGTGTTTTCGTTGTTCTCGAAGAGGCCGCCGTGGAAGTTCACGGTACCCGCCTTGGAGACGGTGGTGATGTCGGCAACGCCGGAAAACTCCGCGCTGTTGTTCGATTCCGAGACGCGAATCTCCTCGATGGAGTTGAAGGAGGGAAACATCTCGTTCACCGGGCCCGAGTATTCCACGCCCACCGAGGAGATGCCGTCGATGGTCACGCTGAGCAGCGCGGGCGTGGCGCCCATTACCGTCAGGTCGCCGCTATCGTCGGTCTGCACTCCCGTCTCCGTGGTCAGCGTGGAGATGGGGCTGGTAGATCCTGTGGAGCGCGAGTAGATGGCCACGGGAAGATTCACCAGCTCGTCGCCAAGCTTTGTCTCGGCCAGGTTGGAGACGTCGGTGGTGATCACCGGGTCAGGGTCGTCCCTCACTTCGATGGTTTCGCTTTGCGCGCCCGGCTTCAGCGTGGCGTCGATGCGCCGTGTTTCGCGCGCGGCAAGCGCGATCTGCGGCAGCGACTCTGTGGCGAAGCCCGGCGCGGCGATGGTTAGCTTGTAGGAACCTACGTCGACATTCCGGAACGCGTAGTTGCCGCTTTCGTCGGCCATGGCCACCAGCGTGGTCTGGGTCCCTGTGTTTTCGAGCGTAATCCGCGCGTCCTGGACGATGGCGCCTGTGGCGTCGCGCACGATGCCCAGGATGGAGCCGAATGTGGATTGCGCCGGAATCGGGCCGGCGGCGGCTGCCGCGAGCCAACAGCAGAAGAGAAACAACCTGAAGGCGAATTGCCTTGGGGGCCGCACAAAGCGGCAGAGTTTTTCCATCCACTTCCCTTTCGTGCCAACTACGAGAAAACCATTGCTTCCACTGCTTTCTGAAAATTAGATTAAAAATAAATCTACTGCCGATTGACCTCTCGTGCGCACTTTTTTTGTGGAAAATTGGACGGGATTTCAGCGCCCGCCAGGAGCCGCCCGGCGAGACAGGTTCTGGGCACGTTTCCGGGCGCGTTCAAGCTGGGAAAAATCCGGGGAGTGGTTTGGGAATTTTTGTCGCCGTCCGGGAGAGAGGCGACTGGAACAGAGTGACCTCGCAGAGCAAAAAACGCGGCTCTGCCAGACACTTTGGCCGACCCGCTGCGGTATCGTATCTCCTGGGGCAAAGCAGGAGGCGCGCAGCTATGATTGTTCCTGGGGGGAAAACTGAAGTCGTTTGGGGAGATGGTAATTGGATATTCCTTGACGTTGGCTTCTCAAATCAACAGCGGACGTGTGGACTCGTGTTTGGCGACGAGAATCCTTCCGTTCTGAGCTTTGGAGAAGCACGAGAGCAAGTGGTCGAGAGAATCAGGATCTGTAAAGGTAGCGCCAACCTCGTCGTAGAGGCTCCACTTTCCGTGTGCTTTGACATACACGGAAATCCCAAGGGAAGAAAAATTGAAAGATGCAACGCCCAAACACGTTATTGGTATGTGGGAGCAGGCTGCACGGTAATGACCGCCGCTCTCTACTTGATTCGAACAGTCTACGATGCGAAGCTGAAAGCTGATCTACGCTTATTTGAAGGATTCGTTTCATTCAAGCAGCGCGGCAATAAGTCGCAGCATGTGCAAGATGTGGAGATGCTTAGAAGAATCGTGAAGCGGGCTGAACATTCTCAGGATTTGATCTATTCCGCCGCGGAGCTAAAAATAAACGAGGGAGACGTACTACAAAGTGCATTTTTAGTCGCGGGGCTAGACTGCGGAGTTCCCGCTGTTATCACTGCCGCTAAGAACTAAGTTATTCCCACTCCCCGCGCAACTTCCGAACAAACTCGTCGGGGTCTATACCGACCCAATATTCCCGGCCAAGCCCTTCGAGTTCAAAAAGCAGTCCTAGATGACGCGCCTGGTGCGGATTTTCGCCGTCAGCAGGTTGGTCAAGCTCATCGTTTCCAGTCGACTTACTTTTCGGTGTCTCGCTCATGACCGTCGCGTCGCCGCTTCCTCATAAACTTTAGAATACTCCTTCGCCGGGCCGGCCCAACTGTGGTCGCGCGCCATGCCGTTGCTCATCAGGCGCGTCCAGCCTTTTTTGTCGCGGAACGCCGCGATGGCGCGGTCGATCTCCGCGAGCAGGTTCTTGGGATCGAAGCCCGCGAACTTGAAGCCCGTGCCGGTTCCCTTCTTTGCATCCCACTCTTCGACGGTGTCGTCGAGGCCGCCAGTGGCGCGCACAATGGGGACCGTACCGTACTTGAGCGAATAAATCTGGTTCAGGCCGCAGGGTTCGTAGCGCGAAGGCATCAGGAACAGGTCGGAGCCGGCCTCAATCTTGTGCGCCAGAGCTTCGTCGTAGCCGATGCGCACGCCCACGCTGGCCGGATGCCGGAAGGCCCAGCCGCGGAAGAGCTTCTCGTAGTAGGGATCGCCGGCGCCCAGCGCCAGAACAACCACATCGCGCTCGGCAATCTCCTCGGTGATGCGCGCCACGATGTCGAAGCCCTTCTGTGTGGCCAGCCGCGTGACGATGCCGATCACCGGAGTCGTTTCCTCCACGCCCTCCAGGCCGAAGGCATGCAACAGATCGCTGCGGCAGGCGCGTTTTCCGTCCAGGCGCTGCGGCGTGTAGTGCGCGGCCAGGTTGGCGTCCGTGGCCGGATTCCAGAGCGTGTAGTCCACGCCGTTCAGGATGCCGCGCAGATCGGCGGCCCGTAACCGCAGGGTGCCTTCGAGTTGTTCGCCAAACTCCGGCGTCTGAATCTCCTCGGCGTAGCGGCGGCTTACGGTGGTCAGCAAATCGGAAAAGACGATGCCGCCCTTGAGGAAGTTGAACCGGTCGTACTGCTCCAACTTGTCCATGGTGAAGACATCCCACGGCAAAAGAAGCTGCTCCGTGGTGTTGGGCGGAAACTTGCCCTGATAGGCGGCGTTGTGAATGGTCAGCACGCTGGCCGCGCCGCGCAAATTGGGGTCGGCGGCGTAGACGGTGCGCAGATAAACGGGAATGAGCGCGGCCTGCCAGTCGTGGACGTGGAAGATTTGCGGCGCGCCCAATTGCTTTGACGCCTCGATGACGGCGCGGCAAAACAGGCCGAAGCGCTCGGCGTTGTCGGCGTAGTCAACACCGCCTTGGCCATAAAGTTCTTTTCTGTCAAAGAGCTTCGGGCAATCGATAAAGTAGTACTGCACCCCGTCGCGCTGGCCGCCGTCCACGATGCCCGCGAAGCGGTTGTAGGAGAAGAAAGGGATGGTCAGCGAACGGATGGCGTACCGCGGCTCGCCCTCAATATGCCGGCGCACGCGCGCATAGAACGGCAGAAATACCGACACCTTGTGCCCCAGCTTGACCAACTCGTGCGGCAGCGCGCCCACCACGTCGGCCAGGCCGCCGGTCTTGGCAAACGGCGTGCACTCCGAGGCGGCAAAAGCAATCTGCATCCCGATCTCTTTCCTGCGGCAGTGGCCGCCAGCCCGAACCGATGAAGAGGCAGCTTGGCCCCATGCACCCACGGCCCAACCGAGGCGACATTCAAAGTGAAAGTCTACACCGTTGCCTTAGCTCGGCTTGCAGGCGGAGGGGTACAGGCCGAACCCGAATAGACGCGGGCCGGTATCGCATCTTGTCCGGCCGGAGAGTGGAAAACCCCGCGCCTCGATCCTCTATCCTGAATCTGCGCCCCGGAGGTCCCCGGATGCTTTCCCCTGACGTTACCTCTCCTGCCACTCCCACTCCGCTCGAAGAGATCGCGGCCGCCGTCGATCGCATCGGCCCTTTGAACGGCCTGCCTGCAGAGGATCGCCTCTGGCTCGCCCGCCATGGCCAGGAATTTATGGCCAACCCCGGCGACATTCTGTTTGAGGAGGGTGCACCGGCCGAGCACATGATGCTCATCCTCAAGGGCGAGATCCATGTGCGCCGCCAGCACGGCGGCCCGATGGCTCTTTTCATCGGCCGCACCGGACAAATGACCGGCCTATTGCCTTTTTCGCGCATGAAAGGCTACGGCGGACAAGGATTCGCCGTTTCCCCTGTGTGGATACTACTGATTCACCGCTCGCTTTTTCCTGAGATGCTGGCGGCCATCCCCTCCATGGCGCAGCGCGTGGTCTCCACGTTGCTCGACCGCGTGCGCGAGGTCACTCGCATTGAGCAGCAGGCGGAGAAGCTCACGGCTCTGGGGCAACTGGCAGGCAACCTGGCGCATGAACTCAACAATCCCGCTTCGGCCGCGCAGCGCGCCGCCGCCAGCCTGCTGGCCGCCCTGCGCGCCAACCGCGCCAATCGGTTCAAGCTGATCAATCTGCATCTCGCGGCGGAACAGATGTCGAGCGTCGAAGCGTGGGAAGAAAAGGTTCTCGCGCGCACCGGCGAATCGCTGGCGCCGGATCCCCGATCGGACGCGATCGGCTTCATCGCGCGCGAAGAATCCATCCGCGCCTGGCTCAAGGGCGTGGGATGCACCGACACGTGGGAGATTGCATCGCAGCTCGCCGAGCAGGGCGTCACCACCGCCGATCTCGACGAACTGCGCGGCTTCCTGAGCGCCGCCGAGGCCTGCATTTCGCTCCAGTATTTCGCCCGTTATCTGCGCTCCGCGCGCGCGGCAGAGACTATCGTGAACTCCACCGCCCGCATCTTCGATCTCATCGGCGCCGTCAAGGACTACTCCAACATGGACCGCGCCCCTATTCTCGAAGTGGACGTTCCGGCCGGCTTGGACGCGACTCTGCAGATGCTCCGCTCGCGGATGGACTGCGTGGAAATCCAGCGCGATTATCAGCCCGATCTGCCCCGCATCAGCGCCTACGGCGGCGAGCTGAACCAGGTGTGGACGGCGCTGATCGAGAACGCTCTCGACGCGCTCGGCAACACCGGAACTTTGCGAGTCGCCTGCAAGCTCGAGGGCGACATGATGCTCGTCGAAATCTGGGATACCGGCCCCGGCATTCCTCCCGAGCTGCAGGAGCGCATCTTCGAGCCGTTCTTCACCACCAAAGCGCCGGGCAGGGGGCTGGGCCTGGGCCTCGACAACGCCATGCGCATCGTGCGCAAACACCGCGGTCATTTGAGCGTGAAGTCGGAGCCAGGCTCGACCTGTTTCCAGGTGCGTCTGCCGCTGGATCAGTTGCAGGCGTATTGAGAGACAGGGAATAGCCAGTAGGGAATAGGGAGTAGACTTCAAGCGGCCACAATGGTTTCAAAGTTCCGGGGGACAGAGTCGCACTACGCCGCGATTGAGAGAAGATGATTTGGCGGGATTTTTCAGGTTCAGCGCTCGTGTTTCGCGCCTTTTTCCTACTCCCTGCCGGCTATTCCCTGTTCCCTGTCTTTCTCCACTTCCACGCCCCGCCAGAAGGCCACATAGCCTTTGATCTTTCGCGCCACGGGCTTGGGATCGGGGTAGTACCAGGCAGCGTCCTGGTTATCCTGTCCGTCGATCACAATCGTCAAGTAGCGAGCCTGGCCCTTCGCGGGATCGGTGGAAGTAGTGGAACTGGGGCGAAAATACTCGCGCTTGAGGCTGGATTCAGGGAAATAAACATTCCCTTCCCATTCCACCGTCCGGTCACTCTCGGCTTCTGCAATGACCTTGCCGTTCCAGATTGCTCGCGCCATGGTTGTCCGGTCGCTTTCAGTCGTTCCGTACCCCCATTCCGGCCGCAGCATGAACCCGGCCCGACCGGGGGAACCGATACGACACTACCAGACTTTGCGCGGTGTGGCGAGTACCAATGAGGTTCTCGATCGTCCCAACTGCCTTACTTTGCCTCGGCGATGGTATCGATATGCATGCTTTTGTTGGCCGCATCCTCGGTCGCCGTCACGGTCACGTGAGCGCCGTAAAAGTTGGGCGTCACCGCATCGGGGTTGTCGATGCTCCAGACCTGCTTGTTGGGGTCGACGAACACCGGCTTCAACCCGCTATCGATGCACTTCTTAACACAGTCCGCACCGGTGCCCATGTGCTTGGCGCCGCACATCGAGTCCGAAATCCATCCCGTGATCGTGGTTGAATCCGCAGCCATCGCGGTCATGGCGGCCATGGCGAAAACAGCCGCCAGCAAGGTAATACGCTTCATGGAAACCTCCCGGGGAATCGATGAACTTTCGTCCGTTCTTATCATGCTCTCACAGTTGGAATTCTACAAGAGCGTTTTATTGTTTGTCCGGTGGGGCCAGCGGCGCTTCGTTTATCGCGCCGTGCGGGAGTTACGCGCTGCCTCAACGCGCTTCTGGGTCGTCTCGTAGCGCTGCGCCGCCGAGGAAAAGCGGTTCACCAGTTCCGAAGTCTTGGCCAGGAAGGCGGGATTTTTCTCTCGGATCGCCTCCAGGATGGGCGCAAATTTGGCGAGGAGGAAGAACCCCTCTCCATTGCAGTCCACAAACAGCTCTGCCGAGACGGCTCCGTGCAAGACCATCGCCGCCGCCATCTCCCAGTAGGTGATGACCTGCCTTAGCCACGGATTGTGCGGATCCGCGGGGTTCTCGTACACGGCGTAGAAGTCGTCCGCCGTTTTGGGCCAGAACTCGCCGCCAACCCAGGCGCGCGCCTGGCGCATCACCGCCTCGGTGCGCAGCTCATAAAGTTTCAAGATAATTTCCGCATCGGCCGGCGTGGCAAGCATTCGTTCCATTCGTCGTCTCCGCTGCCATAGTACAGGATTGGCCGAAATCCTGTCATGGCGATTAACCGGCGGGCAACGGGTCAGTTCAAATTCACAGACTTTAGAGTGGCCTAATAACCCAACGTGAACAGTTTGACCTGACCGTTGTAAATAAACACACACCGGGAGAGAATGTCACGACCGAGGAGCGCGTGAAATCCCTGGGCCTTAAAGAATTCATGCTCGGTGACCGCTGTCGTCAGAATTTGAAAAGCGGGCGCATTTTGCGTTGGAATCAGGATGCTAACGTCATACTGGTTACAAATCGCAGGCGCTGCACCGGTAGTAGGCGTGTGGACCGCCACCTTCCCTGTAGCCTGGAGGCCAAGAGCCGTGAGCACCATCGGATCGACGCAGCTTCCGCTGGCGCCGGTGTCGAGCAGTGCACGAACTCGCTGCAGCGGCGGGATCTGCTGCTGCGCTTGTTGCAGAGCCGAGAATTTCCCTGCGCTCACCCCGATAAAGGCATCGACCATGGGACCCGTGGATATGACTTGGAGCGTGAAGAAGGGCATTGTTTAGATAGATACGGCTGTCGTCTCCGGCGCCACAATGCGCGAAATAAACTGCGCTTGCTCGGTGGCCTGGATCTGCTTCACCAAGAATGGCTCGAGTCCAAACCTGTTGTAGCCCTCCTTGATGGCGTCCTCATAGCTCGAGTAGACATCCACGAAATCGTCGCTGTGGAAGAGCGCAAACTTACCCTCTTGCTCCTTCAACTCAGGCAGTTTCTGCATATATGCTGCCAATTCTCTTTCGAGGGCCATAGGGTTCTCCTAGAGGTATATTGGACACTCCCAAATGCCAACAAACTCCGGATATGGCAATTGTGCACCCAGAATCCAAACTTGCCAATGAAAATCTCTTAAGACGGAGGCAAGTGCGCTTACCTTTCGGGGCTGCCGCTTTCCTTACGCCGGCTGCAGTTCCCGTTTTTCGTCCTTCCCCTCGGTCACCGGCCCGTGCGTCTCCGCGGTAGGCGGGGGCGGTGCATCGCCAATCCGCTTGGAATAGGTGCACGTCACCTTCGCGACCCCTTCAGCCGCGGCTGCCTTCTTTCCCCGCTTCTTCTTCGCGGACTCTTCTTCGGCGGACTTCTTCACATTCGGGCAAACGAGATACACGCCCGAGCGGAGCGTCTTCTCCAGGAGATATGGACTGCCGCAGTTGGGGCACTTCTTCGCCACCGGCTTCAGGTTCGAGGTGAAGTCGCACTTGGGATAATTCGTGCAGCCCCAAAAGACGTTGCCTCTTCGCGCGCGCCGCTCGGCCAAATCGCCGTCGCCGCACTTCGGGCACTTCATCCCCTCAATCAAATTCTGTTTCACGTACTTGCACTTGGGGTAGCCGGAGCAGGAAACGAACTCGCCGTACGCGCCCTGCCGCAACACCAGCGGCTTGCCGCAAACCGGGCAAGGCTCGCCGGTCGGCTCGGGCGGCTTCTGCTGCTGCTTCGAGCTCAGTTTCCTGAAGGTCTTGCACGGCGGATCGGCGTTGTAATCCGGGCAGGCCATGAACGGCCCGAAGATCCCGCGCCGCATCACCATCACCTTGCCGCAGTTCTCGCAGTACTCCTCGGTATCGCCCGCCTCCTGCGCTTCGGGCGTGTTCAGATCAGGCTTCGA
>Ga0181524_10005855_pt1 | contig 10842 bp, 8 predicted proteins | sample PEATcosm2014_Bin_34_FD_119761 | JGI IMG/M metagenome (GOLD analysis project Ga0181524, IMG submission 119761) | Peatland microbial communities from MTU Mesocosm Facility, Houghton, MI, USA - PEATcosm2014_Bin05_60_metaG | ecosystem: Environmental > Terrestrial > Soil > Wetlands > Peat | place...
CCGTTGTGGACGCGCGCTCTTGTGCGTGGAGCAGCGCTTCACTGGACGAACTCACGACGCGCATGCTGCATTTTGGCAACCGGGTCATGCGGCAGATTGAGCGCATGCCCACGAATCGCCCATCTCTCCGCGGCACAGCCCTCAATCACAGACCTTTGAAAGAGATGATCCGCATGAGTTGTTCACTGCTGCCGGTCTGGTCCGCGGGTGATTCCGCCAGGCACTTTACTGGCGAGTATCTCGCGCACCTGGAATCCCACTCGCCCTTTCGCTTCGCCGCTCTCGCCAAGCGGCGCAAGAAGTTGGCGCATTGGACGATCCCCTTGACGCGGATGTTCGAGTCGTTCCTTGAAGAGGAAGAGGACGTCGCGGCACCTCTCCTTCTCGCAAACTTTTTGATGCCGCGCGCGGCCTTACCGTAAATTCTGGATTGGTCTTATGTGACAGATACGCTGGCACCTATCGGCCTCGCCGACCGGCCCCGCAGTCTTCGAGTCCCACGGCATCGTGCTGGGCGCGTTAATCCGCGAAAACCGGTCATTGGGCCAGCAATGTTCGGTCCCAGGCGCTGCACAACTTGCGGTCGTGTCACCTACTAAGCAGGATAGATCCCCTGTGACGGCGTAATGGCGAGTAATCCATTGATGCCGGATAAGTCTACCCTTGGCGACTTATGGCGACTAACCTGGGAGTCTGTCGAGGCGAACGATGCGAGGGGAAGATCACACTTCGTTACGGTGACTTCCCGCTCCTGATCTTCCTACCAAAAAAACGGATTGACCCAGCTGTTCTTGCCGCGATATACGCAAAGGATCAGCAAGCAAGGACGCCACTGGCATCGTGCTGGCGCGTCTCCGGAGTCAACGAACTGAGCGGAACGGGAGCTGGAGGAGACATATTACCGGCTGTTCACCGGACCCGCGCGCATGTCGGCAAGTTCTCCAAGCAGCGGAGGCTCACCGGGGAGCTTGGCGCCGAGCCGGTGAAAGGGGTTGTTGCGGGACACGGGGTAGGTTAGGAGCGCTTTGCCGCACTGACAGCCTTGTTGTGGAGACTCTCGCCAGAACTTGAGTGCCCCGCAGCGCCGTCCCTTGACCTCGTGCTCCCGGCATCATCCTGTTGGCGGGCCGAGCCGGAAGGCTCCCGCCCCGCGTCGTCGGGCTTGTGCCGGTCATCCCCAGCAGCTGCTGTTAGGTCTTGCCGCAACACATTGGTGTCCGCCTGATCTTCAGAATAAAAGGGCGACGCTGCCGGTCTTTCTGGCACCACACGTTCCACCAGAATGGCTCCGGCGGACAGCGCCAGCCATAAGAGGAGCCGCTCGAACCAGCGGCTGCCGATGAAGTAAGCCAGTGGAACTGCAATCCAGAGGCTGAGACAGTAGAAGCAATCGAGCAGGCTTGCCCAGAAACCTGTCCCGGCGCGCCGCCGGAGCCGAACCACGAAGTCCCAGGGTCCGTCCTCGGCATTCAGCAGATGTGTGACGCGCCAGACGCTCAGGATCCCGAGCGCCAGCCAGTAAAACTGCATTGTCGATCACTTCCTGGTTTTGACTTCCGGTTAGGACCTGGCCAGGTCGAGGTAATGGTGCCGAAGGACTTTTTCACCGTCGGGGCTTGGACTCGGAGGAGCTTGACGAGGTTCCTGGCGCTTTTCTTAATGGGGATTTGCAAACTGTGTGGCATTCTATTTACGTTCTCTTTGGCAAGGGCAACTCCCCCGACGATTGGCCACACTCTTAAGCCGCCGGACCGTGTCGAACGCGCCCATTCCTGTTTTCCTAAAGTCCTTATTGTAGTCGCCGAAGATTCGGCAAGCCTGCCATCGAAAAAACATCGCGCGAATCGATTTGCACCTTTGCCCCTGGCTGCCCGAAACGATACTTCAAGCCACTCACGGGGCCTAGCACCGTCATCCCCGTCGTTCCGGTATATTCGTAGAGCGCAGCGCGCGGAATCGGCCGAGGCGGCCGGTTCGCTTCAACCGCTCTCCCGTTGCCGGAAGCCAGCGCCCGCCTTTGTCCGCAGCATGCGATGTTCGTGGTCCTCCTCACAAACCATCGCCTGCTGCCCGGCGTATGCCGGCGATCACGTCCCAGGGGCCATCTTCGGCTGGGAAGAGATGCGTGATTCGCCAGACGCACAACACGCCGAGCAGCAAACGATAAAGGTCCGTCAAGTCAGTTCGCCTGTTATTCCCCAGGGCTCGGTGCCACAAGGCAGAAGCCGACGAACCTGCTGTTATTCTGCCAGGGTCCGTCGCAGTCCACGATTGTCCGGTCGTACGTGAAAAGCTCGATCGTGTAACCGCAAGCCGGTAGTCCGGCCGTGTTGTACGTCCACACGCCGGATTTCGTCCCACCCAAGGGGAGGAGCGGATTCGGATACGAAAGCCCGTTTCCGGACACCCCATCGATGGTGAATCCCGAGCTTGGCGACGCCGTGGGCTCGGCCTGGAGGTAAAACCCGCCGAGGTGTTCGTCGCTCACGCTATATTTGCCGCAAATCACGTCGCCGATCGTAAACGTCTGGCAATCTGCGGCCCCTATGCACGGCCCCACTCCACCTGGCATATAGCCTGTAATTGCGAGCGAAGCAACCGGCGCCAACTGGTCGAGATCGATCACCACACCCTGGCGAGTCGTTCCGTCCGGGCAGACTTCCGATCCAGCCGGGTACATCGTGGTCAGAGTTGCATCCCACGCTGTCACCGAAACCAACCACGTTCCCGTCTTGCCTGCTGAGTTCCACATGCCGAGGAGTTGCCCTGGAGAAACGATCCTCCAACCCGCGGCACTCGGATTCGTGTCCTGGTAAGTGAAGTAACCGCCCACCGCATTCTGCGTTACATTGGAAACGGTCGGCGTTCCGCCTCCAATTTGCTGCGTAATTGAGATGCCAAATGGGTCCGTCACGATTTGAGGGCTGCCCAGCAGGGTGTTAGTCGAAGTATCGATCTGCTGAACCGTGATCTGGTATTTGGGCAGCGGCGGAAGTGGCCAACTGAACAGCGGGGCACCCGGAATGTAACCGTAAATGCCCACCACAGCGCCGAACGGATCGTCGCCAGCGCCTGGATAGCCCAGCCCGATTTCTGATCGATATTGCAAATAGACACGTCGCAGATATCGGTCAAGTAAGGCGTGAAATCGCCCACTGGGGCTCCCACGCCCGGATTAACGAAGATCAGTGTTTCCAGGCGATTTCCCCACATCGGGACGTAATTCGGGTCGGATGGTGGTGGAGGTGTGTCCCAGGAAAGAATCGCCCGCACCTTTGCGGTTACCGGCCCGTCGCCGCAGGGCTTTCGGTGCGAATTCAGGTCCACCGGCAGGTACACCGCATAGCTGAGCCCTCCTTTGGGAATGGTCGAAATGTCATAGACGATTACCGACGGCGTCCCGGCCCATTGCCAGCCACTGCCCCAGTCGATCCAGAACGCGACATACTCCTTGCTTCCCGCCGTGCACGGATTCCCCAAGTAGCCTGTCGGAAGCTTGATCACAAGGGTTCCCACCAGTGCGTCCGGTGACCCCGTGCCCTCATCCAGTCCGATGCACCCCAGTTGTTCGTAGTCGGTGTTGCCACTGGTGTTCTCTGATGCCTCAATCACCCCGGCAACATCGACGCCGAGCCCGGTAAAGTACTCGCTCATCGCCGTGAGGTTCGCCGGATTCAAGAGGGCTTTCTGAATCGATTTTTGCAGGAAACGGTGGGCGGGAACTTTTGACTTCGCGTATTGCTGTTTCAGCTCCGCCGCGGTGAGTGCTTTGGGGGCTTGCAACTGCACAGTCGCCGTCTCCGAGACCAAACCGGCAATGGCCGGCGGAAGTTTCACGTCTGCTGCCGTCAACAAATCCGGAAGGTCGACGAGCAACTGGAAGCCTTCAATCTGAATTCGCGTATCCACGACGTTCCCCCATACCGGGATCGTAGTCGGCCCGGCCGGCGGCGTACTCCAGGAAAGGATCGCCCTCACCAGCGGCAGGTTATTTTCAAAACAAAACTTCCTGTCCGGCTGGATCACCACGCTCACCGCGTACTCTAGCGGATGGGGGCCCGGAACGTCGTACACTGGGAAGCTCGTTGTTCCTTGCGGCAGCCAGGTCGCGCCGTTGTCGTAGGAGAGAAAGAAACTCACGTATTCGAGCGAACCATTCGTGCAAATGCCACCGTCGTATCCCGCGATCTGCTTGATCCAGACCACGCCTTCCAAGCGGTTGACCTGGGGGTTGAAGCCGACGCACTTCAATTCTTCATACGAAGTGTTGGAGGTGATCTTCTTTACGGGTTTCAGCGAACTGTTCTGAAGATTTCCAAAGTAGTTCGGGTTCGCAAGTAGCAACGATAGAAACCGCCTTCGTTCGAGTTCAACAAGCTGTTCCGCAGAGTTCTCTGTATTTGCCATCAGATCCTCCTTCTATGAACGCGCCACGGAGTACGGCTGGCGGCCCGCAGGGGTGCGGTGCAGTCCGTTCCGCTAGCGTTTGAACCAGGATTTCGATTTTGGTATCCCCAGGGACACCACTGTCGTTCGTCGTGTAAATACCCGGCCGTCTTGCCCCCGTCAAACACGCGCAGGGCCTTTACCCTTTGGTCCGCAAACCCAGCCTAGTAGCAAAAGAGTTTTTCCCGAATGTAACCATTAAACACGAAGCTAATGACCTTGTCAATATCTTTCTTAGCTTTACGACTACCTTTGGTTACGTTACAATTGGGTAAATAATTTAACAAAACTCGGGGGACACCGGCAGCCGGCCATACGAAGCCCCTTGACGGCGAAAGGGAAATCGCCGCTAAAGGCTTTCCGCTCAAAGCCTTCAGTTCGGAAACTCCTGCCGTCTTCCGTATAGGCAGGAGTTCACATCCGGTCGAACGGGCTGTGGCCCCCTCGCCCGCAACGATTCGACACACGTGCGTAGACCGTCGTGGTCGTCGCAGTCTGGTTCCTAGAGATCCTGGTTCTGGCGATACGGATACCTTGATTGGACAACCGCTTAACTTGCGAGTTGCGGGCAGAGCACCCGCAGCGCCTAGTCGCTGAGCTCATTTCAGCTCGTTGGGTGTTGTTGACATACCGCTTTGCCACCGGAAATCCGGATAGGTCCCCACTAACGGCGTACTGTTTACCGATGCCCAATCACTTGGCAGCGTAGGCATACCGGTGAAGTGAACCACACCTCGGAAAGTGGTTGCGGAATCCCGCAGCGATGCCCCCCCCGCGTCGAGCTATGTTCGGGCGGGGACCCCGCAGGTACATCCTTGCTAGATTAGGTTGCGATCCCCGCCCGCGCCCGATTGGGCGCTCTGATGCCTGCCGCGAACCACTTGCCCAGAAACCCCGCTCGTCGGCTGGCTGTAAGCGATTGATTCTCAAACGCCGGTTTGAGCAGATTCCGCTGCCCAGAATCAGATGGTTGTAGGCAACTTCCTCGCGCAAAGAGGTATGCAGGGTTGGTCTTCCGGTCAATCCACAACTTCTGATTATCTTTCCAAAGTTGCCGCGTGCAAAACAGCATCTATTTCGCGGGTGCACTCGCCGGTTGAGCGAGAGACACGTGTGCCTAGGAATCTCAGTACTCGGAACCCCATCGCCTGCAACTGATTCGCTTGACGCGTGTCATGGATCCGCGCTCGAAGGGATGAATGGAACGCCAAGCCATCTCCCTACCGCCCACAAACTGGGAGTTTTGACGTTGTTGAGTATTCGTAAAAATAACTGGACCCTTATCTGGTATTGACCTTTCGCGCCAACAATTCTATCTTAGAGGCGAAGGAAAAAAGATCATAAAAGAATGAAACACGTTCCGACGGTCCGAGAGAGAGACAAGGACACCATACTTGCTGCGGTCCGACGGTTCCACCCCATCTCGCGCGTCGGCATTCACCACCTGACGCGTATCCGACCGGCTACCATTTCCCTGCTGGTGCGAGAGTTGCTGAGGGAGGGAATGCTCAAGATTGCCGGCCATGCCAACAACCCAACCGGGCGCAAACAGGTGCTGCTGGAGATCAACGAGAAGTCTGGCTGCGTCATAGCGGTCGATTTTGACGAAGAATTCCTGGATGCTGCACTACTGGATCTTCATCCCCGAACGGTGTTTCAGTTCCGGGAAGCGACCATGCTTTCGGCGGGAATTGACGGGCTGATCGGGCAAATCGTGGGGAGCATTCAGAAAGTGATCGAGCGGTCGGGGAAGGATCGGGAGAAGATCCGGGGAATCGGGGTGGGCGTTCCCGGACTGGTAAATTCCCGTGAGGGCAGCATCATAATGTCTTCCACGATCGAGTTCTGGCGGAATATTAAGCTCAAGGAAATCCTCGAAAAGCAATTTGCAATTACTACGCTCATCGAGAATAACTCGCGCACCAAAGCTTCCGCGGAGTGCATATTGGGCGCCGACGAACTGGCTGACGAGATGATCTATGTTGAATACGGGAAAGGGATTGGCTCAGGAATCATCCTACACGGCAAAGTGTTGCATGGGCAGCGATTCAGTGCGGGTGAATTGGGTCACACCCACATTCTCGAAAACGGTCCGGCGTGCAGGTGTGGCAGTCTAGGGTGCTTGGAGGCGATTGCGGGAGTGAACGCGCTAGAGGCCCAACTGCGCAAGTTCGTTGCGGAGGGGGGCACGTCACGCTGTCTGGAGATGGCAGAAGGCGACCTCCAGCGCATTGACGGGTGGATGGTCCTCAAGGCGGCCCGCCTGGGCGACAAGCTCTCGCTGGCGATTGTCGAAGACTTGGCCAAACACCTCGGCTTGGCCTTGGCTAACTTGGTGAATTTGTTTAATCCCTCGGTCATCGTGCTCGACCATCGATTGGAGGCCGCTGGCCCTCAGTTCCTCGATAGCATCCGGCGTTTGGTTTGCATGCAGGCGCTCAGCCATGCGACAGAGAACCTGAATTTTCGGTTCGGTAAACTGGGTTCGGAGGTTGGAATTCTGGGGGCGGCCCTGCTCGTCACCGAGACAGTTTTTGAGATCCCAATGCTCAAGCCTCCGCGCTTCATCATCGAAGGCGTCACGCCCGCCTCCGCACGTGCCATGTTCGACGAGGTTACGAAGGCGGCGCTTGCCGATTCTTCTCCCGCCGCCATTCACTAAATAGATTGACTGTGGAACGGGATTGCGAGGAGCGTCGCGGCACACCGGAGGAATGGTGGCGCTGGCCCTTTTTCTGTTTGCAGCAGGTGGCGCCATTGGCAATCAGGAAGCTTCCCGATTCGGTTGGCGCGGTGGCTGGTTCGACCACAGCACATGACCTTCACGAAAATCTAGGCGGTGAGTTCTATGCGATCGTGGTTTTTCCTTTTTAGTTGCAATCTGATGTGGGCTCTTCAATTTACTTGCATCAAGTTGGTGCAAGACCAGGTGGGCACGCTGGCTACGGTGTGGGGGCCGATGACGCTGGCGACGCTGATGCTCTACCCCATGGTTCGCAAAGAAAAGCGGAGCGACACTGAGCCGAACCGCCGCAAAGCGAGCGATATACTGATCTATTTCTTGATGGCCAGCCTGGGAGTTTTTCCCGCCCAAGTGTGGACGACGTGGGGAACGCGAATGTCGACGGCCAGCAATGCAGCTCTGGTCGCTCTTACCGCGCCCATCACTATGGCGGTGCTCGCCGCCATCATCCTGGGTGAACGAATGACTTCTATTCGATGGTTGAGCTTCGGATTTGCGCTCGTCGGGGTTATTATGTGCTCGGTTTCAGACCTCCGGCACATGGATTTCCAACGCGGTTACTGGGCAGGAAACCTTCTGGTGTTCCTGGGTCTCACCGGCAGCGGTTTCTACAACACATTCAGCAAGAAAATGATGGAACGCTACACCCCCATGGAAATGCTCTTCTACACCTACATTGCCATGTTCGTTATTATGACGCCTCTTGTCTTGATCAAAGAAAGAGATGTGTTCGCCCGTATCCCGCAATTCACGCTTCACACGTGGACCGGATTGGCTTTATTGATTTTCTTCCATAACTTTCTCTCCATGGTGCTTTGGCTAAAAGCGTTGAAGAAACTCGACGCTATCCAAGCGGCCCTTTCAAATTATTTGATAACGTTCTTTGGAGTGCCGATCGCCGCCATCTGGCTTGGCGAGCGGCTGTCATTGGCGGGCCTCGTGGGAGGGATTTTGGTTCTAGGGAGCACACTTCTGATTACGTTGTGGGAAGCCAGGCGCGCCGAGGAAGCGGTGCCAACATAAATGGCACGGGCAGCCCCCACAACGCGCGTCACTTCCCGGCGGCGGCAGCCTGAATGACACTTCACAAAAGGGCACTGGCAGGAATCGCACCGGGAAGCCTGAAGCGTGCATCTCCCCGGGTGTGATCACCCGCCAGAGGGAATATTCACGGGAACACTAGAGTCTTCATAAACCCCGCCGGTTTTTCCATCATCATCGTGTAAGCTTGCATGATTTCGTCAAGGCTCAGGCGGTTGCTGATGAGGGGTTTCACGTCAATTTTGCCTGCCGCCAGCACATCTAGGGCGCGCGAGTAGCTATACGGGTTAACCCAGGAACCTAAAATGGTCAGTTCCCGCGAAAGCACGTTGAAAGGAATAACGGCGGCCTTTTGGCCCTCCGGCGCAAATCCAAAGATCAGAACCCGGCCGCCCCGCTTTGGCAGGTCTACCGCTAGTTCAAAGGTCTCCGGGCGACCGACGGCCTCGACCACAACATCCGGTCCCAGACCCTCTGTTTCCGCGAGGACCTGCTCCTTGACTTCCGCATTCTTTGGATCGATCACCACGTGCGCTCCGAACTTCTTAGCCATTTGGCGGCGGGTTTCTTCCGGTTCAATCAGGATGACCTTTCTCGCGCCGGACTGCACCGCAAACTGCAGGTGAATCTGGCCCATCGGCCCGCCACCAATAACGGCCACTGTTTCTCCGGCTTGGTAATTCACACGATCCGTCGCATGCACCACACACGAAACAGGTTCCGCGAAGGCGGCGGATTCGTCCTCTAGTCCTTCGGGTATGGGGTAGATGCCTTTCTCGCTGGCCGTACAGTACTCCGCAAATCCGCCATCGCGCAGCACACCGTAAGCCGCGAGATCCAAGCAGAAGCATGGCTGATGATTCCTGCACCAATAGCACTTTCCGCAGCTTTCATTGGGATCGCTCACGACCCTTTGACCGACCCTGAGGTTTTTCACCTTGCTTCCGATTTCGACGATCTCGCCCGAGTATTCATGCCCTGGAACCACGGGCACCCTGGCCGTGTACTGGCCGTTGTAAAGTTTCAAATCGGTGCCACACATCCCGCAGGTCTTCACTTTGATGAGTACTTCCTCATCCTTAGGAACCGGGGAGGGGATATCCTTGACAACGATTCTCTTTATGACTTCGAGCACTGCGGCTTTCATGGTTTCCTCCGACGCTGTTATGAATTTCGCAACTTGATGGGAATCGCCTTACGAGCTGACTCTTCCGCCGCAATGATCAATTGGGTGTTGAGCAGCCCATCTTCACCGCTGGTCAACGGTTGCTTGCCATCGCGCACGCATTCCACAAAATGGTACATGCTTTCAACTCCAAAACCCATCTGCTTATGATGGATTTCGGGAGTGATGAACATATCAGGGAATGAGGCATTGGGAAATCCCGCAGGGGTCTTCGCCGTATACTTGGCGATGGCGCCATTGTGCGTCGGATCGAGGTAGATTACGCCCTTGCTCCCAATGATTTCACATTTGTGGTCGATCAGGGAAGGCGAGGATTGCGGAAGCACCCAACTGTTTTCGACCACCGCGCTGGCGCCGTTCGAGAAATCGACCATCGTGATGTACATGTCCGGGGTTGCGATGTTTCGGCCGGTCAGGACGCCTTCTTTGCGCTGGCAGAAGATGCGTACCGGCTTCTCCCCCATGAGCCAGCAGGTGGTATCGAGAGCATGACTGCCGAGAAACAGCATTACTGAGGACTCCCCGGCCCAAGGCAACATTTTCGTCGGCACGTAAATGGTGTCACTCAGGCGATAGTAGATGTAACGGACGTCGCCCAGTTCGCCGTTCCGAATCGCCCGCCAGGCATAATAGTACGGCGGGTTCCAACGGTTGTGCCAATCGACCATCAGGTAAACACCTTTGGCCTTGGCCGCTGCGATCATTCGGCGGCATTCTGCCACAGTCGTCGCCAGGGGCTTTTCGACGAGCATGTGCACGCCCTTGGCCGCAGCCTTAATGGCAATGTCAGCGTGTGCGGCGTCGGGCGTTGCGATTGAAATACCGTCCAGGTTTTCCTCGAGTAACTCCTCGACGTCGCCGAAGGTTTTCGGCACCCCGAATTCCTCGGCGGTTTTGGTAGCGCGTGCCGCATCGAGATCACAGATCCCCACCAAGTCCGCCGAGGGATGTTGCAAGTAGGCCCGAATATGCATCCTTCCCCAGATGCCCGCACCCACAACTCCCAGACGGACCCGCTTCCCTTTCATAGCCCCATTCCTCCCATGATTCCAAACACTTCATCTACGGTGCTCAGGGTCTTTTCGATGTCGGCGTCCGTGTGCGCCGCAGAGAGATACCAAAGCCCTTTTTCGGTTGGGAAAATATGTATGCCATGATCCAGCAAGAGTCGGCGGAACATGAAATAGGACTCGTTCTCCTGCTCGAACGCATCTCGCATATCAAAGATTTCGCCATCGTGGAACGAGACACAGAACATCGAGCCCGGCCCCTGGATGCGCACGGTGAGCTTTTGCTTCTTTGCCATCCTTCCAATCTCTTCCATCATGTGCTTGCCGATCGCATTAATCCGCCGGATGATGGCGCAATTATCCTTTTTCAGTTGCGCAAGAACTGCCTTGGCTGCGGCGCAACCAATGGCATTGCC
>Ga0181524_10005859_pt1 | contig 10837 bp, 8 predicted proteins | sample PEATcosm2014_Bin_34_FD_119761 | JGI IMG/M metagenome (GOLD analysis project Ga0181524, IMG submission 119761) | Peatland microbial communities from MTU Mesocosm Facility, Houghton, MI, USA - PEATcosm2014_Bin05_60_metaG | ecosystem: Environmental > Terrestrial > Soil > Wetlands > Peat | place...
ATCAGAGTGAAAGCTGTGCCCAAGCCGATTGCAGCGCCAAGGGCAAATGTAGACAGGACGGGATGCGAACGCCACATACGCAAATCTTCTTTCCCGAATGCCATCTTAGACCATTTTCGACTGACGCCTTCGGATGATTCCCAATTTGTCGCCCCACTCGGAAATTACCTTCTACTCAGCCCCGCCGTAACGCTTCTGATGCCAGATCCACGCGGTGCGAAGGATGTCGTCAAGTTGCGTATAGCGAGGCTTCCAACCCAGTTCGCGCATGGCCTTCGCGGAGCTGGCCACCAGCACCGCCGGATCGCCCGGCCGCCGGGGATAAATCTCCGCCGGAATGGGGTGCCCTGTAACGCGACGCGCCGACTCCACAACGTCTCGCACGCTGAAACCCTGACCGTTACCAAGGTTGTAGATGAGGGGAGCCTTCGGCCCGCTTCCGGCCGCGAGCGCGGCCAGCGCCAGCAGGTGCGCGTCGGCCAAATCCGAGACGTGAATGTAGTCGCGGATGCAGGTTCCGTCGGGCGTCGAATAATCGTCGCCGTAGATGCGAATCGAGGCGCGCCGCCCCAGAGCGACGTCGAGAACCAGAGGGATCAGATGCGTCTCGGGCTGGTGCGATTCGCCGCGTACAATACCTTCAGGACCTTCCGCGGCGCCGGCCACATTGAAGTAGCGCAGCGAGGCATATTGCAGTCCGTGAATGCGATTCAGCCATGTGAGCATCTGCTCGACGAGGAGCTTGGACTGGCCGTAGGGATTGGTGGGCGCAAGGCGCGCATCTTCTTGAATTGGAATGGATTCCGGCTCACCGTAGACGGCGGCCGTCGAGGAGAAAACCAGGCGCCGCGGACCGCATGCCAGCATGGCTTCAAGCAGCGAGAGCGTGGCCGCCGTGTTATTGCGGAAGTAGATCTCCGGGCGCTGCATCGATTCGCCTGCTTCAATGAGCGCGGCGAAGTGCAGAACTGCATCAAAGGGTTCATGACCGCTGCGGGCGGTGGCGAAAATCTGCTCAAGGTGGGCGCGGTCGCTCACCTCGCCCTCGATCAATTCCACGCCCGCCGGCAACAGGTCGCGGCGTCCGTGGCTCAGGTTGTCGTAAACAACGGCCTTATGTCCTTTTTCGGCCAAACATCCCGTAACGGTACTTCCGATGTACCCTGCACCGCCGGTAACCAAGATGTTCACAAAAAGACTGTCCTTTCCAAGACGGTTTAGGTTACTTTGAGTCTATAGGAGCAATGCCTGACCGGGTGGTGAGAAGAGCCTTCCGGCGGTCGTTGCCGATGCCGGCGGTTGGCCCACGCCAAAGACAGGTGTACGGCGTTATAGTAGTCCGTACGTGGGGAGCCGGAACCCCCGATTCTGCAGCCCGGAATCTCCGTTTTTGCTGGTAGCAAAGGCGCGATTCCATCGCAGTTGCCTTGGATATGCAATGGAGGAACTGAATGTCCGAGGGCGGACCCATGGGTCGTTCCGGCGACAGGCTTCGCGCGACGAGAATGCGCCGGGGTTGCTGGTTATGGTTCTACTGCCCAATCGGGTTATCGATTAAGACCATTGGGTTATCGGCGAGGGTTTCGAACAAACATATACTGATTTCCTCCCCCTCCTCCGTATGGAGTCGCAGTTTCGGGACCGATTGGCCGGGTTTGGCCCTCCTGATCAGAGGAAAACAAAGGAAGCCGGGTAGCTGGGAACGAAAAGCTGTAACGGCGCGGCGTTTTTTTTTGACGTCATATTCATGGGCGGAAGCGCTCTCCGCACGGCCTGGTGGCCTTACCAGAAACTCAATGAGCGTAATACGGGATTCCTGGCGAATGGTCGCCACAGTTCTTGCCGATATTTATGAGCGTGGTATCGATTTTGCGCCGCTGGCAGCGGCCCGAAGCGAGGATTGAAACATGTCGATGAAATATTCCCCTGGACGGACGAACTTTGGCCTGCTCCCCGAGCCGGAGGGAAGGTCTCTTTCATTTGTCATCAGTTCGAGTCTGAACACGGCGATTCTGATCACCCTCTTACTCGCGGGCATGATGGCAAAGCACGTGATCCAGCAGCACTATGAGATGACGGAGTTGATTGTTCCCAGCACTCCGCCGCCTCCGGAGCACATCAAGCAGCCGCCACCGCCCGAGGTGCCTCCGCCACCGGAGCCGCCCAAGGTGGAGTTGCAGCCCCGCCAGATTGAGATGCCGAAGCCAAAGCCGGAGCCGAAGCCCGTGCAGATGGAGGCCAAGGTCAACATGCCGGCGATCCAGGCCAAGCCACAGATCGTGCTGGCGCCGCAGCCCAAGGCTGCGCTCACCGCGGCCATGCCCGCGCAGAACAACAATAACAAGCCCTCCACCGCGCCGGTGCACCTGGGTGAAACCTTCGGCGTGACCCCGAACCCCAACGCGACGCGTCCGGCCACCGTGTCTGCCATCGGCAATCCCTATGGCGGCATGAACGGTCCGGCGATCGCGCCCCATGGCGTGGTGGGATCGACGGGAATCGGGAACGGAACCAAGTCCGGCTCCAACTACGGCACGGTCGGCAGAGTGGCGTCGGCCGGCATTCCGGGAGCCAGCGGCACGGCGAACACGGGATCGAACTACGGCCGGGTAGGCTCGGCCGGTATTCCCGCCACCACGCAGGTTGCAGCCGCTCCCAAGCCGGTTGTGGAACCGGTTTCTACCAATCTCGAAGTGCTCTCCAAGCCGCCGGTGCAGTACACGGCAGAGGCGCGGCAGTTGAAAGTTCAGGGTGATGTGGTTCTACGCGTCACGTTCCTTGCTTCGGGCCAGGTTGTGGTGCAGGGCGTGGTGCATGGTCTGGGTCATGGGCTCGATGAAGAGGCGCGCCGCGTGGCGCAGCAAATTCGTTTCCGTCCGGCAACGCGTGATGGCCGGCCGGTGGATATCACCACAACCATTACCATTACTTTTCAGTTGGCGTAGCATCAAGAATGTCGGATTCACGTGGCCTGTGCTCAGCCGTGACGCGCCGCAGGGCGCAGTAGAGGAGAGCGCGAAAGCCAGGAAGTATTTAACGAAGGTTTGAACCAGGAGTTGCACATGACGTTTCGAAAGATCCCCCTCGCTCTGCTGATCTTCAGCCTCGGCGTGGGCTGCGCGTACGCAAAGAAGCAACCCAAGTACGAGCAGGCCCGTCAACTTACCGCCGAGCAGGCTGCGCTGGTCCAGAAGGCCATCGCTCAGGAGAAGGTGCTGATCAAGAATATCCAGCAGCGCACGCCGCTTGTGGAGACCTACATTCAGGACACCAAGCCGGACGTGAAGCTGTATGCAGTCCCTGTCGCGGACCACTACATGCTCAGCCGCGTGGACTTCGGCAAGACCTTCTTCGACAAGACCTACACGCCCAAGCAGGAGCAGGCCAGGCATGGCTTTTTCAAAGGCTCCCTTGAATCCATCACGAATCTGACCAAGGCGCTGCACCTGGATACGCAGTTCACGTATTCCGACACCGGCTTCATGGAGATGATGTTCCTCGATCCCACCGGCTTCGACCAGAACCACTACGTCTTCAGCTTCGTGCGCCGCGAGTTTCTCGGCACGGTGCGCACCTGGGTCTTCGACGTGCATCCCAAGGCCGACGTGAAGGGCATGGGCCGCTTCTACGGGCGCATCTGGATCGAGGATGAGGGCGGCAACGTGGTGCGCTTCAACGGCACCTATACCGGTCCCACCGACGAGGATTCAGCCAAGCACTACTTCCACTTCGACAGCTGGCGCATGAACGTGCAGCCCGGCATCTGGCTGCCCGTGGCGGTCTACGTGGAAGAGACGCAGCGCACCGAAGCCGACAAGTCCGTGGGCCTGAAGGCGCAGACACACTTCTGGGGCTACTCGCTCAAGCTGCCCACGCGCGACAGCGAAAGCGTGAGCGTGAAGGTGGACGACGCAGTGGACCGCAGCGAAGACTCGCAGGATGTGGGCCCGCTGCAGGCCTCGCGCATGTGGATCACGCAGGCTGAAAATAACGTGATCGACCGCCTGGTCGAAGCCGGCCTGGTGGCGCCTCCCGACGCCGGCGGCTATGAAGACAAGGTTCTGGGCCAGATCGTCATCAACCTGGTGGTGCCCAACAACCTGGCATTCACGGACAAGATTCATTGCCGCGTCCTGCTGACCGACACCATTGAAGCCACCACCGTGGGCAACACCATTCTCATCAGCAAGGGGCTCATCGACAGCCTGCCCAGCGAGGAAGCCATTGCCTCGGTGATCGCCATGGAACTGGCGCACATCGCCATGGGCCACCACATCGATACCCGCTACGCCTTCAACGACCGTCTGCTCTTTCCGGATGAGTCGACCTTCCAGCGCATCGACATGAACCATACCGATGTGGACAATGGAACCGCCGCCAAGCGCGCCATGGAGTATCTGCAGGCCTCCATGTACAAGGACAAGCTGCCCAGCGCCGGCCTGTTCTACGAACAGCTCGTGGATCGCGCCAAGGTGCTGAAGGCGCTGAACTCGCCGCGCCTGGGCGATTCGCTGATCAAGGCCGACGGCACGCCGTGGATGGCTGACCTGATGCACATGGCGCCCAAGATCAACTGGGACGATCTGTCACAGACCGCGGCCCTGCCCCTGGGAAGCTGGCTGAAGACGGATCCGTGGGACGACAAGGTGCACATGATGAACGCCAAGCGCTACGCGCCCATGAATGCCCGCGACAAGATGCCGTTCGAAGTGACGCCGATCTTCTATAAGCTGCAGCGCTATGACGCGGCAGCCGTCACGCCGCCGGCCCCGGCAGCACCGGCACCGGCCAGCAGCGACCAGCCCGTCGCAGCGCCCGACAACACTCCGCCGGCACAGCCCCCCGCGCCACCCCAGAGCGGAGCTGTACCGCCGCCCGATCAGCAACCGACGGCTGCGCCAAACCCGCAGTCATAATACAATGAACTCTCCGAGCCCAGGCGTGGTGCACTGCAAATGCAGAGCGCACCCCGCCGGGCTCGTAGCGTGAGTCCGATTGGTTTCCCCCGCCCTTCGACGATTCACAGGAAGTGGATTTGCGTTGTGCTCATGAAACGTTCGATCTTAGCGCTTTTGTGTATCGCGTTTTCTTTGGCATCAATCGTTTCCGCACATGGCCAGGTGGTACCTGCTGCGACGTCGCGTGTCCTGGACGTCCGCGCGGGCGCATTTGCCTCGGCCTTTCAGCCCGACTACTTTGGCACGGGAGAAGCATACACCAGCCCCAATCGCATGTATGGCGCGGGGGCCTATGTAGACGCGCGCTTCACCCGCTGGATCCAGCCCGAATTCGAAGCCCGTTTTCTGGATTTCAATGAGTACTATGAATTTGGCCAGACCATCAATCAGACCCAAAACACTTTTTCGATCGGCGAGCGTCTCCCCATCAAGACCTTCCGCAGATTCACGCCCTACGGCAAGTTTCTGGTTGGCCTCGGCAATGGCGACTTCCTCAACGGAAACGCCTTTGTGCTCACCTATGGCGGCGGCGTGGATTACAAGCTGAATCGCAAATTCACCATCCGCTGCGCTGACTTCGAATATCAGCAATGGAAAATAAACTCGGCCCTCACCATCTATCCGTATGGCCTCAGCGCCGGCTTGAGCTACAGGATCTTCTAAAAGCAGGGAATAGGGAACGGGGATTAGGGAATAGAGCGGCGGTTCCGTGAAGGAACCGCCGTTAGTGTTTCTCGGCCTATTCTTACCGCCAGGGAAGAATCCGGGTGCCTCTCCCTTCCGCGATAAAGCTGCGGATGCATGGGACACTCTCAGTTCAGAGATGGATCGAGGGTGGGGCGCCCAGCTTCAGACTGCACGGTGAAGAGATTGAGTCGGTAGGTTTTCCTCATCTGCGGAATCAACTTGAGGAGGACGCGCAAGGCGGCCCGCATCGGCAGGGAAATGCGCGGCCGCAAGGAAGCGGGGATGTCCCCCATGGGGTGGGATTCCACCAGGCGCAATCCGATCTTCCAGCCCTCAATCTCCCCCGGGGCTTCGCACGCCCATGTAAAACGCGCCCCCAGATTCCTGCGCGCGTGGTCTTTGTTCCCACGGTCGATCCCTTTGCGGGTGGTTGTGTCGAAGGCGATGATTGCACCCGGGAAGTTGGCTGCGATCTGCCCGAGCGCCGCCTTGACCTCCGGTTCCGTGAGATAGATCAATACGGCCTCCGCGACAAAGCAATACGGTCCGGGGCTTTGACGGACCGCGGCGATCCAGGAGGAATCGAGAATCGATGCGGCCAGAGTCGCGCGCCGCTCGCTATCGGCAAAAAACCTACGCCGCATTGCTACAGAATCCGGAAGATCAAGGTCGAACCAGTGCACGGCTCCATTGTCGAGCCGCTCGAAGCGGGTGTTGAGTCCGGCGCCGATCTCGACCACAGTGCCTTGCGGATGGCGGCTGAGAAAACCCTTGACATACTCGTCAAAGCTGGCGGTTCGCAGAACACACCCAACCATTCGCTGCTTCTGCTCGAATCTTTGGAAATCCCAATCGATGGATCGAACGATTTCCGCGGCTTTGAGATCGTTCAGGATCGGACGCTTCCTGCGGGAGTCGAGCGCGCGAGCGTAAAGCGGAACCAGGAGCGTCTCCTGCACCTGACCGAGATAGACGGGCTGTTTCGATTCCATATTCACTCCGTCGTCAGATCAAATGGAGGCAACGGATGATGGGAGATGTGACCTTGCCCCCGCAAAACGCACTCCATCACGGCGGCTGGCCCGTCCTCGCCGCGCCTTTGTTCTTGCGGCCACGGTGGGGTAGGAAGCATATCAGGGTGCGACGTGCAGTGGCGCAGCCTTCGCAGTCGGCATGGTTATGTGCAACATCTTCGCAATGGTCGGCGCAATCTGGCGCATATCCACCACGCCCAGGTCGCGATGGTGCGCGATGCCGGCGCCCACGGCGAAAAACGAGGCGCGCATCTCGGGAAACTCCGGCGAGAATCCGTGTGACCCGCGCGTGCCGGCAATGGGCGTGATCAGGCTGCCCGAGAGCGCGCTGCCCGCGTAGTAGCCGGGTTTGAACACCACCAGAAATGCCGCGTCGGGAAAGGCCCCGCGCTTGTGGAGGTCGTCGCGATCGTAAACCTCAGAAATGCCGTTCCCGGGGTCGGCTGCCAGCTTCACCAGCATGTCGTGCACCTGCTGCTCGGTCGCGTGATCGTTGGGGTCGTGCAGCATGATGGCCGCCATGCCGCCCGCCATCCACGGCTCGGCCTTCCAGGAGCTGATCTCCGGCGCCTTGGTCGTGGGATTCAACGTGCCCTGAATCAATCCTGCCTGCAAAAATGGAATTACCAGGTTGATTGCGTGCGTAATGTTCATGAATCCGTGATCGGAGACGATGACCACAACCGCCGCTGGATTGTTGGCAAACTCCTGGTGCGCCAGCCGCTCCACCATGCCGTCGATCGCCTCCAGAGTCTGGTCGGCTTCGGGGCTGAAGGGTCCGTGGGCGTGCTGGGCATCGTCAAGCGAGCTCAGGTGTAGCGTCATGAAGGTGGGCTTGTAGCGCCGCAGAATCTCCAATGCATAGCGCGTCTTGGTCTCGTCGCCGCCGGTGCTGGTGTCGTTGCCGTTCATATACGGGCCGGCCGCTGCTTCCAGTTGCTCGAGCAGCGTTGCGGGCCGCGCCAGCGCCGCCATCAGCCAGCGGTCCTGCGGATCCGAGGAGCCCGAAACATTCTGGCCGCGCCAGTACTCGGGAATCAGGAAATCCACGTCCGTGGCTCCCACGCTCACCGGCCAGCCCACGCTGGCCGTGCGCAGGCCAGCCTTGTGTGCCGCCTGCCACAGCGTAGGCGCGCGAATCCCCGCCGCATACCAGTTCCACGCGCCGCCGAAACGCTGAAAGGGATCGAACTCCTGGTTATTCGTGATGCCGTGCTCGTCAGGCCAGACACCAGTCAGCAGCGTGACGTGGCTGGGATAGGTGATGGTCGGCCAGATGCCCACCACGCCCTCCGCATAGGTTCCATCGCGCAGCAGCGTGCGCAGGTAAGGAATCTTCATGCCGTGCGCGTCGGCCTGTGTAATGTATTCGGGCTTGAGCCCGTCAATCGAGATCATCAGCACCGGCGCGGCATGCGCGGCCGATGCCACGAGGTTGAAAATCGACCAAAACCAGAAAAAAACGGAAAAACGGCGTGCGGCGACGTTCATGCGGAGTGCTCCTCCTGGCATTTTTTGCTGGGAATCGACGAAGCCGTCCGCACTCTCAATTGAAAAATCACAAGCGAGCGAATTCCGTCTGCGGGGGAAGTATACAGGGTTCAGGGTTCAGGTTTCAGGTGCCAGAAAGCGGCGAGCCCTCGGGCAGCCTTGCACCCGGTCCGTGGCTCTCGGGCTTGAAAGGCTGCTATTGAATGCCATCGCGCTTGTTGAGCGAGGCCTGCAACTCGAGGATCTGCAACTGGACCTGCTTGACTTCTTTTAGAAGCCCCACTTTGCTTTGATTGATTTCATACATCAGGTTGTGAGTCATGCTTACAAAAAACAAGACGGCCGCCATAGCATCGAAGATCGGGATTTCCCGCGCGCCAAAAAGCTTTGAGAACCAGATGGGATTGAAATTGGCCAACATAAAAACGCTAATGGCACAGAAGGCAAGAACCTTTGTGGTCCACTTGTCCCAGAAGATCGCCTTCTCGTGTTTCGCCAACAGGGCCGCCGTTTCCTCCCGGTAGGCTGCAAGATTCTCCGGCTGCGGCATACGCGCCAGCAAACGCTCGCGCATGCTGTCATTTTGCTTTTCCATAGATCCCTCCACTTAGAACTACCTTCATCGCCCGTTTTGCGTAATGGATGCGGGACTTCACCGTGCCCTCTGAACAGCCCACAACCGTTGCGATCTCCGCCATCGATAAGTCCTCCAAAAAATGCAGAACCAAAACTTCGCGATGCAGAAAACCGATTTCACTCAGTGCCTGATGAATTGCCGCCGCATCTTCATTCGCAAACAAAGGCTCCTCAGCCTCGACAAACTCCTCGTACTGAGACTGCTCGGCTGCCTCACGCCGGGAGTTTTTTCGGATGCGGTCCACGGCGATTCCGTGGACGATGGAATACAGCCACGGCCGCAACGCGCCGGGGTCATTCAGCTTGCCAATGTTGCGGAAAACTCTCAGCCACACGTCCTGGAGAATGTCGAGCGCACTGTCCGCATCGCCCGTCAGAGCCATCGCGTAATAGAGCAAGGGCCGCTCCATCACCGCGATCAGGTCCTCGAATGCACCTGGTTCGCCCGACTGGCATCGAAGCGCCATCCACGCATACTGCGTTCGACTCTCGCTTTCCATGTGCATTCGTTATATATGTCGCAGCGAACGCGTGGCCGGTTCAATGGATGGGAAGAATTCGGTCCGATAACGCAAAAAGGGCTGCTCCTGAGAGCAGCCCTCTAGTTTGATCGTCTTTCAGGCGGCGAAGCCGCGTCTGCCCCACCGCAGGTGGTTACGCCGGCGAAGGCGAACCCTCCGGAATGCTTCCTGCGCCGCTGCGGCTCTCGGGCTTGAGTACCTGCTGCGAGCTGCCGTCGCCATCGCTGGGCGAAGCCAGGTTGGAACGCAGCGCAGGCAATTCTTTGCCTTCGATCAGCAGGCGCAGTTCCTCGGCGTCGATAGTCTCGCGCTCCAGTAGTGCCGCTGCGATGCGGTGCATGGCATCCTGGTTCGCCTCGAGAATCGTGTGCGCCGACTGATAGGCTTCGTCGATCAGGCGGCGGACTTCCAGATCGATCTGCCGGGCTGTTTCCTCAGAGAAGTCGCGGTGTTGTGCGATCTCGCGGCCCAGGAAGATCTGCTCTTCCTTCTTACCGAAGGTGAGCGGCCCCAGGCGGCTCATGCCGTACTCGCACACCATGGCGCGCGCCAGCTCCGTGGCCCGCTCGATGTCGTTGCCCGCACCTGTCGACATCTGCTTCAGGAAGACTTCCTCGGCCACGCGTCCGCCGTACAGCATGGCGAGCCGCGTTTCCAGATATTCGCGCGTGTAGTTGTGGCGGTCGTCGGGCAGATGCACAGTGACGCCCAGCGCCATGCCGCGGGGAATGATTGTGACCTTGTGCACCGGGTCGGAGTTCCCGCGCATCACCGACACCAGCGCGTGACCGGCCTCGTGATATGCCGTGACGCGCTTCTCCTCGTCGCTCAGCAGCATCGACTTGCGCTCGGCGCCCATCAGCACCTTGTCTTTGGCCAGTTCGAAGTCGTACATGGTGACTTGCTTGCGATTCACGCGCGCGGCATTCAGCGCCGCCTCGTTCACCATGTTGGCCAGATCCGCGCCACTGAAGCCCGGCGTTCCGCGCGCCAGCACGTTTAAATTCGTGTCGTCGCTTACCGGAACCTTCTTGATGTGGACCTTGAGCACTTCCTCGCGCCCGCGCACGTCGGGCAGGCCCACCACCACACGGCGGTCGAAGCGGCCGGGGCGCAGCAGCGCAGGATCGAGTACGTCAGGGCGGTTGGTGGCCGCCACCAGGATCACGCCATCGTTCGACTCGAAGCCATCCATCTCCACGAGCAGCTGGTTCAACGTCTGCTCGCGCTCGTCGTGTCCGCCGCCCAGGCCGGCGCCGCGATGGCGCCCGACCGCGTCGATTTCGTCGATGAAGATGATGCAGGGAGCATTCTTCTTGCCCTGTTCGAACAGGTCGCGCACGCGGCTTGCGCCCACGCCTACGAACATCTCCACAAAATCCGATCCGGAAATCGAAAAGAACGGAACATTGGCCTCGCCGGCCACGGCGCGCGCCAGCAATGTTTTGCCGGTGCCCGGAGGCCCAACAAGCAGCACGCCCTTGGGAATGCGGCCACCCAGTTTTTGAAA
>Ga0181524_10005862_pt1 | contig 10834 bp, 6 predicted proteins | sample PEATcosm2014_Bin_34_FD_119761 | JGI IMG/M metagenome (GOLD analysis project Ga0181524, IMG submission 119761) | Peatland microbial communities from MTU Mesocosm Facility, Houghton, MI, USA - PEATcosm2014_Bin05_60_metaG | ecosystem: Environmental > Terrestrial > Soil > Wetlands > Peat | place...
GTTGGAGAAGAGCGTCTGCCCGTGGGCATGGAAGACCAGGGGCGAGCCCGTGGAGAGCAGGTCAATGAACCGGCCGCTCTTGCCGTCGGCCGAGATAAAGTAGTCGGCCATCTTTTCGATATCCCCGCCGCCGTAGAGGCTCTCCCAGAACGGCTCGTCGGCCCGCACCGCGCTGGTGACCGAAACGACGTACTCGCCCTGCCCCTTCTCTGCGATCATCACAGGCGAGTTGATGGGGTTGGTCACGCCGTCGGCGTTCAAGAAATAGAAGGTCCGCGAGATGCCGCATGCCGCCTTCATCGCCCTCAGGACCGCGCGGGCGTAAAGGTCTTCGCTCCCGCCGAAGCTGCACGGCTGCGTGATGCCCGTCGCCCGGATGCCGACTCTTTTCAGGATTCGCAGCGCCTCGGCCATGTATTCAGCCAGCGCATCCTCGCTCTGCTGCGCCATCCACTCGTGCTCCGTGATCGGCAGGAGCCGACGCTCCTTGATGTCCCAGGCCATCGAGTGTGTAAGGATTTCGGGCGTGATGTCGAAGTGCGGCGAGATCTCCTCGCGCACCAGTGCGATCAGCTCCGACAGCTCCGCCGCGCTGTATCCCTCGACCCGCTCGTCAATGCACCCCAGGCCCGCCGGGCAGGGCAGGAACGTGAACTTGCCCTTCACGCCGGCCGACTTTGCCCAGCGAATGAAATCCCGCCAGAAATCGTTGGGGATGATCTTGCTGGGCTCCTGATCGCGCCATCGCTGCACCCACAGACCGAACGCACCGCGCGGCGGCTGCGCGATGCCCAGCTCCTCCGGCTGGCGGCGAAGCCAGTACGACGCGTTGATCGGCGAGTCGTCGACGATGAACGAGATGGGGATACGCGTTTGGGCCATGACAGCTCCTTTCAGAATTTCACCTCGAGCGATGTCCGCCTGTCCACGGCTTCCTCATTGTTGCGCGGGCGCCCGGAGGCCGCATTACTCGGTGACGAAGACCGCGGCGTCGTTCAGCTTGTGATGGAGTCCGCCCGCTAACGCGAGCCGGGTTATGGTCACCGGTCCGATGAGGCCACATTCGATATAAGCGCGTTCGAACTGATACGCCGACCCATACGGACCGGCGGCGTCCGCAAAAAGCTGATTCGCGTTGCTGTTGAGCACGCTGACCGTCATTTTGTGATGTCCGGCCGGGATCGTCAGATGCAGGCGGTACGGTGAGAACGGCAGGTCATATGCCTGACCGTCAAGCTTAACCCGCGCGCCGAAACGCACGTCGCCCAGCGAAATCAACGCGTCGCCGCCCGACCACTCGAATTCCGTACCATAGTCCAGCCAGCCGGAGTATCCGGAAAGCCCAAGCGCAGGCCACGGGACGAGCGCGTCCAGCTTTTTCGCGGTTCCATCCGGCATGCGAAGCGTCCAGCCGTTCAGGGTCACGGTTTCGCGGAGCGCCGCCGCTGGGGCAAAGCCGCATGCGTCAGTAAGCGCAAAAATCTTAAGCTCGCGCGGTGCGAAACTTGTCCTGACGCAACGCCCGTCGCGCCTTGCCCAGTTCCCGTCGCGCGTATCCATCTCGGCCAGCGCGCCCTCGCCAAGGAATTCAAGTTCGGCGCCGAAACTGCGCCCGCTTTCGTTGAGCAGCATCAGCGTCCGCCCTTTCCCGGTGATGCGCGTTGCCAGCGAAACCTTTTTTTCCGCCGAGCGGATGCGCACATCCGCCTTGACCAAAGCTGTGAGGCGATCCAGATCGGTCTCGATCATGCAGACGTCCGCGAGTTTTTTGCAGGCGTTGAGCGCCGAGACGAGCCTGCCGCCCTTCGCATGGAAAGCGCGGAGTGTCTGCTCGTCCCTTTCGCGCAGCGCGCACGAACCCGGCAGGATCAGCGTGCGGATGCCGCGTTCGTACAGATTGTCAATTCCATCCTCCCATGCGTAGTCGAAGTCGACCGGGGCGTAGCAGAGCGCTTCGGCGATCAGCTCCACGCGTTCCCACGGCAGCGGCCTTTGGTTGAACAGATGCGGATTGGCATGGCGCGCCTTGAAGGCGATTTCCCTCATCGGTATGTAGATCGCCGTTTCCGCTCCAGGCCGTCCCTCGTTCATCATCATGGTGGTGCGCGTGACGCGGTCGTTTACGGCGCGCGCGAACGCTTGGACGTTCGGGTCCCGTTCGTCGTAGCTGCAGTAATTAAAGAACTGGTCGATGCCGCGCAGAATCTGATGCTCCATGTCATAGCGCATCAGGTCCGCATACATCGACAGGCCCATCTCGGCAAACGTCTCGCTCATCGCGCCCGATTTTTGCAGCGTTCGCTTAACCGAGCCCGCGTAACGCGGAAAATCGGTGAATTTGCCGGGGAAGATATTGTCCCAGATGACGTCGATCCCCGGCCGGTCGTTGCGCGCGCTGTTTCGGAGAAAATCGCCGCTGACCGATCGATACGTGAGCAAGTGGTTGTCGAGATCCTGGTGGCCGACGGACAGCAGGTTGTGCGCGTGGCACCAGCGCTCAAGTTCTCCGTAAAAACTGTCGGCGAGCAGTTTTGTCCACGCTTCGGCGTAGTCGTCAAACGCGGCACGCAACCGCAAATATGCGTCGCCGCCGCCGGTCACACCGGTTTCGCCGGGCATGTACGCCAGAAGTTCCGGCAGGACTTCCTTGAGGCGATATCCGAAAAGTGTCTCGAAATACGCGTCGAGCGCCGGCGTGTAGGGGAAGTCCCAGCAAATCTCCGGCTCGTCGTAGAAAAAACCCTTCACGGTCTTGCCGAAATCGTTCCCGATGTGCGGCACATACAATTCGTGCATGCACGAGAGGAAGCGGCGCGTTGCATTTTTATCGAGGATGTCGACGGTCCCGATGGTCGGGTCGCCCTCGACATAATCCTTCATGACGTGCGTGACAAAGGACAAGTACTCCCACGTTACCACGACCAGCCTCGTCTTTTCAGCCGCGGTGAACGCAATATCGCCGTTTTCCGGTTCGAGAATTCGCGCCCTGCCCGCCGGATGATAGCAGTAGAACCGGTTGACCGGAATCGCGGCGACCGAAACGAGACGTTCGGGCGCTTTCAAGCGGAGCGACTCGCCCGCTTCCAGGATGAGGTCCAGCGCGAGGTGCAGCTTTTTGGCGCGCAGCGTCTGATCGGTCAGCACCTGCCCGCAGGCGCAGCCGCTGGGGAATCCCCATTCGTCGAAAATCCAAACGTCGAGACCGAGCTTTTTGGCTTCTTCCACGTAACGTTTGCAGATCTCCATATAGCCCGGCAGCCAGTCTGAAACGTCGCGCAGTTTTTCGCGCGTTCCGCCGTTGATGGCGAAGCCGCCGTATCCGTGTTCCTTAATCCAACGAGTTTCGCGCTGAATGTCCTCCGGCGTTCTGCCGGGGCGCACGGAATTATTGAGAATCGGCCGGTATCGGTTGTCGTTCATGTGGCGAGCGCTCCTTATGCCATCGGGATCCAGGTGTTCAAAATCGCCAACCACTAGCGGGGGCGGAATTTGAACCCGCGACCTTGGAGTTCTGAGAGACTTTCGCCCATTCTCGCTAGTTTACTGCGATGGCATAACTTGCAACAATGCCAGTCGGTTACAGCCGACTGCTTCACTGCCCATATACACCATGTTGACCATGTTTTGCAATCCGTGCTGTACAGATTACTGTACAGAAAACAGGCCTCGATTGGGGTGATGCCCCAAAGGTCGCTGTTCACGACATGAACGACCATGCCGCCTGAAGGTTGGAGCGGCGGTTTCCCAGGTACTTGCCTTACTGTGAGAGGGGTATGAAAATATCCGCACTTACCTTTTCATCGCCTGAACGACCCGTTTCCTGCGGTCACCGAGGCATCGGAGACCCGTGACAAATGCCCTCCAAGCTATCCTCTGCATGTTCATCCGGTTCTTGTTGGCAGAGGGATGCTCGAAAGCAGCGGCAAGCTCAATGCTTATCTTCGTGGCCTACAGAACCGCGCCGCGATCAATATGTTCAGAAAGGACAACAGGGCCGCGCCCGAATCCCTTGAACAGTTTGACCCAAGGTACTTGAAGGAATTGCCGGTTGACCCTTTCAGCGGCAGGAGCATCAGCAGAAATGCTGGTGGAGAAACTCGCGAACAAGTACGCGCTGGAAGTCGTAGTCGCTCGGCCGCAGTTCCCGGTCAAGACGGCTTATGGTGCAATTGACGGCAGGCAGGCCAGCCCAGATGCGATCAATCGCTTCGTACCGATACTCGCCGGCGAATGGAATCTCTATCCGGTTGAGCTAATCAAGATCACGGGATTACGTCGAATTATCTTATGTGAGAAACTGTCCTATGCTGGACAGAGACGTATGACTATTCCGGACCTGGAACACCTGGATTACTACCTTGACGTGCGGGCGGACAGCGATGACGAACTCTACGAACGAAAGTGTATCCACCGTGACGTTTTTTACATCATCGGTTGAGGAAGACAAGACCGAGATGTACGCATACATGGTCGTTGAGATCAATACTGTAGAGAAGCGCGCCACAAGTGACAAGGTCATTCAATCGAAAATACAGCGAATTAGGGAACTCCTCGAGAAGTACTGCTCCAAGATGGACAAATCGTTTTGGGATGAGGCCCGCAAGCTCAACCGCTCGGAGACTCCGCAGTGAAAACAAGGCTAGTCATGGGCCGATATGGAGAAGCCGCGTTGACAGCGTCGACTTCGAGGACTACAGTACTCCGTTGGGAAGGTGGCAGCCCACGAGGAGCGGCCAAATGGGAAATCCCGATTAAGAGGAGAGAGCCTTCATGCAGACATCGGAATCGAGCTGGCGGGCGGGGGCCGTGATGGCCTTGTTCCTCATGGTGCGGCTCGCCGCCTCGGCGCAGGGGGCGAGTTGGAAGGAGGTCCAGCAGATCAAGCAGGATTGCGTGCAGTCGGCTGCCCAGCACGCCATGGAGCAGCAGAAGACGACGCAGGCCGCGCCGTTGGCCATCCCCTTTCCCGAGGGTGTCACGTCCGCCGGGAACGTGAAGCTGATGGCGGTGACGGCGGAGAGCATCCCGATTGACGTGACCGCCGAGCCGTGGACGCGCGAGGGCAAGGCCGTCGAGCTGGTCCGCTTCAGGCTGCCCCAGGCCATTGACATGGTCGCCCAGCACAGCGGGCTGGCCTTCACGGTGAAGACGGAGCCTGGCGCCTCGCGGGAGGTCCGCATTGGCTGTCGGCTTCTGGCCGCCAACGGCAAGGCGGCCGAAGTCACGCCCATAATCCCCGCCGTCAATCGCTGGGGCGATAACCCGCACGAGGTATACTTGGACTGGGCCTTCCTGAACTACGCCAACGCGGCGGAGGCGGTCGGCGTCTTGAACGAGGTGGAGGCGGTCGAGATCACCTTCGGCGCCATCCAGCGGGCGCCTCTGCGCGGGCCGTCCGAGAAAGCCCAGGCCGCCCGATTCACCATCTCCGACCTGCGTCTCGTGGACTATCACAAGGGCTCCTACGATCCGAGCCGGCAGTGGCGGAAGTACGACGAGGCCGCCGGCAAGTGGGTCCCGGCCGGTAAGGACCTGACCCTCCAGCAGCGGTGCATGGAGGTGACCGGACTTGTCGCGATCCATGGCGGCGAGAAAGGCATCCTCTCGGCGGTGGACTCGCTGGACATGGCCGTCCGCACGCAGTGCTGGGACGGCTCACTTCTGGACGGCCGGCGCGGCGCGCGCACGGTCGCCAGCGGAGAGTACACCTACGGCTTCACCACGTACGGATTGCTCGTCGGCTACATGACGCTGGAGAAGTTGAAGTCTCCCCTGCTCGAGGAGAAACTCACGGTCGGCCCCTTCACGATGACGCGGCGCGATTTCTACCAGCGGATGTTCTACCGCCTGGCGATGAGCCGGGCGGGCATCGCGAAGGCCAGCGAGTACCGCGACGACATCATCGGCGGCAACACGCTCATCACCGGGGCCAACCGCGTGCTGGGCTACGCCATCGCGATGCGGATGGTCGCCGACGTGCTCACCGACCCGGCGAAGAAAAAGGAAGTCCTGGACAACTACGGTCCGTATATGCAGGAAATCGCCGACACCCAGGGCCAGTTTTCCGGCGGCTTCCCGGTGCTGGGCGAGGGCGACCAGTACCAGGGAAAGGGCATCCACTACGACGCCGGCTACGTTCGCACGCACATGGACTGGCTGATCGTCGGGGCGGTGCGAACGGGCGACCCGCTACTGGTGCAGATGCTGCGGAAGTACCAGACGGTTTTCGAGGCGGCCATGGATGCCGAGGGAAAGGGCATCCTCGGCATGATCTCCGAGCGGCACCGCGGGCCGTTCAACGGTTCCGTGGAACTGGTCCTGCCGGACGCCACCTGGCAGGTCGGCGCGAAATACCGCCTGCCGATCGTCGCCCAGTGGGGTTACAACGACGGGATGGCCAAGTGGCTGAATTGGGACGCCAACTCCGGCAACCACTTCACCGCGGCCCGCCATGCCCGCGGGTACGACCTGGGTACGTTCATGGGACGGCTGGTGGAAGACATGGCCGCCGAGCCGGAGCCGCGAGACCTGGGCTACCTCTTCCCGCGGCAGTTCCCCATCTGGTCTACACGGCTGTACACGAAGGAAGGCAAACTCGTGCGGACGAGCTCAATGGTTGTCTCCGCCGATGGGACGGAGGTGAGCAACTACCGCATCGAGGTCGGAGAGTGGCCGGCGACGGTCGGCTTGCCGATCCTCCTTCGGCCGAAAGAAGGCAAGGTCACGGCCGTCGCGGAGAGACTCCTCGGCTGGCCCAAGCTCCTGCCGGACGGCGCGGAGATCGAGATCAGCGGCGACCTCTCGGCCAAGGGTAAGCTCGGGGAGACGATCGCCTTGACGCTCCAGAAGAAGACGAAGCTCGCCATCACGGGGCCGGACATCACGCTGCCGCCGGAGGCGATCGCAGAAAGCCAAAGCCCCAAGGTCCCGTTCCGCGCGGAGCTGACTCTGGTGCCGGAGAAGCCCGGCCAGACCGTCGAGTTGACCGTTCTTCACGGAACCGTGCCATACCAGTACGAGCTCGCCACCCCGACCTCGGCCCCGGCGCCTGCTTCGGCAGAGGAGTAGAGTGTGTCGGCTCCGGAGATGCGGGTGAGCGTCGAGGCAGAAATCGCTGACTTGCTGGGGCGGATGACGCTGGAGGAGAAGCTCTCTCTGCTCTCGGGGCAGGACATGCGCCGAACCCGTGAGATCGAGCGGCTGGGGATCCCCTCGGTGTGGATGGTTGACGGCCCGCACATGGTCAGTCCCAGCGGCGAGATGAAGCGTCCCGCGACCTGCTTTCCCACGGGCGTCTCCCAGGCGGGCACGTGGAATGTCGGGCTCGTCAGAGAGATCGGGGCTGCCATCGCCCGCGAGGCCCGCGCGTGCGGCTATCACCTGCATCTGGGCCCCGCCGCCGACGTGCAGCGATCCCCTTTGAATGGGCGCCATTCTGAGAGCTTCTCGGAGGACCCGTACCTGACCGCTCGGATGGCCGTCGCGTTCGTCCAGGGCGCGCAGGGCGAGGGGATCGGCTCAGTCGTCAAGCACTGCTGCGCTTACACGCAGCAGGCCTATCAGCCGGAGGTCAACATCGAGGTTGACGAGCGCACGCTCCGCGAGGTGTACCTGCCCCCGTTCGAGGCGGTCGTTCGGGAGGTCCGCCCCTGGGGCATCATGACCTCCTACAACCAGGTCAATGGCCTGCCCACCAGCGAGTACGCCCATGCGATTCGGGAGATCCTCAAGGGCGAGTGGGGCTTCGACGGCTTCGTCGTGTGCGACTGGCGGGCAACGTTCAGCACTCGCTGCGCGGAGGCCGGACTGGACCTGGAGATGCCCGGTCCGGGCAAATTCATGACGGTGGCTTCGCTCAAGCCGCTGGTGGAGGGCGGAGCAATTCCTGTTTGCCTCATCGACGACAAGGTGAGGCGACTGCTGCGGGCGATCCTGCGGTCCGATGCGGCCCGCCCTGCGGACCAGCGTCCGGCCGGTGAGTTGGATTCCCCCCGTCACCGCGAGCTGGCGCGGCGCGTGGCCGAGGAGGCCATTGTCCTGCTGAAGAACGACCGCGGCGCGCTGCCCCTGGACCCTTCGCGCGTGCGAAGGCTGGCAGTGATCGGGCCCAACGCCCGGGAGATGCGTCTCAGCGGGTGCGGCAGCGCCGCCGGGCAGCCGTTCTACTCGGTGGGGCCTTTGGAGGGCCTGACTGCACGGTGCGGCCGCGATGTCGAGATCGTCTTCGCGGAAGGATGCACGATGCGCGGGGCCATGTCGGCCATCGAGACGGCGCACCTGCGGCCGGAAACTGGGGCCGCTGGGAGTGTCGGCGGCCTGACTGGCGAATACTTCGCCAACGCCGACTTCGCCGGCGAGCCGGCCCTGCGCCGCGTGGATGCGACCGTGGACTTTGCCTGGGGCCAGGAGTCGCCCGGCGAGGGAATCCCCAAGAGCGGCTACTCGGTGCGGTGGACGGGGTGTCTGGTCGCGCCGGAGGCGGGTTCGTACACGCTGGGGTTGACGTGGACGAGCGGCGGCGTGCGGCTATGGGTGGATGACCAGCTCGTCATCGCCGGCCTGCCAGGGCTGGGCGAGGAGGCCTACGCCATTCGCTACTTCCCCCGCGATCGCATCGCGGAAGTCCAGTTCGCTTCCGATCGCCCGCGCAAACTGCGCCTGGAGTTCCAGTACGTCCCGGACGGGCGGGCGGAGTGCCGCCTCCAGTGGCGGAAGGCGAGCGAGCGGGACAGGCTGGAAGAGGCGGTCCGGGCGGCCTCCGGCGCCGACGCGGTTATCGTCTGCGCAGGCACGTCCAACCTGTATGAGGGGGGCACGCGGGACCGTGAGAGCCTGGATCTGCCCGCCGGACAGTCGGACTTGATCCGCGCCGTGTCCGCCGCCAACCCGCGCACCGTGGTGGTGCTGATCAACGGTTCGCCCGTGGCTATGGACGGGTGGCACGATCAGGTGGCCGCCATCATCGAGGCGTGGTTCCCGGGGCAGGAAGGCGGCAACGCTCTTGCGAGACTGCTCTGGGGCGACGCGAACTTCTCCGGCCGGCTGCCCGTGACGCTCGCGCGGCGGCTGGAGGATAACCCCTCGTTCGGCAGCTTCCCGGGAGACGGCAAGACGACGAACCTGCAAGAGGGTGTGTTCGTCGGCTACCGTCACTACGACAGCGAAGGCATTGAACCGCTGTATCCGTTCGGATTCGGGCTCGCGTACACGAGGTTCGAGTACCGCAACCTTCGCATTGAGCCCTCTCAAGTCGCCTTGGGCGGCGAGACATGCGTGAGCGTCGAAGTGGCCAACGTCGGCTCGCGCGCGGGCCAGGAGGTGGTACAGCTGTATGTAGGCGATGTGGAGTGCCAGGTGCCTCGCCCGCCTCGCGAGCTCAAGGCCTTCCAGAAGGTCGAGATCCCGCCGGGTCAAACCGTTACAGTCCGGTTCACCCTCGGTCGGGAAGCCTTTGCGTTCTTCGATCCCCATGCCGGGCGATGGACCTTGGAAGCCGGCGAGTTCGAAATCACAGTCGGGCCGCACTCCAGGAGCGGGCTGACGGGTCGGCTTGTCGCGCGTGCAGACGGTTGACAACGCCTCCAATCGCCGGACTCGCCTTGGTGGACGGGCTCTGACTGGCATTCCGGTCATCCGGATGGGGACTGAGGTCCGAGAGAACAGCCTCGGCACACGTCGTTGGTACAGCCTTGGCGATTCAGTTCCGCCATTTGGCGAAACTGATTTTTGCCGGCCTTGGCACCTTAGCCTAGAAAGCCGGCGCAGAGGCCTTCTTGCGCCGCGCGACATCACCTTGACAAACGGGGTTCTAGGGGTCAGAATCCGATATTCGATGGCTGGCGCCGCTGGCCGAGGCTATCCTTGCCTTTGGGAGACCGGTTCTCCGGCAAACGGAGATTGTGCGTCGAATAGCAAGTTGGAAGCAGAGATCATGAAATACGTCGAGTTGGACCGGAAGGACCGAGAACTTATCCAGGCGGCCTCTGATGTGCTGGAAAAGAATTACAGAGAACCGCGCCACACAGTCGGGGCCGCTGTCTTGTGTGCGTCAGGCAAGACATACGCCGGAGTCAACGTTGATTCTTGCGGCTATGGACCGTGCGCCGAACCGATTGCCGTCGGGCGCGCCATTTCCGATGGGGAGCGTGACATCAAACGCATCGTTGCCGTTGGCGGGGTGCGATCACCACACAATGTCATGTCCCCTTGCGGGAATTGCCGCCAGCTCATATTCGACTATTCACCGGACTGCTGGGTCATTCTCACCCACAGGCAAAAGGTCGTAAAGATCAAGGCAAGAGAACTGATACCGGACGCATACAGCAATTTGGGCTGATAAGGATAGCCCCATTTCCCCGCGATTCGATCCGGTTCGTCATGGCCTGCTACGCTGGCTATCGCGTCACCGAGCCGACCATCACGACGGCCAGGTTCGACTGGAATGAGAAACTGGCCATCCCGCACCTACGACAAACCACTCCGGCTCCTCGTTCCGATCATGCGCAGAAGGGGCACGCGTGGGCGTATCGTTTTCCAGAACAGGCTCCAAACTATTTGAAAGCGGCCGCTATGAGCGTACAATGCTGTTGGCGCGAAGGATAGCCGACGACTGAAACGCCATGGAAGGTGAAGGCGGAAGGCAATAATGTTGGTACGGTCTAATCATTATTCCGGCTACTCATGATGCTGACCGAGTGCAAGTAAGACCATGGAGAGCAGAGAATACACCGAGAATGATCGCGACGCCTTAGTCGCCGCACTTCGGTTGAACGTGCCGAAGTACTTCAACAAGAGAGACGTTACAGACTTCCAGCAGTACCTGCATGACTGCCAA
>Ga0181524_10005863_pt1 | contig 10834 bp, 13 predicted proteins | sample PEATcosm2014_Bin_34_FD_119761 | JGI IMG/M metagenome (GOLD analysis project Ga0181524, IMG submission 119761) | Peatland microbial communities from MTU Mesocosm Facility, Houghton, MI, USA - PEATcosm2014_Bin05_60_metaG | ecosystem: Environmental > Terrestrial > Soil > Wetlands > Peat | place...
GACATAGGCGGGGATTTCGCGGAGTTGCTCGAAGCAACCGACGAGGTCCTCGGCGTCCGGGTCATCGTCGAGGCACTCCGGCTCGGACATCAGCCGGAGCATCTCGTAGGCCTCGCAGTCGAAGCGCTTGTCGCAGGAGGGGCATTTCGACGCCGCGCCGCCGCATTCCTCCAGGTCGTCTTCCCAGCCCATCTCATGCGCGATGAGGCGGTCGCGGTGCGGGTGATGGACCAGCGTCTCGAAGAGCTCCTGGAATTTCGCGGTGCGGGCGTCGGCGCGCTGAAGGAAGCGCTCCCAGTCGTTCTCGTCCCACTCCTCGTAATCGGGGGCGTCGAAGACCGGCTCGAGCATCGGCACGCCCTTTCGGCTTGCGAAGAGAAGTCGAATCCAGCGTTTTTGCAGCCGCAGTTCTCTTGAACGAGTTTACCCCATTCGCGTCGGCGGAGTCAAGAATTTCGCTTTCGGCCGTTTCAGTCCGCGTGTCCGCGCCGTCCCTGCCTCCGCCGGAGTTGCTTCGCGTAGTCGTGGACGGCCTCTTCCTGTTCTTCGGTCTCGACCGCGCCGGGCCGGAGCGAGCGGACTTCGGCGAGCGCTTCCTCCGGCGTCCGGCCGAGGCTGACGAGATAGCAGGCGGCCATGGTGCCGGTGCGGCCGCGCCCGGCGAAGCAGTGCACCAGCGTCCTGCGGCCCGCTTCGCGCGCCGCCGCGACGACGGAGACGAACCGCTCGATCTGCGCCGCGTCCGGCGCGCGGAAGTCGTCCACCGGGATGTGGTGATACTCGATGTCGAACTCGGCCAGGGCGGCGGTCTTGAGCGGGGTCTCGGTGAGGCTGATGACCACGCCGATCCCGGCGTCTTTGAACATCTCGACGGCCTTGCCCAGATCGTGCGGCCGGCCCATCACGGCGAGGACGTCCGGCACGATCCAGGTCAGTTTTCCCTGCGTTTCCAACATCGCGCTCCTGCGGTTGAAGACGAGCCGAGTGGGTTCCTGCCGCGCTGAAACGCCGCTGGATACAGCGTATCAAAAATCCGCGCGCGCAAGCAAGCGCAGGAAATGGGGCGCCGGCGAGGGACGAACGGTCCGCTTCAAAGCGGCTTCCGCGCCAGGCGTTCGAGATGCTCGACGATCAGGCCGGCCAGGTCGTCGAGCTGCTCGTTGAAGCTGAAGTGGCAGAGGATCTCGCTGGCGCCGGCGGCGAGCATCAGGTTCAGGCCCTTGACCTGCGACTGGCGGTAGTCGGTGCGGACGCCGAGGACCGGCTTGCCGAGGCCGCGCGCGTAGCCGGTCTCGAAAGCCACGCCGCTGTCGGCGTCGGCGCCGTCCAGGAGCGCCAGCACCACGTCGGCGCTGGAGAGATCCTCGATGCAGCGCTTGAAGACCGAGGCCAGGTGGCGCCGGTCGTTGAACGAGGCGGTCCCGGCTCGGAAGTCCTGCGGCAGCACGATCTCGCACTGCGGCAGCAGCGCCTTGAGCTTCTCGGCCAGGCGGCGGTTATACTGCCGCTCCATCTGGCTGAACAGCGGCGCGGCGAGATAGATCTTCATCCGAGGCGGTCATCCCTTGTAAAGCCGGCGCTTCAGGCTCTGAGAATAATCCGTCCAGCCGGCGTCGGCGTTCTTGTCCTCGGCGATGGTCTCGGAGATGTCCTTGAGCTTGGCGTCGAGGTTGTCGAGGTAGTGCAGCGCCACCGCCTCGGCGACCATCGGGAGTTTCGGCGAACCGAATTCGAGTTCGCCGTGATGGCTCAGGATCAGGTGCCGCAGCAGGTTGAGCTTCTCCTCGGGCAGGTTCGGCAGCGCGCGGACGCGGTCCTCGAGCATGAGGACGCCGATCGTGATGTGGCCGACGAGGTTGCCGGCGTCGGTGTAGCGGAACGTGCGCTTGCAGGAGAGCTCGCGCGTCTTGCCGATGTCGTGGAGGAAGACGCTGGCGAGCAGCAGGTCGCGCCGGAGCGTGGGATAATGTTCGAGGACCTTGAGCGCCATCTGGGCCATCGAGAGCGTGTGTTCGAGCAATCCGCCGAGATAGGCGTGATGGTTCTGCACCGCCGCCGGCGCGGTGCGGAAGGCGGCGCAGAAATCCTTGTCGGAGAGGAACGCATCCACGACCGCCTTGTAGTCGGGGTCCTGGATTTGGGCGAGGATCGCCGCCAGCTCGCGCATCATCTCGCCCGGGTCGCGCTCGCTCTGCGGGAGGAAATCGCCGAGGTGCAGCCCTTCGGTCTCGGCGCGCGTGATCGAGCGCGCGTTGACCTGGAGCTGGTTCTGGTAGCTCTCGACCTTGCCCTTGACGTGGATGAAGCTGTCCACCGCGATCGTCGCGGCGAAGGCGTCGGTGGCGTCCCAGAGCCGGCCGACGATCTGCCCGGAGCGGTCCTGCAAAATCAGGTTCAGGTAGCTGCCGCCGGCGCGCGTGGAGCGCAGCGAGCACTCGGCGACGAGGAACACCGAATCCACCGGCTCGCCGGCGCGCAGCGCGCCGGCCATCTGCTTGCCCATGAGCTTCTGCCTGTCCTCGCTCGAGAAAAGTTTCGCCATCTTCTCCGCCCCGCGGCATCGCCGCTCAGCCGTTATCAGCGCGGTCTTCGCCAAACTGCTCACTCAGCCGGTCGAACCGGCTGCCATAGATCATCTCGAACAGTTCGCCGCGCCCGGGGAAAAGCTCCTCGCACAGCTCGCGCAGCCTTTCCACCTGGATCACAATATCAATTTGCGGCAGGTCTGTCGAGAGGATGAGGACGGCGATCCGGTCCGCTTCGCGCTGGAGAAGCGTCATCTTCCCGCGCGCGCCAATAAATCGTTCATTCGGCAATCGACCATCGGCATTCGGCATTCGGCAATCCGTGTGTCATTCTGCAAACATCTCAGCCAGGACCGCCAGGACCCGCTTTTGCGTCGCGGCGCCCATTCGGCCCAGGTGCTTCACGAGGCGCGCTTTGTCAATGGTCCGAATCTGATCGAGAACGATCTGGCCGTCCTTCCCCTCGAAACGGCACGCGACTCGAGTGGGATAGTCGCGTCCCCTGGCCGTCATGGGCGCCACGATGACCGTGGCAATGTGACGGTTCATCTCATCGGGTGAGATCACCAGGCACGGACGCGTCTTCCTGACCTCGCTGCCGACGGTCGGGTCAAGGTTTACCAGGAAAACGTCAAACCGGCGGGCTACCACTGCCATTCGCTCTTATCCCACCGGCTGGGGGATTCCAGCACGAGCCGATCGTCCTGCTGGGCGGCCATCGCGGAAAAGCGCCTGGACCAGCCTTCCCGCGTCCGGCGCGCCGCGCGGATGACCAGCCGGTCCGATTGAACGGCCATCTCGACTTCCGGCCCGATGTCCAACTGGTCCAGGACAACCTTGGGGATGCGAATTCCTCGCGAGTTTCCAACTCTGACTATACGCGCTCTCAGCAATGTAGCCATTTGCCGCATCCTTCTTTGTGGGTAATTACATTGTATATACTCCGTTCCTTCCGGTCAAGCGAAATGCGGCGATCCCGGAATCTGCATTTCCCAAGACGCGCTGAAGGAGCCTCATTTTCTCGTGGACGGTGATCATCGCTCATCTTGGCACAGGGCGGTAAATGGTGGAGATCGCGGAAAGCAAGCCCGCCTGGCGCGTTATTCCTGGACAGCCTCGCCGGCTCCGCTCGGAGCCTTTTCCAGATTAGCCACCAGATGTTTGCTGAGGTTCCTCAGCAGGCGGGCCCGCCGCTCGGCGGCGATCTGGCCGATCGAGCCCAAGATCCTCGGACGAGGCAGAACAGCCAGGAATCCCAAACGGACCAGGGAATCTGCAACGAGACCCGATGCCGCAAAATCGGAATCCGCGCTGGAGATGACCTCGTCGAATTCGGGTACGGCCTGATGGAGTTGGGTGGTGATGCCACAAGCGAGGAAATCCCCGTATGGCGGAAGTTCGCGAAGCAAAAGGGCCGGACGGTTCTTCATCATTCCGTCAGCCTGCATCAACGGCGTTAGGATGATGTCGCCTTCCTTCATTTACCGTAATCCGGATTGCTCTCTCTGACCGCAGAGGCCGGATATTCCGGCTCCGAATCGCCATACGCCTCTTGCAGCGATGCAGCGGAAGCGGCGAGCCACTGCTGCCGGTCGGCATCTTTTTCCCCACGCTCGGCAACGGAGACCAGAACGGTTCTGCCCTGAGGCGCCGCGATGGGCTTTGAGAGTTCCAGGTGGGTCGAGTCCAACACTTTTGCTTCAACCAGGACCATCATCTTACCTCCACATGATCGTCATCAAGAATAGCTCAATGCGCTCCCTTCTTCAAGCCCTCCGACCTCCGGGGGAATCCTGCGCCGCGGCCTCAAAACAGCCGGGCGCTTTCTCCGGAGGGCGCGGCGATCTCCTTCAGCACCGGGTACTGCTCCGCCAGCAGCTCCGGCACGCGGACTTTCTTGCCGCTGAGGGCGGACTTCAACTGGAGCGCGTTCACCACCGCCTGGCCTCGATAATGGTTGTTGTTCATCACGAAAAGCTTCTGCACCTCCTTGGCCATGGCGGCGATGTTCTCGGCCCAGGGCGCGAGTTCGTCGCCGGTGTAGAGATAGTTGTAGCGTTCGTCGCGGCCGGCGTCGCGGGCGAACCACGCCTGCGCGTTGCGGCCGTGGAAGCGATAGTACGCAATCGGCCCGGTCGCGAAGCTGGTCGGCCCGATCGAGCTGCGGGAATGCGGCTGGTCAATGTTGCAGAAGTTCAGCCCGGCCCGGCGCAGGAACTCGCGGCTCTCCGGCGAATCCCACGAGGCGTGGCGCACCTCGAGCACGCAGGGGAATTCGCCGAACGCCTCGGACAGCCGGCGGAGCCAGTCGCGGCTCGGCTCGCCCGCGGTGAAAGACCACGGGAACTGCATCAGCAGCGCGCCGAAGCGGTTCGCCTCGCGCAGCGGCCGGATACCGCTCTTGAACTGCTCCACTTCCGGCGCCGTCCAGGCGCGTTCGCGCTCGTGAGTGAAACGCTGCCAGAGCTTGGCCGTGAAAAGGAACCCCGGCTTTCCCGCGACCTGCTTGACCCACCGCTCCGCCATCGCCGCCGACGGCGGGCGATAGAAACTCGTGTTGACCTCGGCCGCGTCGAGGTAATCGGCCAGGTACGCCAGCTCCGATTTCCCGCGCAGCCGCTGTGAGGGATAAACGACGCCCTCCCAGTCCGGATAAGACCAGCCTGCGGCGCCGATGTAGATGTTAGCCGGCATTTTTCGCGGCAATGTCGCCATGCCGCGACATTACCGCCGCCCCGGTCCCGCGTCAAGCCGAATAATGGTTGTCCAAGTTTCCTGCGCCGCACAGGACGAGACCCGTCTTCGGACAGCCTTGATCGTCGGCTAGGTACGATACGTACCTAGTCGAATACTCTTGGCTGGATGACCGGGAACGAGAGGTGGGGACATCCCCACTCGGTCATTCCCGCGCAAGCGGGAATCCAGGCTTTCGGCGCGGGTCCGGATTCCCGCCTTCGCGGGAATGACAAGGAGGATTTTTCAACAGACCCACAGTCACCCGTTATTGTTGAGACGGGAATCTCGGTTGCTGTTTTATTCAGCGAAGACAGAATCGCGGCAAGTCAGTTCACGACGGCCGCGAGTCGTCATTCGAAGAAGACGGACGGGAAGGAATCGCAGGCGGCAAGCATCTCGCGCGTGGCGCGGAGTTCCTCTTCGGTGATCGGGCCGAGCTTGGAGAGGCGCTCCAGCTCCGCCGCGGTGCGCAGCGACGGCGGCTGCGCTTCGAGGAGCCGCAGCTTCTCGCCCGACGGCTCGGTGAAATTGTCCGGATCGGTCTCCATCGCGCGCCGGAACGCGCCGCACGCGGAGTCGCGCTGGCCGAGGATCTCCCAGATCAGGCCCATCCACCAGTAAATCTGCCCGTCGTAATCGTCGTGCCCGAGGCCTTGCTCGAAGGCGGTGATCGCCTGGCGGCAGGCGCTCCGGAACGCCACCGGGTTCTTCACTTCCACGGTCCCTTTCCGTTCGCCCGCGCCCGTGAATTTCTGAACCGCGCCCGTGTAGAGGTTGTACCCGAGCGCGAAATGGACCAGCGGATGGTCGCATCCCAGCCGCAGCGCGCGCCGCAGCGCATACACCACCTCGCTCGTGTGTCCGAGGTGGTAGTCGCACTCCGCGAGCAGCAACTGGCGGACCGTCTCCTGCTGCGGCGCGCCGCATTTCATCTGCCGCAGCAGGCGGGCCAGCCACTCCAGCAGGTCGTGCGTCCGGCGGCCGGAGCGGATGATCTTCTCCAGGTCCAGCCCGCCGTCCTTCACGATGCGGCAGACGGTCTGGTGCCGCCGGCATTCGCAGCGAAGGAAGACGTGGAACGCCTGCCGGAGCTTGCCCGGCTCCATCTCTGGGTCGCCGAGCAGTTCGTAGATGAGCCGGTAGAACGCCCGGCAGAACGGCGAGAGCGTCGAATACCGCTCCAGCCGCCTGAGCGTTGCGTTGATCGCGACGTATCTGCCGGAATCTTCCATGGCGTCCGTCGCCTTTCTACATTAATTATTGGTCCGTCCAGGCGGCGTGTCAAGTGCCGTCCTGCGGTGTTCTTCCACCACAACGACATGAACTTTCACCACGACGACACGAATTTCCACCACGACGACACAACGAGCACGACGTAACTGATGTTACAAAATCCGCTGCTCCGGGCGTACGTTGTGTGGCGTTCGTCGTGCCCGTAGTGTCGCCGTGGTGAAAGCGGCCGTCCGTTATATCGCAGGTTTGACTTCACAAAGCGCGCGGCCTAGAATGGCCCGCAACGTCGTCTGCGGCAATCCGATACGACCACTGCGTCGTCTCGCGTGTGAGAAATCCATTGAGCAAGAAGCAGGCCGCTAAACTGCGCAGCCGGGCGATACTCTGGCCCGAAGAACTTGCCCGCCCTCCTTCTGGCGGGACCGCCCGCCCTCAAAGCGGCAGGAAGGAAAAGTTGCGAGCCGCCGCGAAGCCCGGCCCGAAGCGCAAGCCCGCGCCGCCGGGCCGCGCGAAACCGCCGGCCAAGCCGCCCGTTCCGCCGCCGGCTGAGCCTGCGGAAAAACCCTCGGCAGCGCCCGTCGCCCACCGCCGCACGGCCGAGCAGCTCGCCAAGCAGCAGCGCGAGATTTCGGTCAGCGAGTTCTTCACGAAGAACCGCCACCTGCTCGGATTCGACAACCCGCGCAAGGCGCTCCTGACCGCGGTGAAGGAGGCGGTGGACAACTCGCTCGACGCCTGCGAGGAGGCCGGCATTCTGCCCGAAGTGAGTGTCGCGGTCGCCCAGGCGGACGGCGTCGAGGACCGCTTCCGCGTGACGATCGAGGACAACGGCCCCGGCATCGTGCCCGCCCAGGTGCCGAGGATTTTCGGCAAGCTGCTCTACGGCTCGAAGTTCCACCGGATGCGCATGGCGCGCGGGCAGCAGGGCATCGGCATCAGCGCGGCGGGGATGTACGGCCAGCTCACGACGGGGAAGCCGACGCGGATCATCTCGCGCGCGGCCTCGCGCCGCAAGGCGTACCGCTGCGAGCTGCTGCTCGATACGAAGAAGAACGAGCCGACCGTGGTGAAAGAGGAAGAGGTGGACTGGGACCGCCCGCACGGCACGCGCGTGGAGATCGAGCTGGAAGCGCGTTACACCCGCGGGCGCCAGTCGGTCGAGGAGTACCTGCAGCAGGTGGCCATCGCCAACCCGCACGCGACGATCGTGTTCGAGCCGCCGGAGGGCGAGGCGCTGCGCCTCGAGCGCTCCTCGAACGCGCTCCCGCCGGAGCCGCGCGAGATCAAGCCGCACCCGTACGGCATCGAGCTGGGGATGCTGATCGGCATGCTCCAGTCCACGCGCTCGCCGCATGTGTCGTCGTTCCTCCACGCCGATTTCTCGCGCGTGAGCAGCCCGGTGGCGCAGGACATCTGCCGGCGCGCGAACGTGAACCCGAACGCGCGGCCCGCGCGCGTCGGCCGCGACGAGGCCGAGCGGCTCTACACGGCGCTGCAGGCGACCAAGCTGATGAAGCCGCCGATGGACTGCGTGGTGCCGATCGGCGAGGAGCTGCTCCTCAAGGGCCTCAAGCGCGGCGTCGAGGCGGACTTCTATCACACCGTCACGCGGCCGCCGGCGGTCTATCGCGGCAACCCGTTCCAGGTCGAGGCCGGGCTGGCGTACGGCGGGCAGTTGCCGGCCGAGGAAGCGTGCCGGCTCATGCGCTTCGCCAACCGCGTGCCGCTGCTCTACCAGCAGTCCGCGTGCGCCGTCACCCGCGCCGCCGCGACCACGGCCTGGCGCAACTACGGCATCCAGCAATCGCAGGGGCAGCTTCCCGTCGGCCCGCTCGCCATCGTCGTGCACATCGCCAGCGTCTGGGTGCCGTTCACTTCCGAGAGCAAGGAAGCCGTCGCGCACTACCCGGAGATCCTCAAGGAGATCAAGCTGGCGCTGCAGGAATGCGGGCGGAAGCTCGGGACGTTCGTGCGCCACCGCCGCCGCGAGGCCGACGCGGAACGCAAGCGCCAGTACATCACCAAGTACATCCCGCACATCGGCATCGCGCTCCAGGAGATCCTCGGGCTGACCGAGAAGGAAGAATCGCAGGTCGTGCGGAAGCTCGAGGACATGCTCGAAAAGAGCCGGAAACTGTAGCGGCAGATTGCGGAGTGCGGAATGCGGAGTGCGGAATGGAAAAACCTCGTCTATCTCGGCGACAACCTGCCGATCCTTCGGCGGTTGGCGGCGGGCTCCGTCCATCTCATTTACGTTGACCCGCCGTTCAACACCGGCGGGCGGCAGAGCCGCCTGCAACTGAAGACCGTGCGCTCGGAAAACGGCGACCGCGTCGGCTTCGGCGGGCGGCGCTATCAGACCATCCGGCTCGGGAGCCGCGCGTTCGCGGACCGGTTCGAGGACTACATCGCGTTCCTGCGGCCGAGGATGGTCGAGGCGCGCCGCGTCCTCGCGCCGGCCGGCTCGATCTACGTCCACCTGAATTACCGCGAGGCGCATTACGCCAAGGTGATGCTCGACGAGGTCTTCGGCCGCGAGTGCTTCCTGAACGAGATCGTCTGGGCCTACGATTACGGGGCGCGCACGCGGCGGCGCTGGCCGGCCAAGCACGACAACATCCTCTTCTACGTGAAGGACCCGGCGCGCTACACGTTCAACGCCGACGCGGTGGACCGCATCCGGTACATGGCGCCGGAGCTTGTCGGCGAGGAGAAGGCGCGGCGGGGCAAGCTGCCGACGGATACCTGGTGGCACACGATCGTCAGCCCGACGGGCAAGGAGAAGACCGGCTACCCGACGCAGAAGCCGCTCGGCATCCTGCGCCGGATGATCCTCGCCTCATCGAACCCGGGCGACCTGGTGCTGGATTTCTTCGCCGGCAGCGGCACCACCGGCGTCGCCGCGCACGAATCGGGCCGCCGGTTCATCCTCGTGGATGACAATCCGCAGGCGTTCGAGGTCATGCGGAAACGGCTGAAGGGAATGAACGTCCGGTTCGTCACCGCGCGCTGAATCGGCTTCTCCACCCAGATACTCCGGGGCCATCAGCGCCTCCCGACGGACCTGATCCAGCCCCCTGCGATAATAGGACTCCTAAGTTAGCGCTCTTCGTTTATGTGCCCGGAATTTTCCAAGGGCGCTTCCAAAGGTTCGCATCGAGATGGGCGTTGCAGTTTCTCTTTCCTTTCCCGTTCCAACACTTCCATCGTCCTTCTTCTAGCCAACTGCAGTTGCTCAGGCACACCCTGCGCATCAAAGGCCGCCTGAAACACCGTAGTTCCTTGATTTACCACCCGTATCTCAGCCCCGTTAGGGTGAAAAAGTCCGTCATAGGGCTCCCCTTGACGATAGACTTGCAGTACTTTCAAGTAATCATTGTAGAACCTGCCTTCGAAAGGTTCATTGTAGTAGTTCTGCCCAGTAGCCATCGCCCTGCCATCTTGATCCCAAGTTATCTCCCAACCTTCTCTGGAGCCGTTTTGACGGTTGAACACGCGATGAAGATGCCCCTCTGTGTCCCAAAGAAGGAACGGACCTTCGGCTTCCCCGTTCCGCGTCCATGCTTCGGCAGCGATGCGTCCATTTGAATACCAAGCGAACCACGGGCCGCAATAGTCGGAACTAGGCTCAGGCTCGCGTCCGGGCCACACGTAAGCCTGGAAGACGTAAATCCAGCGGTTCCACTGAGTGTTCCCGAAGCGCAGTGTAAGAATTGCCAAGATCACCAGCAATCCTGCTACGGCCGGAAACCAGCGTCGCCGTGCCAACTCCGCCCTTACACCCATAATGTCTCCATTCCATGAACCTCTTGACTGAAAACCTGGGACCGGCAGCCGTTATTGTCCCTTGCTCTCTCGGAATACTGGGAATACTGGGGAATACTGGTACACAATACCATTCATTTTATCCTACGGAGAGCCGCCGCAGTTTGTTGTGCCCGACGCCGCAACTGCAAGGCGTTTCCTGTCCGTCGCACTCTCCCATTTGACCGTCCTCGAAAGGTCAGTCTGCATTCGAACCTGAGATTCTAGGAGAGTTCCGGGGACACCATACATAACTATTTCTTTCCCGGACCCTTCGGTCCGGGTTTCTAGAGTTCCGAGTTCCAGTTCCGGGGACACCATACATAACTATTTCTTTCCCGGACCCTTCGGTCCGGGTTTCTGCCTGTGAAGGAGGCGGCCGGCGAGCCGTTCCAGCTTTGCGATGAACCGCTCGTCTCCCAGAGGCCGTCCGGTCCGCTCGTGCTCCCGAAGGCTCTCCAATGTCCTTTCATCCTCCGGCAGGCGCAGGAACTCCCTCCAGTCCTCCACCCGCTCCAGCAGCGGCTTGACCTTCA
>Ga0181524_10005866_pt1 | contig 10832 bp, 4 predicted proteins | sample PEATcosm2014_Bin_34_FD_119761 | JGI IMG/M metagenome (GOLD analysis project Ga0181524, IMG submission 119761) | Peatland microbial communities from MTU Mesocosm Facility, Houghton, MI, USA - PEATcosm2014_Bin05_60_metaG | ecosystem: Environmental > Terrestrial > Soil > Wetlands > Peat | place...
AAGTCGGAACAGCGGGCGGGACGCCCGCCGAACTCGCAGGCGAGGACGCCTGCGCTACGTAGCGCAGGCGTCCTCGCCTGCGAGTTCGGGCCGCGTCTCGCGGCACGACCCATCGCCCGAGCAGCTTTGTCAATGGCCCTGGCTCCGGCCTCCCACACTCTTCTGTTGACTTCCCGGCCAAAACAGGGACTTTCGTCCTGATGCCCGCCATCGAAGTCAGCGGCCTCACCAAGGCCTTTCGGACCTACAAGAAACAGCCCGGTTTTGCCGGGGCGGTCAAAGGGCTCTTTCATCGGACCTACGAGCAGACCCTGGCGGTCAGAGACATCAGCTTCACCATCCAGCCGGGTGAGTTGGTCGGTTTCCTGGGGCCGAACGGGGCCGGCAAGACGACCACCCTCAAGATGCTCTCGGGCCTGCTTTATCCCACCAGCGGCACGGCGCGCGTGCTCGGTTACGTCCCCTGGGAGCGCGAAGACGGCTACCGGCGGCAATTCGCGCTGCTGCTGGGGCAGAAAAACCAGCTCTGGTGGGACCTGCCCGCCCGCGAGTCGCTCGACCTGAACGCGAAAATCTACGGCATCCCCGCCGGCGCGCTCGAACGGACCGTCGCCGAGATGGGCGAGTTGCTTGGCGTGCGCGACAAAATGAACGTCAGCGTCCGCGAACTTTCCCTGGGCGAGCGCGCCAAGATGGAGCTTATTGCGGCCCTGTTGCACCGGCCCAAGGTCCTCTTCCTGGACGAGCCGACCATCGGCCTGGACGTGGTGTCGCAGAAAACCGTCCGCGAGTTCCTCCTCGAGCACAACGCCCGCCAAAAAACCACCATCCTCCTCACCAGCCATTACATGGCCGACATCCAGGCGCTCTGCGAGCGGGTCATCATCATCGACCACGGCACCATCTTCTTCGATGGCCGGCTCGGCGACATCCTGGACCGCTTTGCAGATTCCAAGCTGGTGACCATCCAATGCGCCGCAGCCGCCAATTACACCGCCGAACACCTCGGGAAATACGGCGAAATCCTCGAACAAGCCTCCGGCAGAATCCGGCTCAAGGTCAAACGCGACCGCGTCATCCCCACCTGCAAAGCCCTGCTCGATCAACTGCCCGTCAGCGACATCGACATCCAGGAAGTCCCCATCGAGGAAGTCATCCGCCAAATCTTTGCCCGCTGACCCCCCCTCATCTTAATCTCAATCTTAATCTTAATCTTAATCTTAATCTTAATCTCCCCAGCTCCGAGTAACTCCCCCCTCTCAAATCTTTGCCCGCTGACCCGATTGCTTATGTTTGACTTTATGCGACGTTACCTTGTCATGCGATGGTCCTGGCAAATTACAAAGGTCGCGGGAATCGGCATCCACCTGCACGTCACTTTTCTTGTGCTGCTCGGGTGGATTGGCGTGGATGCCTTTTCGGAGCGGCGCCAATGGGGCGATGTGTTCGAGGGATGGGCGTTCATCCTGGCCCTGTTCTGCATCGTGGTGCTGCACGAACTTGGACACGCCCTGACGGCGCGGCGCTTTGGAATCCGGACGCGGGACATCACGCTGCTGCCGATTGGCGGCGTGGCGCGCCTGGAGCGCTTGCCCGAAGAGCCTAGGCAGGAAATGCTCGTCGCCCTGGCCGGACCGGCCGTCAACGTCGCCCTGGCCATCCTTTTCTTTGCCATCCTGGGCGGCGCGCGCGGGTTGGCGCACCTCACCAGGATAAGAATCGCAGGCGGGCCTTTTCTGGCCAGCTTGATGTGGGTCAACCTCGCCCTGGCATTGTTCAACCTGCTCCCGGCATTTCCCATGGACGGCGGGCGGGTGTTGCGCGCCTTGCTGGCCAGGCGCTTGAACTACGCCCGCGCGACCAACATCGCCGCGGCCATCGGCCAATTCATCGCCCTGCTCATGGGCTTCGCCGGGCTTTGCTCGCTCTTCGGGCTGCTTGGTTCCTTTTCCAACCCCTTCCTCATTTTGATTGGACTTTTCGTCTGGGTTGCCGCGGGCCAGGAAGCAGGCCAAGTGCGGATGAGATCGGCCTTGGGCGGCGTCACCGTCAACGAGATTATGATCACTGAATTCCGCACCGTTTCCCCGCACGAACCGCTGGGGCGGGCGGTCCAACTCCTCCTGGCAGGCTGGCAGCAGGATTTTCCCGTGGTCGAGAATGGGCGGCTGGCGGGGCTGTTGACGCGCCGGGCGTTAGTTGATGGCCTGGCCCAGCGCGGCCCCGACACCCCAATCGCCGAGGTCATGCCGCGCCGATTCCCTTCGGTGCCCGCCGGCCAAAGGGTGGAGGACGCCCTCCCGCGCCTGCGCAGTGGCCAGGGCCAGAGCCTGATGGTCGTCAACGACGGCGAATTGCTCGGAATCCTGTCTTGGGAAACCGTTGGCGACTACCTGCTGGTCCAGGGCGCCCTGCAAGGCGCCCCGCAAGCACAGAAGTGTCCCTTGGGTTTGGCCGAACGCCCGACGGGATGAGCAGAACTTTCTTAAAAGCCCAGGGGCAGGACACCGGCGGCATCGGCCTGTGAGCCGGCGGCTGCCGGAGCAATGGTCACTGCCAACCCATTCGCCGTACGGGAGCTGGAGACAGTGTAGAAGGCGTTAGGCGCGCAACCGGTGATGAAGTGTTGGTTGACGTTTGCGGGCACGGTGTAGGTGGCGCCGGTGAAGGGCGTCGTGGCGTCCACCACAAAGAGCACCACGGTGTTGCCGACCACCGCGCCTTCCATGGGCGTGCCACTCGTGCTTTGAATCAGGGTGGCGTTATCGGGTTGGACACCGCCGTCCGCGCCCTGGAGGACATGCAGAAACCGCTCGTCGGTCGGATTGGCCGGGTCTTGGATGACGATTCGGTACTGGCATGGTTCGAGGTCGGCAACGAAGGTGAGCGCGCCGGCAATTGGGATCGTAGTGAACGTGGGAGTGGCCGGCAGGAGCGAGGTGACGTAGAGGTTCTGGCCGCCGGGAGTGGTGGTTTGGATGATGTTGCCGTTCAGGGCGGGCTGCGTCGGAAAGGCGAGGTTGAACTGTTTGAACAGGCCGGCCGTGTGCGAGGTGGCGCGGTCATAAACGACGATGTGGTCGGGCTTGAGCCAGATTATCGAGCGGCTGGCGTGGAGGATGTCCAGCGCGGCATTGGCCGGGGTCCAATAGCTCGGGCGATTATAGAGCGGGGTGGCGTCGCCGAACGCGTAACTGTAAGCGGGGTGCACGCTGGCATAAGTGGTCGGGTCGCCGGCGCTCAGGGCCAGCGGCCACTGGGAGCCGTTGGTCCAGAAGGCGGTTTCCCACTGGAGGTTGGCCGGCGTTCCGTTGGCGCACCAGTTCTGCAAAGTGAGGGTGTTGTGGTAGTCGGAGGACTGGCCGTTGTCGTTGTCGTCGTAGTTGGCAACGCCCTTGGTGAGCCATTCGCCGTTGCGGTAGAACTCGAACTGGTTGGCGTCGCCCTGTTGGTGGTTGATGGATTCCCAACTGCAGCGGAAGTCGAACATCGTGGCGCCCGGCGACCAGTCGGTGCGATCGATGAGCCGGCCCTGCCCGGCGTCATAGAAGGCGGTCGGGTAATTGGGGCGGGGGTCGGTAGTGGTGGCCGCCGGGTCGAGCAGCAGGAACAGGAAAAGCGAGTCCTGCACACCCCAAGTCCATGGGTCCTGGACCCGGCTCAGGAGACTGGGCGCGCCGCCCTGGACGGCGTTGATGGCAAACCACCGCTCCGCATTCAGACGCGAAAGGTCGTTGTTTTGGCGGTCCAGCAGGCTGAGCACGCCGAAGACGCTCACCATGTCGGGCGTGGCATACATGCGGAGGATGTCGCCGTAACTGGCGAATTCGTACACGAGACCGAGGTAACTTTCATTGGCCGGAATCCGTTGGGCTGGCACGAGCGAGGAAATGAAGCCGGTCACAAACCGGTCCCACACCGGGGCGTCGTTGGCCAGCGCGACCTGCGGACCGGAGAGCGCCGGATCGGCGAAGCCGGCTGTCTTGAGCGCGAGCAATTCCCCGACAATCGAGCGGACCGAATCGCCGTAGAGCATCCCCTCGGGCGGGAGGCCGCCGCTGGCCAGACCCACCGAGGCGGTGGCGGGCAGGCCGTAAGCGTTTTCCACGACGGCAGGGTCGCCGAACATGGCGAACTGCTGGTAGAGCCAGGCCCCGGTGGCGTCAGGGATGTAGCTGCGGAGCGAATTGCCCAACTGGGCCGATGGCGAGCTTGCGTTGATAGGCGGGTCATCGGCAGGGTCCAGGCAGAGGGCCATCATGGTCAGGAGCCGCGCGTGTGCCTGGTAATAATTGTTTGCGGCCATCCGGTAGGCGTTGCCGCCCGGCAGGAGGACGAGATTGTTCATGGCGCCGACGACTTGTGGGCTGTCGCCGCCGGTAGTGGAAGCGGTCAGGCACTCGCCGGCCCAGATCATGAAGACATTGCGGATAGTGGCCTTGTCCTGGGCAGTGAGGATGGGCTGGCCGGCGGCATTGGTGGCGTCATAGACCCAGTCCACGGTCAGCGGCCAGGCCTCCGAGGTGAAGCTGGCGCGGTTATAGATGGGAAAGCTTGGGTCACGGAACGGCGCGCCGGCGAGGGGGCCTTGGAGGGCCTGGTTCATGGCGTACATCATGAGGTCATGGGCGTACTGGGCATACTGCATCCGGGCGGCTGGACTGGGATCGATCAGCGCGTTCAGCGCGAAGACCAGCATGTATTGCTCGGTCAGCAGGCCCGTGTAGCCTTGGGAATCGCCAAAATCCGGGTACACCGGGTTCGGCGCGCCTTTGGGAAAGAACTGGGTGTTGAAGTCGCTCACGCATCCGCCGAGCAGCGGCAGAATGCCATCCTCATAGATTGGATTGCTCGGCACGGCCCAACTTTGCAGCCGGGGTAGATCGGCGGGCGTAATCCACAGCCGCGGATGTCCCGTCACGGGCTGCGGGACGGTCGTGACCGCCGGCGGGGCGAAGCCGTAGTTGGCAGTCACAGTGACGTTATTGGCGGGCATCACCAGCGTGGTAGTAGGGGAGAGCGGATTGGCCACCTTCGCGCCGGTCCAATTCTGAAAGACCTGCCCGGCAGGGGCGGCGTTGGCCGTTATGGGAACATTCGCGTTGGCAGCGTATGAACCGCTGCCCGTGCCGTTAACAACCGTCAGGGCGTAAGTGGGGACGGGAGGCGGCGCAGCCCCGTAGGTTGCGGTCACGGTCACGTTTGCCCCCGGCATCACGAGCATCGTCGAGGGCGAGAACGGGTTGGCGACGGTGGCCCCGGTCCAGGCCAGGAAAACCTGGCCCGCCGGGGCGGCATTGGCGGTAATGGATACGCTGGAATTGAGGAGAAAGAAGCCGCCCCCGGAGCCGTTGACCACAGTGAGCGTGTAGTAGGTGTTCGGCGCGGGCACAACCGACATGGAGAAGGTGGCGAATGCGGTGCTGGAGGCGGAGTCAGTGACCTTGATATAAGCCTCAAAAGGATAGCTGAACACCCAGGACCCCGAGGCGGTGGGCATCCCGGTGATTTGTCCAGTGGCCGGATTGAGCGTCAAAAGGTCCGGCAGGCCGCCGGCCTGTATTGCCCAGGTGTAAGGCGGCTGGCCGCCCGTCGCGACAAGGGTTTGCGAATAGGGCGTGCCCACGACCGCGTTTGGGAGCGTCATTTTAGTGATTGCCAGCGGTTGAACCAAGGGCGCGTAGGTGGCGGTTACGGTGGCTGGGGCGGCCGGCATCACCAGGGTAGTGGCGGCCGCCAGCGGATTGGCCACGGTGGCTCCCGTCCAACTCTTGAACGCTTGGCCCGCCGGCGCGGCGTTCGCCGTTATAGCGACGGTCGCGTTGGCGGCATAGGAGCCGCTGCCCGTGCCGTTCACGACTGTCAGGGCATAATTCGCAACGGGCGGTGGCGCGGTCCCGTATGTCGCCGTCACCGTCACGTTTGCCCCCGGCATCACGAGCGATGTTGAGGGCGAAAGGGGATTGGCGACGGTTGCACCGGTCCATCCGAGAAAGAGCTGGCCCGCGGGGGCGGCCTTGGCGGTAATGGACACGGTCGCGCCCGTGAGAAAGAAGCCACTACCGGAGCCGTTGACCACAGTGAGCGAGCAGTAGGTGTTCGGCGCAGGCACAACCTTCATGGAGAGGCTGGCGAACGCGGTGCTGGAAGCCGAGTCAGTGACCTTGATATAGGCCTGAAAAGGATAGCTGAACACCCAGGACCCCGATGCGGTCGGCATTCCGGTGATTTGTCCAGTGGCCGGATTGAGCGTCAACAAGTCCGGCAGACCGCCGGCTTGTATGGCCCAGGTGTATGGCGGAGTGCCGCCCGTGGCGGCCAGCGTTTGGGCGTAGGCAGTGCCAACCATGGCGTTTGGCAGCGTCTTGGTCGTGATTCTAAGCGCAGTTCCGGCCAAGGCATTGCTGGCCACCACGACGGCCAGCACGAATTGGACGCAAGTTTTGCGGGTAAACAGTTCATTCATTCACCCGGTGCTATGACGAATTCAGGGAAAGGTTACACCCGCTTCCCGTGCCGTCCGGAGCGTGGAGCGTCGGAGCGTAGAGCGTGACCGTATCGCAGCACTCCTCACGCTCTTGCGCTCCACGCTCTGACGCTCCACGCTCCCCCCCAAGCACGGTTCCCAAAGGCCCTTGAAACTTCAGCCTCAGCGGATACATTTCCGCGTGGAAGCAACGCCGGACAATCCAACGCCCGCCCCGGGGGCGGAGGCCTTCAAGACCACGCACTGGAGCGTCGTGCTTTCGTCCGGGCACGATTCGGAGAGCGTGGCGCGGCAGGCGCTCGAGCAGTTGTGCCGGGCTTATTGGTTCCCGCTCTACGCTTACGTGCGCCGGCAGGGGCTTTCGCCGGAAGACGCGCAGGATCTGACACAGGCCTTTTTCGAGCGATTCCTGGAGCGCGGCTATTTCGCGCTGGCGGACCCGGAGCGCGGCCGCTTTCGCACATTTCTTCTGACTTCCCTGAAGCATTTTCTCACCGAGGAATGGCGGCGGACCAACCGGCAAAAGCGCGGTGGTGGCCTGGCGCTGGTTCCGTTTGCGACCGAGGACGCGGAGGGACGCTACGCCGCCCACCCTCTCGACGAACTGTCGCCGGACCGGCTCTACGACCGCCGTTGGGCGGAGGCCATGCTGGAACGCGTGATGGCGCGGTTGGCCAAGGATTATGAGTCAACGGGGCGCACGGCTGTGTACAGCCAATTGCAGCAGTTCCTGTGGGGAGGCCAGGCGGAGGTTTCCTATGCGGACATCGGCGCGAAACTTGCCATGAGCCAAGGGGCGGTCAAGGTGGCGGTTCACCGCCTGCGGCAGCGGTTCCGGGACCTGCTTCGCGCGGAGGCGGCCAAAACGGTCCGCGCGCCGGACCAGGTCGAGGAGGAACTCAAACACCTCTTGGCGGCCTTCGCCGGATAGAGGTGTAACCTTTTGGAGATTTCGGCGTAAGCAAGATAGAATGGAAACCACTCGACAGGCGTCTCCGGGCGCGTGTCAAAAATGCGGCACGCCGCTGGCCGGGCCCGCCGTGGGCGGTTTCTGCCCCCGCTGTCTCATGGCCGAGGGCGTTCGAGAGGACCCGCCGGCCGCCAGTGCCGCCAAGGGATTCGCCAACCCGTTCTTCCTCGCCTCGCTCGGCGATTACGATTTGTTGAGCGAGGTGGCCCGCGGCGGGATGGGAGTGATTTACAAGGCCCGGCAACGCAGCCTGGACCGCATCGTCGCCATCAAGGTGCTGGCGTCGGGCGAATTCGCCAGCCCGGAATACGTGCGCCGTTTTCGCGCGGAAGCGGAGGCGGCGGCCCGGCTCCAGCATCCCAACATCGTCGCCGTCCACGAAGTCGGCCAGCACGAGGGCGTGCGCTACTTCTCGATGGATTTCGTCGAGGGACCGAATCTGACGCGGTTTATGGGAGGGCATTCCCTGGCGCCGGAACGCGCCGCCAAGGTCCTGAAGACACTCTCGGAGGCGATCCAGTACGCGCATCAGCAGGGCATCCTGCACCGCGACCTCAAGCCGTCGAACGTGCTCATGGACCCGCTTGGGGAACCGCGCGTGACCGATTTCGGTCTGGCCCGCGACCTGACGGGGGATTCCGACCTCACTATGACGGGCCAGGTGCTCGGGACGCCGGGCTTTCTGCCCCCGGAACAGGCCGACACCACCCACGGCCCGCTGACCGCCGCGGCAGACGTCTATTCGTTGGGGGCCGTGCTCTATTACATGCTCACGGCCCGGGCGCCGTTTGTCTCCGGCTCGTTGCGCGAGACGCTTCGCCAGGTGCTGGCGGACGACCCCCTTGCTCCGAGCCTGCTAAATCCCGAGGTCCCCCGGGACCTCGAGACCATCTGCCTGAAGTGTCTGCAACGCGATCCCCTCCGGCGCTACCCGAGCGCGGCCGCGCTGGCGGATGACCTGCGGCGCTACCTGGCGCATGAGCCTATCGTGGCCCGGCCAGTCTCGGCCTTGGGCAGGTTCACCCGGTGGTGCCGAAGGCGGCCGGCCATCGCCGCAGTGTGGGTGCTCTCCGTCCTGTTGGCCGCCGCCTCGACCCTGTCGACGCTCTGGGTTTCACGAGCGCGCTCCAACGCGGAGAGCGCCCTTAAACGGGTCCAGGCTGCTGAGTCCGCCGGCCTCGAGCGGCTCCGCGAGGCGCGATTGGCGCAAGCCCGCGCCGTGCGTCACACGACGGTTCCCGGCCGGCGCGCCCAGGCCCTGGCTGCGCTGGCAGAGGCAGCCCAGGTGCGCATCGGCCCGGATTTGCGCGACGAGGCGCTGGCGGTGCTGATGCTCCCGGACGTGAAGATACAGGCCCGCTGGGACCTGGGCCAGGGCGTGCCCGTGTCCGTCACCCTTGACCCTTCGGGCAATCTCGCCGCCGTCAAACTGCCCAACGCTATCGGCTACGAGCCGGGTCCGGCCACCCTGCTTGCCTGGGGACAAAAGCAGCCCATGGGTCAGCTCGGACCCTCGGGGACTAACCGAATCGTCGGCCCATTGCGCTTTAGCCTGGACGGCAGACTGGTGATGGCGCGTTGCCTCGACGAGACCCTTCGGCTATGGCGCGTCGGCCAAACCGCTCCGTTTGCCGTTGTCTCGAACCGGCCGCTCCCAGGAAAGCTCGTGCTGACCGAAGCGTTCAACGACGACTACGATTTTAGCCCGGACGGAAGCGTGTTTGCGCTCGGTCTTCCGGGCAAGGGCCTTTCTCTTCACCAGGCGGCCGATGGCGCGGAGCTTGCGCGCTCCGAGGATGGCGAACCGTTCTCCACCCTTCGTTTCGCACCGGACGGACGGCACATTGCGGCGGCGCAAACCACCAAGCTCATCACGCGGCGGGTGTTTGTGTTCAGTGTGCCGCACTTGGCCGCGACCAACACATTCTCTCTCAAGGCACCGCCCAATTGCCTGGCGTGGTCCTCGGATGGCCGGCTCCTTGCAGTATCCGCTACTGATAACACCGTGGCACTGTTCGATCTGCGCGACGGGCGACTCTTGAAGACTATTCCATGCCCGGGCCTCGGCCAGGCGGAAGTGATGTTCCTGGGCGGGGATTCCCTGATCGGTATGCGCGGCACCGCCACGACTCTGAGGCTGGTCAATTCCGCCCTCGGGCATGAAGAACTGGTTATTAGCGGCTATGGCCGCTCGGTCCTCTCCGCCATGCCCCAAGGCGATTCCTTCGTCGTCACTTCCGTCGAAGGGATCGCGACCCGCTGGGGTGTGGAGCCGCCGGTCGGCTTCCGGGTGCTCCCGACGCCCCGCCCGGTAGGTTACGAAATGGCCATCAACGGCTGCTGCCTGGACTTCAGCCCGGATGGCCGCTGGGTCGCTTCCAGCCATGGACGCTATACGCTCCTGCGCGAAGCGGCCTCCGGCAGGCTGGCCGACGAATTGGACACCGGCGACCCGGAAGGACTCGAGTTCGGCACCTTGGCCTTCTGTGATGACGGTCGACGGTTGTTGCGCAACTCGACCCGAACCGGCTTGCAGCGATATGCCCTCGAGTTCCCGACCAACGGCTGGCCCCGTTTCGGCCGCCCGGAGACGCTCGACCCCGAACCGGGCTTCCTGATGACCGATCACCGGCCCGAGGGAAAGCGCCTCGTATTAGTGGACCCGGACCTGGGCCGGGTGAAGGTCGTCGAGGTAGCCGCAGACGGCGCGAAAGTTCTGAGCCGTTGGGAAACGCCATCGGCTTACGCAGGCGCTTTCTCTCCGGATGGCCAGGCCGTCCTGCTCAATTTCAGCGGCGTCGGAACAAACGTCCCCTCGCCGCGCCTGTACCGCGTCCTGGACGGATCAGTCCTCCGCGAGTTGCCGGCCCGCTCTTCCTGTGATGTGGCCTGGAGCACGGAGGGCAACCTCGCCCTGACCTCGAACGGCCAGAAGCAGAGCATCCTCTGGGATACGGCAACGTGGCAGCCGGCAGCCACCTTCGAGGGCCGCCTGGGCGGCGACCCCACCACGTTCACCCTGGCGCCCGATGGAAGCTATGGCGTAATTAACCGTGACGAATCCATCTACCTTGTGTCCACACGCAACGGTTCGACCCTGGCGCGGCTCGAAATCCCCGCCGGTCCCGGCAACTCTGTTGGAATCCGGTTCCTGCCCGACGGCCGGCGCTTCGCTGTGCTCTGGCCCGACGGACGCATCGATATCATCGAGCCTGATGCCCTCCGCCGGGGCCTCAAGCTCCTTGGCCTGGACGGGCGCGGGACAGAATTCTTCGGAACGCGAGTTTTTCGCGTTTTTTTGTTGCTGAATATATATGCTCATATATACTCACTGACCATGAACGATCCTCTCACTCCGCAATCCCTCTTGGAACA
>Ga0181524_10005871_pt1 | contig 10826 bp, 11 predicted proteins | sample PEATcosm2014_Bin_34_FD_119761 | JGI IMG/M metagenome (GOLD analysis project Ga0181524, IMG submission 119761) | Peatland microbial communities from MTU Mesocosm Facility, Houghton, MI, USA - PEATcosm2014_Bin05_60_metaG | ecosystem: Environmental > Terrestrial > Soil > Wetlands > Peat | place...
AGACGTCGCGTTCCAGCTCGGCGAGCTCGGCGCGGCGGTTTTCGAGAACCCGGCCGACAACGTAAACCACCAACTCTTCCGCGGCCTGCTTGACGTCCTCGAGGGTCGCGTAGGCCATCTCCGGCTCGACCATCCAGAACTCGGTGAGATGGCGGCGCGTCTTGGACCGCTCGGCGCGGAAGGTCGGCCCGAAGCAGTAGACTTTACCGAAAGCCATCGCGGCCGCTTCGTTGTAGAGCTGGCCGGACTGCGCCAGGTACACCTTCTCCTCGTCGAAGTAATTCACCTCGAAGAGGCTGGTGGTGCCTTCGCAGGCGCTGGGAGTGAAGATCGGCGTATCCACGAGGAGGAAGCCGTGCGAATCCAGGTACTCGCGCACCGCGCGGATCACCTCGTGCCGGACGCGCAGAATGGCGTGCTGCCGCCGGCTGCGGAGCCACAAGTGGCGGTGGTCCATGAGGAAATCCACGCCGTGCTCTTTCGGCGTGATCGGATAGGGGTCGCTCTCCGGGACGCGATCGAGCACCTCGACGCTCTCGATGTCCATCTCGTAACCGCCGGGCGCCCGCTGCTCGGCGCGGATCTTGCCCGTCAGGACGAGCGACGACTCCTGCGTGAGGTCTTTCAGCGCATCGAAGACGTTCTCGGGAAGAGCGCTCTTCACACCCACGCACTGCATGATCCCCGTGCCATCGCGCACCAGCGGGAAGACGATTTTTCCGGATCGCCGCAGATTGTAGAGCCACCCGGGGACGCTGACGGTCTCGCCCACGTGCCGCGCGGCGTCCTCGATACGAATGCGCGGGGCCATCTAGAGATCCTCCAGCCGTTCGAAGATCTCCGCCGCATCGTCAATGGGGTGCTTCCGCTCGGGCACTTCCTTGAGTTCGAGCAGGAGCGGATACTGGCTCTCGCGCGACCGCAGCAACTCCATCGCGCACCGCCAGTCGATCGTCCCTCCCTCGCCGACGATTGGCCAGATGTGCTTGTCCTCCTCGCCGTTGTTGTCGTGGATGTGCGTCGAGCGGATACGGTCCTTCATGATCTCGAACGCCGCCTGGACGCCCTCGTTCATGTGGGCATGGCCCGTGTCGAAGCAGAAATTCAAGTTGAGGTGCGTCATCCCGAGGAACTGGACCAGCCGCTCGGCGCTTGCCAGGGCGTTCGGGATGTTCTCGAGCAGGAGCTCGACGCCCCGCTGCCGGGCGAACACACTCAACTCGTCGAGCGAGGAGAATGCAGCATCCAGCTTGCGTTCGGCGTACTCTTCGCCCCCAACGCCGAGGTGCTGAATCAGGTACCGGAAAGGGATGATCTCCGCGATTTCCAGCGCGCGCTTGATCTCGTCCACCATGATGATGCGCTTGGCTTTGACGGGCTCGGTGATCGTAATCACGGAGTGCGGGCCGCTCCGGCCCCAGACATCGTCCGTGTAGATCGGCGCGTGCAGGGAATGCAGCTTGAGATCCGAGTCGCGGAACCAGTGGCCGAGTTCAGCCACCTGCGCGCGATTCGTGTAGTCCAGGTGCTGGCGGGCGCAGAAGATCTCGACCGACTCGACCCCGGTGTGCTGGATCCGTTCGAGCCAGGACGTGGTCAGGCGATGATTGACGAACAGGTGAGTGGAAAGTGAGTGCTTCATTGCCTTGTAGACCGATTGTAGCAATGCGCCTACTGCGCGGGATCGAGAATCAGCCGGGAATTCCGATAGTCGAAGATCACTCTGAAGCGCCGCAGGAATTCGCCGCCGAGGCTCCCATCCCGGTCATCCTGCGCGAAGATGCCCTTTCCGGTCCGGGCGAAACGGGTTTGGGGATTCTCAACGATAAAACCGCCCAGATTCACCGAGGCGATGTTGGCGGTCATGAAATCCGCATCCCCTCCCACGCCGTGGCCTTGCTCAGTCTTCCATTCCCGCACGGATTCGAGCAGGTTGTGCTTGCGGATGAATGGCTCGGCGAGGATCAGCAGGCCCTGGCTGCCGGTATCGACCTCGAGGCGCGCGGCAATCGGGTCGCCGCCAACCACCATCTGAATCGTGCCCTGCGCCACCGGTGAGGCGCCGATGCGGATCGGCAGCATCTTGCCTGGGCCGGCGTAGGCGCCTGGCTCGTACAACCGCACGTCGGCGCGCGCATAGTCGATTTCCACGGCGTAGCGCATGAAGAAAGGCTTGCCGAGGATTCCGTGGATCGGAACGTCGAACGGATGCGAAAAATCGGAGAGATCCAGACTGCAAATCTCGTCAGGGACGAATTCGCGCCCGCCGATCCGAATCGGCGCGCCTGCCATGACATCCGTGCTGGCGGGACCACCGGCGCCGGAGCTCGTGATCCGTCGAACCGGCTGGAGTCCGAGGCCGGCCGCAGTCTTCTGGTCCAGACAGATTCGAGCCGCACCAGAGTCAATGACAAACGTGAGCGGCCCGGAACCGTTGACGCTTGCGGCGATCAGCGGCAGGTTCAGCCTGACCTTGATAGGAATCGGCTCGGGAGCGGATGCTATGAGCGGGAGCACCACAACAGGGAGCAGTGCGCGCGCCGCGTTCATCCTCACCAGGGTAAATGATGCGGCGGCGCGATTGTGGTATCGTCGTGGGCTATGAAGATCGGAGGCCTGCCGGTTGTCTCGCTCACGCGCACCGGACAGGGCAGCGCCGAACCGCAGTTTGTGAACGTCGAAATCCTTCCGGGCCGCGGCATGAACATTTACCAGATACGGGCGTTCGTGCCGGGCACGGGGATCGTTCCGCTGCTCGAATCGCCGCCGCTCGAGATGGCGGCGCAGTTGCTGAACGGCGGCCCGGAAGATTTCCTCGGCAACAAGTCGTTCACCTTGGGCGGAGCCCTGCTGATTCCGTACGCGAACCGGATCGGCGGCGAGGTGTCGCCGGATGGCCGCAGTATCACGGTGAACATGCTCGGCAAACCGGTGCGCCTTCCGGCTAACTGGAAAGACACCGCATTGCACGGTCTGATCCTGGACAAGAAATTCGGGAACATCCGGACCTCCGCTGATGCGAACGGAGCCGCGGCGACTGCCGAGCTGATCGCCGGCGACTTCGGCGGGCACTGGCCTTCGGCGACCACCCTGACGGTCGAGACTGCGCTGACCGCCGATGTCTTCACGCTGACGGTCACGGCGCAGAACGTGGGAACCGTGCCTGAGCCGATGAGCATCGGTTGGCATCCCTACTTCATGTTTCCGAGCGGCGACCGCAGGCAGGCCCGGGTCCGCATTCCCGCGCGCGCCCGCGCGCTGGTGAACAACTACGACGACATGGCCGCGACCGGGGAGGCCGTGCCAGTCCGAGGCACGGCCTACGATCTGTCCGCGCCCGGCGGCGTGCCGCTCGGCACGACTTACTTGGACGAGTGCTTTCTCGATCTGGAACGCGATGCGAGAGGCGAGGTCGTGGCCGAGATCATCGATCCGGCGGCGCGCTACGGGATGCGAGTGGTCGCGCTCTCGCCGGAGATCCGGGCGCTCCAGGTTTATGCGCCCGTTGAGAGCAACTTCGTGGCGATCGAGCCGCAATTCAACCTGCTGGATCCGTTCAGCGACCACTGGCCCCGCGAGGTGAACACCGGCATGGTGACTCTCGGGCCTGGAGAGGCGGTCGCATACCGCGTGCGGCTGGAACTCTTCGTGCCGTGAGGGGCGTTCTTTCTCCGCACCAGCGCTCCACGGCGAAGGCGGCTACGGCGGCGGCGAGCAGGTCAAGCAAAAAGTTGAAGATCATCAGATGGCGGCCTGACTCCACGCCGTCCACCATCACAACGGCCATCGAAACGGCGAGCATGGTTGTGACTATAGCCAGCAGGGGCCGCATCCCGCTCACGTTCGGACGAAGCACCCACGCCGCAGTGACGACTCCGAGAATATAGAGCAGATATACCAGGGGACGGCCCGCGAGCAGGTAATGCTTGATGTCCGGCCAGAAGCAGAAAAAACGACTCAGTGTCTGCGGCGGCTTTCCGGCCGATCTCTCATAATTTCCTAACCGGTGAGCCACATCTCCAGTCTTCATGCGCACCCGGTCAAGAGAGCCCTCATCCAGATGGATCATGAGCATTCGCCATGCGATATTCGGGTGCCGCAGGAAAAGAGCCGCGAGATCCGAAGGCCCAAACCAACCAGCGAAACGACGCAGTTCGGCGGGATCCGATATAGGTATGCCTGGGGAGAACGCGTGTTTCCCGATCAGTGCGATATAGGAAGATGGGATGTGTGTTTCGGCGAGATATGCGGCCGGGTCGGACACGCCCGGCAGAATACGATAGAACAGCGCCGAAAACGTCGCCTGCCCTGCGTAGCCGGCCGGAACGCTGCCAATTGCAATCCCGGCGCCCGCAACCACAACGGCAGTGGCGCAGGCACGCGTCCAAACCGCCGGGAAGCACTTGCGGCCACGCCGCAGCCAGAACGCGGGCAGACAGACAAGCGCCAGAAAGCTGTGCTGGCTCTTCGACAGCGCCAGCATGGTCAGGGCGGCAGCCGTCAACACCAGCGTGCTCGTCCGCACCCCGGTGCGTAACAAAAGGAGACCGATACCTACAAGCGCCGGCACCAGCGCTACGAGTGTAGCCGCGTCGAAATAGAACGTATTAAAATTCGGAATGTATACCGCATTACACGAGACCAGCACAAACCCGGCCTGTGCCACGACGGAAGCCGGAAACGAAACCGCGCGCAGGGAACGCTGCAGCCATGCGAACCCGGCCAGAAAGAAGGCTGCGTATACAACTCCCACCCAGCGGAGATCAAACACGACCGGTGATGTGAATAGCCGATTGAGACCCATAGCCGGGACTAGAGCGACTTCGGCCGAGCTTCGGAACGGCCACTCGACGCAAGCTTTCGGCGAAAACTTCCAGCGCGTGTCCGTGTAGTCGAACAGCACCGGCTGAGGGTAATGACCGAGGCACCACCGGCCCGTCAGTTTCTGGAAGTCATTGTCGTCCGCAACGCTCAGGACCGGCGGCACAAAGAGCTGGAACGCAACCAGACCCACAAGAATCCCTCGAAAGCCCCAGTCGATCGCGTTGCGCCCTGCCATACGGCCCACGACGGCCATTCTAGCATTTTCGCCATTTCGGGCCGCGATTCTCTGGTATCCTGATGCAGTACTTCAAATGCCTTCGGCTACTCTATCCGTTTTGATTCCCTTATATAACGAAGAGGAGTTCATAGGCACGCTCCTCGAACGAGTGATTGCCGCTCCCTTACCGGGTGGAATCAAAAAAGAGATCATCGTCGTAGATGACGGATCCACCGACGATTCCGCGACGATCGTGGCCGGGGTTGCCGATAAGTATCCGGGCATCGTTCAGCTCATCCGGGTCACTCGGAATCGTGGAAAGGGAGCCGCGATTCGTACCGCGGTCGAGCATGCAAGCGGCGAATACTGTCTGATACAGGATGCCGATCTTGAGTACAATCCCGCCGAGTACGCCGAGCTATTGGCGCCTCTGACCGATGGAATCGCGGACGTGGTGTTCGGATCTCGATTCGTGAACTCCGGGCGCCGCAGAGTACTTTACTATTGGCATAGCGTGGCCAATCATATCCTGACGACAATGTGCAACCTTGTCGCGGATCTGAATCTGACCGATATGGAGACCTGCTACAAAGCATTTCGGACGTCACTCATAAAGACGATTCCGATTCGCAGCAGCCGGTTTGGTATCGAGCCGGAACTGACCATCAAAGCGGCAAGACGCCGCGCTCGCATCTATGAGGTCCCTGTCAGCTATGAAGGACGCACCTATGAGGATGGGAAAAAGATCGGACTCAAGGACGCGTTTGCGGCCATTGGTGTGATTATCCGCTTCAGTCTGATCGGCGATTTGTACAAGGATCCTGGAAGCGAGATCCTGGATAGCTTCGCCTCCGCTCCGCGCTTCAACCGATGGATGGCGGATACCATACGTCCTTTCCTGGGCGAGCGCATTTTGGAAATCGGGGCCGGAGTTGGCAACCTGACCCGGCATCTGGCCAGGAAGTGCAAGCGCTACGTAGCTACGGACATAGACAGGGAGCACCTCGTTCGCCTCAGAAACGCTCTGCTGCATCGGCCGATCCTCGAGACGGCCCGCTGCGATCTCGCGAACCCGAGCGATTTCCTCCCTTTCGCGGGATCCATGGATACGGTGGTTTGTCTCAACGTTCTCGAGCACCTGGAGGACGATGCCGCCGGCTTGCGAAATATTCATAGCGCGCTGAGCGGTGGCGGGCGCGCGATTATTCTGGTTCCGTCCGGGCCGGAGTTGTTCGGCCAGATGGACGCCGTGCTGCGCCACTTCCGGCGCTACCGCAAGGAACAATTTCGCCAGCGATTGGAAGAGGCCGGCTTTCGGGTTGAGAAGATTCTGGAGTTCAATCGAGTGTCGCGGCCGGGCTGGCTGCTCAATTCGAGGGTACTGAAACGGTCCACAATCGGCCGCGTCCAATTGAAGGCGTTCGATCGTTTGGTGTGGCTTTGGCGCCGCATCGACCATCTGCTTCCGTGGGGACCCACATCGATTATCGCGATCGCCCGGAAGCGGGATCCGTCAAACTAGTACCTCGACCGCGTGATGCGTTGCTACCGCTCCCTTACGGTCGCGGCTCAGTTACAGGTAGATGCCGCTACCGTAAAGAAACGGAGTTCACGGTCAAAGACCTAGAGCCTGTCTCTGACGGAACTGCTGAAAGATCCCGGGGACACGCCTGCGTGCTCGGTAACGTCGTCGTGGTCTTGCATTGCGAGCCCGGCGTGTCCCCTGATTTTTTCCCACGATGTGATTTATACTGGCAATCGGCGGGCATCCGGTGCTCGCAAGCAAACGCATGACAAACTCGAAGATACTTCTGCACACCTGCATACTAACCGCCTCGGCGCTCCCGCTGTTCAATTGCGGCGGATCAGCACATGACCCGACCGAGGCCTACTTCCTCGTCACCACGAACACGAAGATCCCGTACTGGCAGGCAGCCTCCGCCGGCCTGAGCCAGGCCGCCGGAGAAATGAAAGTGCAGTATGAAATGCTCGGGCCGGACACGTACGATCCGCAGGCCGAGGTCCAGGAATTCCGGAAGGTGCTGACGCAGCGGAAGCCGTCGGGAATCCTCGTCTCGGCAGGCGACCCCGCCCTGATGAAGCCGGAGATCGATGCCGCCATTGCGCAGGGCGTTCCGGTGATTACGATGGATTCCGATGCGCCCGCGAGCAAGCGGCTGATGTTTATCGGGACCGATAACTACAATGCCGGCCGCATGGGCGCCGCCATCCTCATCAAGGAGCTTCAGGGCAAAGGGAACGTCGTTGTTTACAGCATTCCGGAACAGGCCAATCTCCAGGACCGCTGGCGGGGCTACGAAGACAGCCTGAGGAGTCACCCGGGCATCAAGGTGCTGGAGACCGTCGATATGAAGGGCGATCCTCGCGTCGCGTTCGACCACACCAAGGACCTGCTGGACAAGAAATCGCCGGTAGATGCTTTCGTGTGCCTGGAAGCGTTGTCCTGCTCGGAAGTGGCTGAAGTATTGAATAGGGAGCAGGTCAAAGGCAAGGCGTTGGTCGCCATGGATACCGATCAGCGAACGCTCGAATGGATCCAAAAAGGCGTGATCGCGGGCACGATCGCCCAGAAGCCCTACACCATGGCGTACTTCGGAACGCAGGTCCTCGACATAATTCACCATCACAAGCCGGTGTCCCTCAATGCCGACTGGCGGGACGATACGAGGTCGCCGATACCGGCCTTCATCGACACTGGCGCCACTTCGATCGACAGGACCAACATGGAGAGCTTTCTGAAGATGAACGCCGCGCCTGCGAAGTAGCTCGTCCCAGGGCCGCGTCAGCAGGCGCCCCTGAACTCCTTCACAGTGTCTGCGTCACTTTGGTTATCGTCCGCGGCTGGTCCGGATTCAGGCCTTTCCACGCCGCCAGGCTGGCTGCGAACAGTTGGGCCGGAATGATGTACGGGATGGGCGTATAAACCTCTTCGGGCGCCGCCCCGCTCACGGTCAGCTTCATCGGCAGGCAGATGGTTCTTCCGCCTTTGATCGCGGCGCAGTTGGTTTTGTCCGTAATGACCAGGGTTTCGGCCTTCAGCCGCTGGAGTTTCCCGAGAAAATCCCGCATGGACGGCCAGGTCACGCCCGGCGGCGCGAACGCGAACATCGGGAAGGATCGCTCCACCATCGCGATCGGCCCGTGCAGAAAATCAGCCGCCGAAAAACGCTCGGCGACAATGTAACAGGTCTCCATCAGCTTCAGACTGAATTCGAACGCATTCGCATAATTCAGCCCGCGGCCCACCACCACGGCGCGCTCCATGAAACGGTACCGCTCGGATGCCGCCGCAATCTCGGGTTCGAGCCGCAAGGCCTTTTCGACCCAGTCCGGCAAGCGCCGCAGGTCATCCGGACCGAGGCGCGCGCCGAGCGCGTAAGCGATCAGATAGAACGTCATCAACTGGCCCGTATAGGTTTTCGTCGCAGCGACGCTGCGCTCTTTCCCCGCGCGCACCAGGAACGTGTACTCGGCAAGCTTGTCCAGGCTGCTCCCGGCTTCGTTCGTGATGCCGACCGTGATCGCGCCCTGCTCTCGCGCCTGCTCGAGAATGAGATTCGTGTCGGTGGATTCGCCGGATTGCGAGACCGCAACTACAAGCGCGTCCCGCAAGTCGACTTTCGCTCGATACAGCGTGAAGATCGAAGGCGCGGCGAGCGCGACCGGTATGCCGGTGGTGATCGGAAGCAAGTACCGGCCGAACAGGGCGGCGTTATCGGACGTGCCTCGGGCGGTCAGGACGATGAAGCGCGGACGAGAGGCTTCCAGGCGCGCCTTGAGCCGTCCGATACGGGCTAGTTCCGACTTCAGCGCCCGTTCGAGCGCCGCCGGCTGCTGCCGGATTTCCTCCAACATCTTCGACATAATTCCCGAGGATAGCAGCAGCGCGCGGTGACAGCCCGCCCCGCGGGCCTGTGCTACGCTGGCCATGATGCAGCTTTCCGAGGTCTTTTTGTCACTTGGCGAGGATACCTTCGCGCAACTGGTGCGGCAGATTTCGATCGGGAAACTCAAGACCTATCAGCTCTACGAGAGCTTCAAAACGCGCTCGCACCTGGCCAAGCTCAACACCGAGGGCCTCCGCAAGGGGACCGGGCGGTTCTGGGCGCGGCTCGGCGCGCATGAGGAGGAATTCGCCAAGGAGTTGGCCCAGGCGGTGCTCATCTCCCACCTCGACATGATCAAGGCGGTCCTCGATTTCCTCGAAGTTCCCAATCAGGACGGCTTCTTCGACAAGAACCTCGACGCGCCGAAGTACCTGACCGAAGGTTGGCAGCAGCGCGTCTACGACAAGTTCCACGGCGCGTATCCCGAGCCCATTCTGCGGCTCTACATCAATCATCTCGGCTGGGAGCTGGGAAAGGCGGAGGAGACGTTCACGCCGGCCGCGTAACGGGATGCTCCCTCCTTCCGTCGTAGCCTGAGGGACTGGGATGAAGGCCGATATTGACAAAGCCGGCTTGCTTGTGGTCCGGGAGGGGCGCGTGCTGCTGTGCCGGAAGACACGAGGGACGCCGCTGCTGATTTTGCCCGGCGGCAAGCGTGACACGGGCGAGACGTACCTTGAGTGCCCGCACCGGGAGTTGCGCGAGGAATTGGGCGGGCTTGCGGTGAGCGGCCTCGATCATCTCGGCACGTACACGGACCGCGCGGCGATCGAAGACCCCACGATCGTGAAGACGATACGGATCGAGCTTTACCGCGGCGATCTCGACGGCACGCCCGTCGCGAGCTCGGAGATCGGAGAGCTGGTCTGGTTCGGCGCGGACGGCGATCGCGCGCAACTCGCTCCCAGTCTGGCGAACACGATCCTGCCGGATCTCATCGCGCGCGGCATCCCCACCTGGGACGGCCGGCATGAGACCTGAGAGCGCCGGCGAGACCGGGCTGCTGCATCTTTCCATAATTGGAGTTATGCTTTTATGCATGAGAACAACCATCAATATGAGCGACGAGTTGTTCCGGCAGGTCAAGAAGCGCGCGGCGGAGCAAGGCATGCCGCTTCGCCAGGTGTTCGAAACGGCCGTGCGCCTGTATCTCGGCGGAAGGCAACAGCGGAACGCGCACAAGCTCCGCTGGCGCACCGAGTCCGGACGTATGCTGCCGGGCGTGCGCCTGGACGACCGCGATTCGCTCTTCGACCTGATGGACGGCCGGTCTTGATCGCACTCGATACCAACGTGCTCGTGTATGCCCGCCGGGCCGAAACGTCATTTCACGGCCAGGCCAAGAAAATCCTGCGGGATCTCGCGGAAGGGGCTGAGCCGTGGGCGTTGGCCTGGACTTGTGTTTACGAGTTCCTCCGCGTCGTCACCCATCCGCGGGTCTTCGATCCTCCGACCGGCCTCGACGCTGCGCTCGAAGACCTCGCGTCGCTTCTCGCGTCGCCGACGCTGACGTTGCTGGCCGAGGGGCCCGCTCATCCGGTGGTCATGCGCCAGACGCTGGAATCCTCGCACGCCACGGGCAACCTGGTGCACGACGCCCATATTGCGGCGATATGCCTGGAGCATGGCGTCACGGAATTCTGGACCGCCGACCGCGATTTCTCCCGCTTCCCGCCGCTCCGCGTCCGGTATCTGTTCCGCTAGGCAAGCCGTTGCATCTTCGCTATTCGCTGGCCACGATGGGGCGTCCTGCAGGCGCTGCGCGGTGTCGCGGCCAAGTGAGAAGTTCCTATTTGAGCCCAGTAGAAAGTTCCTCTTGACAGCCGCAGGCTGTAGAGGTGGAACGAATCGCGATGAGCCAAGAGGAACGGGACTGG
>Ga0181524_10005872_pt1 | contig 10825 bp, 6 predicted proteins | sample PEATcosm2014_Bin_34_FD_119761 | JGI IMG/M metagenome (GOLD analysis project Ga0181524, IMG submission 119761) | Peatland microbial communities from MTU Mesocosm Facility, Houghton, MI, USA - PEATcosm2014_Bin05_60_metaG | ecosystem: Environmental > Terrestrial > Soil > Wetlands > Peat | place...
AATGTCCGGTCCGGCGGCCATCCTCGCAACGATTCAGATTCGCCGCCTTTGCGCCAGACCCTTCAGACCCCATGAGTCAATTAGACGCATCCGTCACGCCGAAAGGGGACGTGAGCAATTACGTTCATAGAAGCGCCGGATGAACTTCGTGCGCTCTTTCAAAAAAAAGAGAACGTTCACTTGCATCCTCCTGATGATCGCGTGATTACGGTGATTACGGTGATTACGGTGACGCTTGCATAATTCCCTTATTCAGGTGAGCCTTGGCCGTGCCCCCACCGCTCGCAATCGCGGCCTCAATCGGCAGGGAGGAGTGGCCGACGAGACTTCGAACTGGGGATTTATGCAAGTGTCCGTTATTCCAATTTATGTGGGAACGATCCGGCCGAGCGCTTGTGGCGGCTGCGCCAGGATATCGGAAATTTCGGAAAAACGAGGCCTCCATGAGGAAAGACGGCGCCCCCCGCCGAAGTTGCACGGCGCCGGCACCGCGGCGGTCAGCTTTCGCGTCGGCGCATGCGACGCTGCGCTTGCCCGGAGGCCCCTCGCCGAAATCGCCGCCGACAATTTCTTTCCGATAATCGGAATTCGCGCTATGGTGAATCGCGAGCGCGTTCGGCAGAGCGCCGCCGGGCCGCTCATCGCGGCGGAGACGACGCAGAAATTTGGAGAAAACGCGATTCCGGCCTGACCGGGCGACAACCCCTTGATTTTCCTCAAAACGACCAAGGAAAAAAGCTTGGAAATCCTTGGAAAAGTTTGGAAAAGCTTGGAATTTCCTTGGAAAAGCTTGGAATTTCGTTGGAAAAGTGTGGAAATCCTTGGAAAAGCGCGAGGTTGCGGCGACGGGATACTCAACCCCTTGATGGGCGGGCGGCCCCGCAAGCGGGCTTCCGCGTAGGCTGGTTGCATATCCGCCGCCGCATCCCTAAACGTCTCCCCCGACTTCCGGCCGAGGAGCCTTACGGTGAGCGACGCGTTTCACCCCCGATCCGATTTCCTGCGCGTTCTCATCGAGCGCGGGTTCGTCCATCAATGCTCGGACCTCGCCGGCCTCGACGACAAGGCGATGGGCGGCGAACTCGTCGCCTACATCGGCTTCGACTGCACCGCGCCCTCGCTGCACGTCGGCTCGCTGTTGCAGATCATGATGCTGCATTGGCTGCAGGAGACTGGCGGCAAGCCGCTGGCGCTGATGGGCGGCGGCACCACCATGGTCGGCGACCCCTCGGGCAAGGACGAGACGCGCAAGCTTCTCACTGTCGAGCAGATCGAGGCCAACAAGGCGGGCATCCGCAACGTGTTCTCGCGTTTCATGCGCTTCGGCGAGGGCGCGCGCGACGCGGCGATGCCCGACAACGCCGAATGGCTCGCCAGGCTCAACTACATCGAATTCCTGCGCGACGTCGGGCGGCATTTCTCGGTCAATCGCATGCTGGCGATGGACTCGGTGAAGATGCGCCTAGCGCGCGAGCACGAGCTTTCTTTCCTCGAATTCAATTACATGTGTCTGCAAGCTTACGATTTTGTCGAACTTCACCGGCGCTACGGCTGCACGCTGCAAATGGGCGGCTCGGATCAATGGGGCAATATCGTCACCGGCCTCGATCTCGGCCGGCGGCTGGGAACCGAGCAGCTCTACGCGCTGACCTCGCCGCTCATCGCCACCGCCTCCGGCGCCAAGATGGGCAAGACGGCGGCGGGCGCCGTCTGGCTCGACGCGGCGCTGCTCTCGCCTTACGATTACTGGCAGTTCTGGCGCAACAGCGAGGACGCCGACGTCGGCCGCTTCCTCAAGCTGTTCACGCGGCTGCCGCTCGAGGAGATCGCCGCCCTGGAGGCGCTGGGCGGCGCCGAGATCAACGAGGCCAAGAAGATTCTCGCCAACGAGGCGACCGCGCTGCTGCACGGAGCGGAGGCGGCGCAAGCGGCCGCCGCGACCGCGCGCAAAACCTTCGAAGAAGGGGCGCTCGCCGAATCCCTGCCGACGATCGACGTCGCGGCGGCCGAATTCGACGCCGGGCTCGGCGCCCTCTCGGCCTTCGTGCGCGCCGGCCTCGTCGCTTCGACCGGCGAAGCGCGCCGCCAGATTCGCGGCGGCGGCCTGCGCGTCAACGACGTCGCGCTCGGCGACGAAAAGGCGACCATCGGCCGCGACGCGCTGCAGGGCTCGGGAATCGTCAAACTGTCGCTCGGCCGCAAGAAGCACGTCCTGCTGCGCGCGGTGTGAGCCGCTACCGAACGGCCGCGGTCGGCGCGCCGATCTGCTGCGGCTCGCCGACCTGCTGGGACTCGCCGACCTCCTGCGCCGCGTCGAACTGCGACGGCTCGCCGATCGGCGGCGTGGTGCCGTCGACGACGCCGAAAACCTTGCGCAGGAAGCCGGGGGTCATCGCCGAGAGCGGATTGACGTTCAGCGTCGGCCCGCTGGCCGGTCCGACGATGCGGTAATTGACGCCGAAAATGCCTTCGTGACGGCCCCCGCCGAGCAGCGTGCCGACCACGGGAATGTGGGTGACGAGGCTGTTGACCTGGTAGGCGGGAACGAAGGTGCCGTTGAGGTCGACGCGATCGCGCCCGTAGTCGATGAAGCCCTGCGTGGTGAGGCCCATGTGGCTGTTGAAGACGACGGCTTCGCGCAACTCGAGACGCCCGGCCGTGCGGCTGAAGCTGGCGGACATCTTGTCGAAATGCGCGGCGTCCGGATCGACGGTCGGAGCCTGATCGACCACGCCGTCGACGGGCGCCTGTCCCGCCGCCGCCAGTTGCCGCAGCGCCGGCTCGTTGCGCAAGGTGAAGTTGGCCACGCTCGCGGTCCCGCGATTGCCTGCGCCGGCGTCCTGCATGACGAGGTCGAGCGTTCCGCCCTCCATGCGATTGTAGAAATCGAGGAACTTGCTCAGCGCGCCGGCGTCGGTGACGTGGGCGTTCAGGCGTCCCGCTTCGTCGTGCTGCGTCGTCAGGACGCCCTCGCCGATGCGCGCCTTGACCTGCATCGATTTCATTACGCCGCTGCGCCACGCGCCGGTGAGCTCGAATTGACTCAGCGCTTGCGAGTTGGCCCCGATCACATTGGCGATCTTGACGTCGAGATCGAGATCCTTGCTGCCGCCCGGCGGCCCGCCCGCGCTCAAGAATCCCTTGACGAGGTTTCGCGCGTCGAGCACGGCGCCGCGCACCGTCGCCTTGATCCCCGACTCCCCGTTCTGGATCTCCGCCTTCCATTCGTCGGCGGCGGACAAGCGCACTTGCGTCAGCTTGGCGCTCTTGAAGGCGCCGTCCGCGGTCAATTCCGCCGTTCCTCGAATCGCGATCGAGCCCGCGTCGATCGCGATCGCGTTGACCGCGACGTCCTGGCCGTCGGCGTCCGGCTTGAAGCTGAACGTCGCCTTGCCCGGCTTGCCGGCCGCCTTCAAGAGCCCGGTTTGCGGGCTGTCGATGGCGACGTGCGTGAGATCGACTTCGACGTCGGCGCTCGCCTTGGACAACGGCGCCTTGACGCGCACGCCCATCGGGCCGTTCAGCAACCCGGCGCCGGGCAAGCCGAGCCTGGCGCGCGTGGCGTTGTCGAACGAAAGGGACAAGACGGCCGCGCCTTCGTCGGCGGCGCCCTTGGTCACATCGACGGCGACGGGCACACCGTACATTTGGCCTTGGCCGTTGATTTTCAGATTGCCGCGTTCGGCCAGGACCGACAGCGAAGCCTGTTCGAGCCGTTCGTTGCCGAGAAACTTGTCGACGCGAAAATTCGTCAATGTTCCTTCGGCGCGAAACTGATTGTCTTCGGGCCGAACCGTCTTGCCCAATTTCAGGTCCAGCGCGAGCTTGCCCTCGAATTGCCCCTTGACCGTGGCGGGATCGACGGTGAAGCCGGCGTAGCGCTTCAGCGCGTCGCGGTTCAAGAGATCGGCGAGCGCGTCGACGCCGCCCTGCAAGCGGGCGCCGGCGCGAGCCGGGACGATAGGCGCGGGGGTGGTGTCGGGCACGACGTAGGAAATGTCGGCGACCTGAATGCGCCGCGAGGGCGTGAGATCGATGACGCCGCTCTTGGCGGTGGCGACGAAGTCATGCCCGGTGATGACGCCGCTGGCGTCCAGACCCGTCAAAGGAGGAACGCCCGGCAGCAGATCGACGACGGTGTCCCGCGTCGAGAATTCGCCATGCACGCTCGCGGCCGGGACCGCGCGCTTGTGAATCGCCAGATCGACGTCGGCGGCGTCCCAGTCCACGCTCATCGAGCCGCTGACGACGCGTCCGCCGTGAATGTGCTCCAGGCACCAGGTGCGCGCGCCGGCGTTGACGAAGCTCGGCCAGAGCCTGAGAACGTCGCCGACGGCGCTCGGGCCGACCTGCATATTGAGCTTGAGCGTCGCGCCGTCCCCGACCGAGGCGCTCTCGCCGCTCGCCGCGCCGTTCACGCTCGGCCCGTGCACCGACAGTCGATCGAGAATGAGGCGGGACTCCTTAGGCAGGTAGCGCGCGTCGAACGTCGCCTGATCGATGACGATCGGCTTCTCGCCGGGACGCTCGGGGGCGAAGACCGTGTCGTCGGATTCCAGATGGCTGGCCCACGCGGCTTGGCCGGGCGCAGGCGGGGCGAGCCACCCCGAGGCGAGGACGTGCGTCGATCCCGAGAGCAATTGCAGATCCTTGAAGTCGAAGCGATGGGCCGCGGCGTCCCACGCGACAGCCCCCGTCGCCTCGTCGACGAGGAAAGGCTCGTGATCGGGATCGTCGAGCTTGAAGTAGCCCGCGCCGAGGCTGAAGCGTCCCTGCAGGGCCTCGATCGCCGAATTGGCGGCGAGGCGCGCCTCGACCCGGAACGAAATCGGCATGTCCGTTTCAAAGGGCGGGCGCCGCGCGTGCATGAGGAGCACGTCATCGAGACTGAGATCGCGCGCGCTCAGCGACACCATGCGCGCCTCGCCTCCGCTCGCCGTGGCGTCGATCGACCAGCGTCCCGCCGAGCCGCGCGCGGAGGCGTGGATCGCCGCCCCGTTCTCGTTCTTGTCGAACGACAACGACAGATCGTCGTAGACGGTCTTCTTGTCGAGCGCCGCGTTCTCGACCTCGAGGTGACCGTGCGCGAGACCGACGCGGTCGAGCGATTGACTGGCGCCGGTCATCGCATCGATCAGCCGGAACGCGAGCAGGCCGAAATCGGGCGCCGCGGCGCCCGAGGCGGATTCCGACGCCGCGGGCGCCGGCAGTTCGATGGTCGCCGCGCTCGAATCCGAGCCGGCCGCGATCGAGAGGGCGCCGTCGGGGCGCAAGCGCAATCGCAGATCGAGGCCGTCGAGCTCGAGCCTGCGCACCTTGATCTCGAACATCAACAGCGAAAGCGCGTCGAGCCCGACTCGACCGCCGGGCGCCGAAAGGACGGTGCGGCCGGCGCGGTCGCGGATGGTGATGTCGCCGAAGCCGAGCGCGACGCCGCCGTGCATGCGCTGGAGATAGGTCGAGCCGATCGCGACGGCGTAGCGCGATCCCAGGCGCTCCTCCAGGCTTTGGACGATGCGCGGATTTAACCCGTCGACGTCGATCGGGTGCGAGCCGAGCAGGAAAAAAAAGAAGCCGAGCGCCGCCAGCGCGAAGACGAAGGCGATCCCGCCGATCCCCAGCAAGGCGCGCAAGAGACCGCGAGCCGTAACCAAGCGCGAGGTCCCGGGCAGAGTGCGCCCTTGCCCGCTGCGCAGCAGGCGCTGCATCGCCGATCGGGCCTTGGATCGCGCCGCTGCGTCGATTTGGTCGACCAATCCTGTGCCGTCTCCGCTCTTCCAGCCGATCAAGACCACGAGTCCGGCGATTTCGGGCGAGCGGGCGAAAGCGGCGCGATGCGCCCGCAGTCGTCCCTGCCCGCGCGCCGAAAGTCAATTCGGGGCCCATGGAAGCTCTTGAACCGACTGCGGTCCCGGGTCAATCTGACTCCTCGTCGCCGTGAAGCCGGCTCGCCGGCACCTTGACGACGAAAATGGCTCAAACGAGGGCGAAATGGTCAAAAATTTGGACATCGGCGACGCGGCGGCGGATTTCGAGCTGCCCGCCGACGACGGGCGGAGCGTCTCCCCGAGCCGGTTGCGGGGCAAAACGATCGTGCTTTACTTCTATCCCAAGGACGACACCTCGGGGTGCACCGCCGAAGCCATCGCCTTCAACGCCCTGCGCAGCGAGTTCGAAGCGGCGGGCGCCGTCGTCCTCGGCGTCTCGCCGGACAGCCTCGCCAGTCACGCCAAGTTCAAGCGCAAACACGATCTGTCGCTGACCCTCGCGGCGGACGAATCGCGGGCGGCGCTGGAAGCCTACGGCGTCTGGCGGGAAAAGAGCATGTACGGCCGTAAATACATGGGAGTCGAGCGCACGACCTTCCTCATCGGCCCGGACGGGCGCATCGCGCGCGTCTGGCGCAAGGTCAAAGTGCCCGGCCACGCCACCGAGGTCCTGGCGGCCGCCGAAGCGCTGCGGGCGGCGTTTGCCAATGGTTAACCCTAATGGGATGTAATCGCGGGCTGGATGGCCCCGCCTCGTCGGGGTCGGAGCGTGTGGCCGCATGTCGTTGCGAGAATCCCGCCCGCGGCCGAAATCGCCGCGCTCGCTCTATTTCTTCTCGCGCGCGCACGGCGGCGACATCCGCACGTTCGCGCTGCGCCCCGTCACGCTCTGGTCGCTCCTCGCAATCGTCGCCATCTCCCTCGCCTGGGGCGGCGCGGCGACGCTCTATCTCGTCTTCCGCGACAACATGCTGAGCGCCCTGGCCGCCCGCCAGGCCGAGATGCAATACGCCTACGAGGATCGCCTCGCCAAGGCGCGCGCCGAGCTCGACCGCGTCGCCGGCCGCCAGTTGCTCGACCAGAATTCTTTCGAGGGCAAGCTTCACGAGCTTTTGTCGCGCCAAGCGCAATTGGAGCAGCGCGGTTCGATCGTCGCCGCCCTGGTCGACGAGGCCTCGCACGATATCGCGGCCGCGACGCCGGCGCGCCCGCGCGTCGCCAGCGCCGTCCGCGCGCGCGCCGCCGCGCTCTCGGCGATCGGCGCGGCGAACCCCTCGAGCGTCGCGGACAGCGTGATCGGCCCGGCGGCGCAGGCGTTCGCGCCGCCGGAGCCGCTCGCCGCGCCGCCGCTGCAGAGCGCGCCCAAGCCGAACCCGGTCGAAGAGCCGCGCCAGCACGTGAGCATAAACGAGAAGGCGGACGGCGAGCGCGACGCGTCGACCGAGCTGGCGGCGGCGGCCGACGATCGCGCTCTCGGCGCCTCGGCGCGCCTCAGCCTGATCGCCTATTCGCTCGACCGTCTGGAGCGACGGCAGAACGCAGCGCTCGGCGAAATCGACGCGACCGCGCGGCGCGGCGCGGCGCGCCTGGCCGCCGTCGTCGCCGAGACCGGCCTCTCGGCCGACGCGCTGGTCGCTCCGCCGGCCAAGGGCGGCGTCGGCGGGCCGTTCATTCCCGCCTCCGTCGACGCCGGCGCGCCCGCGTTCGACAAGGCGCTCGCGCGCGCCGAGAGCGACGTCGCCCGCGCCGATCGCCTGCGCCGGCTGATGCCGATCCTGCCGGTGCGCTCGCCGCTCATCGGCGAAGCCGAGGTCTCCTCGCCGTTCGGCTATCGGCCCGATCCGTTCCTCGGCCGCCCCGCTCTGCACCCCGGCGTCGACCTGGTGCAGGACTACGGCGCGGAGATCCACGCCACGGCGGCGGGGCGCGTCGTCCACGCCGGGCCGATGGGCGGCTACGGCGAGATGGTGGAAATCGATCACGGCAACGGCCTGGCCACCCGCTACGGCCACATGTCGGAAATTCTGGTCGAGGAAGGCCAGGAGGTGAAGGCCGGCGCGGTTCTCGGCCGCCTCGGCTCGACCGGCCGCTCGACCGGCCCGCATCTGCACTATGAAGTGCGCGTCGACGGCGAGCCGGTCGACCCGGAGCGCTTCCTGCAAGCCGGCGCGCCGCTGTTCGCGGCGGAATAGGGCGAGGCGCAGCGCCCGCGGCGAGTCACGCCCGGTCGACGATTGCGACGACGAAGCCGTCCCAGCCTTTGGCGCCGACGGTCTGGATCGCGGTCGCGCTGAGACGCGGCTCCTTGGCGATCATGTCGAACATGCGCCTGGTCCCCTGGACGCTCGGATCCGCGCTGGCGCGATCGACGATGGCGCCCTCGCGCACGACGTTGTCGCAGACGATCGTCGCGCCGACCCGCGCCAGCCGCAGCGCCCAGGCCAAATAGTCCGGGTTGCTCGGCTTGTCGGCGTCGATGAAGACGAGATCGAACGGGCCGATCCCTTCCTCGGCGATGCGCGGCAGGGATTCCAGCGCCGGGCCGAGGCGCACGCGCACCTGCCCGGAAAGGCCGGCGCGCCGGACGTTCTCGCGGGCGATCTCGGCGTGCTTGGGAACCGCTTCGAGCGTGACGACGAAACCGTCCGGCGGCAAGGCGCGGGCGAGCCAGATCGTCGAATAGCCGCCGAGCGCGCCTATCTCCAGGATCTTGCGCGCCCGCGCCATGCGCGCCAGGAGATAGAGCAGCTTGCCCTGCGGCGGCGAGACGTCGATCGCCGGCAGCCCGGCCGCGGCGTTCGCCGCCAGCGCCGCGTCGAGGGCGAAATCCGGCGTCGCGATCTTCTCGACGATATAGGCGTCGACGGCGCTCCATTTCGTCCGATCCATCGCCGGCTCCTTGTCCGTTGCGAGAGTCGCAAGACATTGCGAACATTCTGCGACGGCCCGAGGCGCCGAATCGTCCCCTAGCGCGGTTCCGCTTTCGCCGGCGTCCGGCTAGATTGGCGCATGGACATCGTGCTCGCTCCGACGATCGAGTTGCTCGGCCTCGCCATGATCGTGGCGATCCTGGCGCGGCGGCTGCGCCTGCCCTACACCGTCGGGCTCGTTCTGACCGGCCTCGCCCTGGCGTTGACTCGCGTCGACCTCGGCGTGGCGCTGACCCACGACGTCATTTTCGACGTGATCCTGCCGCCGCTGCTGTTCGAGGCCGCGATCAGCATCCCCTGGAGCGAGCTCAGGCGCGATCTCGCGCTGGTCCTCGCGCTCGCCACGCTCGGCGTCGCGCTGTGCGCGGCCGTGGTCGCGGCCGGGCTGACGGCGCTGCTCGGCTGGCCCGCCGGCTCGGCGCTCGCTTTCGGCGCGCTCATCGCCGCCACCGACCCGATCGCCGTCACCGCGCTGCTGCGCGAGACTGGCCTCAAGGGCCGCCTGCGGCTCGTCATCGAAGCTGAGAGCCTGATCAACGATGGCGTCGCGGCGCTGCTGTTCATGCTGGTCGTCGCCTCGCTCGGCGCGAGCGCGAGCGCGCCGACGCCGCTCGGCGTTCTCGGCCAGGCGCTGCTCGTCGGCGGCGGCGGGGTCCTCGTCGGCCTCCTCGCCGCGGCCATCGCGATCCTGCTGGCCGGGCGCACCAGCGACCATCTCGTCGAGACCGCGCTGACCGCCGTCGCCGCCTACGGCTCGTTCCTGATAGCCGAGCGCATCGGCGCTTCGGGCGTGCTGGCGACCGTCTCGGCCGGCCTGCTGATGGGCAACCTCGGCGTGCTCGCCGGCGAAGAAGACCGCTTCGCGCTGACCTCGCAGGGGCGCGCCTTCGTCGTCGCGTTCTGGGAATTTTCCGCCTTCGTCGCCAATTCGCTGGTGTTCCTGCTGATCGGCCTCGCGCTGGGGGCGACGCCGACGCGCGCGTTCGGCGCGCTCCTCGTCACGATCGCGCTGGCGCTGGCCGGGCGGGCGGCTGCCGTCTATCCCATCGCGTTCCTGTTCGCGCGCTCGCGCTGGGCGGTTTCATGGCCCGAGCGGCATTTTCTCTGGTGGGGCGGGCTGCGCGGCGCGCTGGCGCTGGCGCTCGCCCTGTCGCTGCCGCCCGCCACGCCCTACCGCGACGAGATCCTCGTCGCCGCGTTCGGCGTCGTCGCCTTCTCGGTCCTGGTCCAGGGCCTCACGGCGAAGCTGGCGTTGCGCCGTCTGCGGCTCGACCGCGCGGCCAAGTGACGCCGAGCGAGGCGCCCCTCACAGCGACGCTTTCGCCACCTTGGCGGCGCGCAGACGCCGCACCTCCGGCATGTCGGAGCCGAGCAGCGGGCGCAGATAATCGCGAAACGCGCCGGTGACGTCGTTGCCGGACGCGGCGATGAACTCGTCTTCCATCACCCGGGTCTTGCCGGCCACCGTCTCGAGCGCGATCAAGGGATATTCGACCGCGTAATCCGCGGTGCGCCGAATCGCCACCGAACCGTTGCGGTTCGCCCACATGGCGTATTGCACCGCTTTCTCGCCGACTTCGCGCGCCTCGCGCCGATCGACGTCGGACACGCAGCCGACGAACGAACGCTGCAAATAGCCGAAGGTGTCGCCGCGCACGCGCTTGATGTCGAGCTTGAGCTTGATCTCCTCGCAAAGGAGATCGGCGAGCGCGCCGGTGCCGGAGAGCTGCACGTTGCCGTGCGCGTCCTTCTCGAGCTCGTCGGCGAGCTTGGCCAGGATCGGCGCGCCGTTCTCGTCGTGAACGCCTTCGGAAGCTGCGATGACGCAGCGACCGTGCTTGTCGTAGACCGCCTTCACGTCGGCGAGAAACTGCTCGACGACGAAGGTGCGCTCGGGCAGGTAGATCAGGTGCGGGCCGTCGTCGGGGTAGCGGCGCGCCATCGCCGAGGCCGCGGTGAGGAAACCGGCGTGCCGACCCATGATGACGGCGCAATAGACGCCGCGCAGCGCCGCATTGTCGAGGTTGGCCCCCATGAACGCCTGCGCGACGAAGCGCGCCGCCGAGGGAAAGCCGGGCGTATGGTCGAAACCGACGAGGTCGTTGTCGATCGTCTTGGGGATATGGA
>Ga0181524_10005879_pt1 | contig 10813 bp, 9 predicted proteins | sample PEATcosm2014_Bin_34_FD_119761 | JGI IMG/M metagenome (GOLD analysis project Ga0181524, IMG submission 119761) | Peatland microbial communities from MTU Mesocosm Facility, Houghton, MI, USA - PEATcosm2014_Bin05_60_metaG | ecosystem: Environmental > Terrestrial > Soil > Wetlands > Peat | place...
ACCTGCGTGTCGGGGTCGACATCGAACACGATCAGCCGCAGCGTCACCTTCAGCGGCGCGGCATAGGTCATGCCGCGCTGGCGGCATTCGTCGACGTCGAATTTCGGCGCCTCGAATTCGTAGCGCACGAATTCGAGCAGGGAGACCTGCGAGAAATCGGAAATCGGAAACACCGATTTGAACACCGACTGCAAGCCTTCGTCGGGACGCCCGCCCTTGGGCTCGTCGACGAGCAGAAACTGGTCGTAGGAGGCCTTTTGCACCTCGATGAGATTGGGCATTACCGCGGCTTCGCGGATGTGTCCGAAAAATTTGCGAATCCGCTTGCGACCGGTGAACTTCCGCGCCGACGTCTGAGCCATGTCGCCTCTCGAACCTCTTCTCCCTAACGGCCATTTCCCGCGGTTGCGAGATTTTAGGAACGCGTCAAGCGTTTTGCCGGCCGTCGCGCCGACGACGCCCGAGCCAAGCTCAAAGCCCCGTCACGCCTGTATGTCGCCAATAACAAATTTCCTGGAACCGCAGGCGGCCCCGGCGCGAGCCGGGACCGCGTAGAGATCGACGGACCGCGGCAAGCGGCCCCGCCGTCTTACTTGAGTTCGACCTTGGCGCCGACCTTCTCGAGAGCGGCCTTGATCTTCTCGGCCTCTTCCTTGCCGACGCCTTCCTTGACCGCCTTGGGAGCGCCTTCGACCAGATCCTTGGCTTCCTTGAGGCCAAGACCGGTGACGACGCGCACTTCCTTAATCACTTCGATCTTCTTGTCGCCGACGGAGGCGAGAATCACGTTGAACTCGGTCTTCTCCTCGACCGGAGCGGCGGCGGCGGCGCCCGGCGCGGCGGCGACAGCCACGGCGGCGGCGGCGGAAACGCCCCACTTGTCTTCGAGCAGCTTGGCGAGCTCGGCGGCCTCCAACACGGTAAGGGAGGACAGCTCGTCGACGATCTTTTCCAGATTGGCCATTGTGTTACGTCCTTCGAATTTGGTTCTTTGGTCTGATGGGTTGCAAGCCTTGATTTAGGCCGCGTCTCGTTTGGCGTAGGCCCCGAAAACGCGCGCGAGCTTGGCGGCTGGCGCGGTCGACAGCTGCGCGATCTTGGTCGCGGGCGCCTGAATGAGGCCCACGAGCTTTGCGCGCAATTCGTCGAGCGAAGGCATGGTCGCAAGCGACTTCACGCCGTCGGGATTAAGGGCCGTCGCGCCCATGGCGCCGCCGAGGATCACGAATTTCTCGTGGTCTTTGGCGAAAGCCGCGGCGACTTTGGGCGCCGCCACCGGATCGTCCGAATAGGCGATCAGGGTCGGTCCCTTGAGCAAGGGGCCGATAGAGGCGACGCTCGTGCCATCGAGAGCGATCTTGGCAAGGCGGTTCTTGGCGACCTGCACGCTGGCGCCCTGTTCGCGGGCCTGCTTGCGCAGGCGCTGCAACTGGGCGACCGTCAGGCCGGAGTAATGCGCGACGACGACGACCGAGGCCTTGGTGAAGACCTCGTGCAACGTCGCGACGGCTTCTGCTTTCTCCGCTCTCTCCACGGTGCTCTCTCCTCAAGCGGGGCGCAAAACCCCGCCGGTTTGCGACATGCCGTCGATTCTCTCCCGCAATGGGAGATAGCGACGGCGCCGTAGATCCTGTCCCCAAAGCGAAAGCCTCGCCTTGGTTGAAGGGGCGTCAAACCAAATTCGAAGGACGCGCGCGGCGCTTGAGCAAGCCCCGTCGGTCCGGCAATTTCTGGCTTTCCCCGTCTGTGCAGGCCGCCTGCAAGCGAAAGCGAATCGCTTTTGCTCGCGGGGTCGATTAAGCCGCCTCGGGGCGAGCCCCAAAGCATGCGCCGGCAGTCTCGGACAGAATTCGACCGAATGTCACGCAAGGCTTGAAGCCTTAAGTTTCGCCGGTCTGTCCACCGTTCGCCCCTTGCATTTTGGCGCAAAGGCCGAACGGAAGCTCAAAACTCAAAAAGGGGGCCGCCATAGCTGGCGGACCCCGGAAGGGCTTATCTAACGACCCGGCGCGCATTTGCCAAGCGGAATTTTAACGAAAATGCGCAGGGACGCGGATTTTTGCGCGCGGGGGCGCGTTTGGGGGCGGGATAGCGGGGGCGGGACGCGGCCCGGGGCCTTTCTTAAGGGCGAGCGGCGTGTCACATTCGCGTCGCGAGGATTTTAGCGAGCGCGCGGATGCCTGTGAACATTTTTGTTTCGACCGTTTCCGATGAGTTCGCCATCTATCGCGACCACGTTCGGAGCGACCTGAGCCGTCCCAAGGTCTTTGTCACAATACAGGAAGATTTCGAAAATCTGGGCTTGAAGACTCTCGACAAGCTTGACGCCTACATCGCCGATTGCGACGCAGTGGTTCACGTTGTCGGCGTTATGACCGGCTCCGAACCGAGCGAGACAGAGCTGCTCGCGCTGCTCCGCAAATATCCCGCGCTTGGCGAAAACCTCCCGGAACTCGGAGCGGCGCTCGCCGCCGGCGAACCGATCACATACACGCAATGGGAAGCGTGGCTCGGCGCCTATCACGAAAAACTGCTGTTCGTCGCTGTCGCGGCGACGACCGCCAAGCGCGGACCGAATTACGCGCCGACGGATTCCGCGCAAGCGCGGCAAGCCCGCCATTTGGCGAGATTGAAGGCCAGCGGACTGTGGCCGAACCCACAAACGTTCGACAGTCCCGAGGACTTGGCCAATCAAATCAGAAAAACGGCGATTCTCGACCTTTTGGCGCGCGCCCAGGCCGAACCCGAATCTCGCCGCCCCAAAAACCTCCCCTTCGCCTCGATCGGCTCCCTCTTCAAGGGCCGCGAAACCATCATGGGCGAGCTTCGCGCCTCGCTGCAAAGCCATAGCGGCGTCGCCATCGCGGGCAAGGCGCTGCATGGGCTTGGCGGGGTCGGGAAGACGCGGCTGGCCATCGAATACGCGCTCCGCCACGAGGCGGACTATTCCGCGCTGCTGTTCCTCGCCGCCGACACGCCGGAAAAGCTGAACACGAGTCTGGCCGCGCTGGCCGGGCCGGACATTCTGGATCTCCCCGAAAAAGACGCGCCCCAGGACAGCGTAAAGATACCCGCCGCGCTGAAATGGCTGGACGAGCATTCGGGCTGGCTGATGATTCTGGATAACGTCGATGACGCCAAGGCGGCAGACGCCGCCGAGGCGCTGGTCGGTCGGCTCAGCGGCGGCCATGTGCTGATCACCGGGCGCCATCCAAATTTCTCGGGCGCCGTCGAGACGCTGGAGCTCGACGCGCTGGCGCTGGAGGACGCGGTAAAATTCCTGCTGGAGCGCGCCAGAAATCGCGCGAAGACTTCGGACGACGAAAAGCTCGCGCGCGAACTCGCGAACGAGCTCGGGCGGCTCGCCTTGGGCCTATCGCAGGCGGCGGCCTATATCGACACGCAGCGCATCAGTTTCGCGCGCTATCTCGAACTGTGGCGCGAGACGCGCGAAAAAGTTCTGAACTGGTTTGATCCGCGCCTCGTCAGCTACAATCACGACGTGGGGCTGGCGGCGACCTGGGCGACATCGGTCGACAAGCTCGGAGCGCAAGGGCTGCGCCTGTTGCAGCTCTGCGCCTTTCTCGATCCCGCGCCAATCCCCAAAAGTCTTGTGGAGACGCTGGCGGATTTTTCCGCCGACGACGCGCTGGCCGATCTTTACGCTTATTCGCTGGCGACGCCGGCGACGATTGAAGCCGCCAAGACGACGACGGAGGGTTTTACCGTGCATCGTCTGTTGCAGGATTTTGCGCGCCGCAGGATGGGCGAGGAGGAACGGCGTAAGGCTTTGCAAGCGGCGCTCTACAGGGTGGGTGCGGCTTTCGTCGGCGATCCAGATGATGTGCGGACATGGCCGACGCTCGATCCGCTCGCGCCGCATGCGTTGGCAGTCGCGCGACACGGCGACGAGGCGGCAATCGCCGAGCCGACGTCGTGGCTACTGAATCAGTTGGGGCTCTTGCTCAAAGCCAAGGCGCGCCATCGCGAAGCCGAGCCGCTGTATCGGCGCGCGCTGGCGATTGACGAGGCCAGCCACGGGCCGGATCATCCTGACGTGGCGAGCGGCCTCAACAATGTCGCCTTATTGTTGCGAGAAACGAACCGCCTCAAAGAGGCCGAGCCGCTATACCGCCGCGCCTTGGCGATTGACGAGGCCTGCTATGGGCCGGATCATCCCAATGTGGCGAGAGACCTCAACAATCTCGCCGGATTGCTGTACGCGACGAACCGGCCTGAGGAAGCCGAGCCGCTGTTTCGCCGCGCGCTGGCGATTTTTGAGGCGAGCTACGGACCGGATCATCCCACCGTTGCGACAGACCTTAACAATCTCGCCGAACTGCTGCGCACGACGAACCGGCTTGAGGAGGCCGAGCCGCTGTATCGCCGCGCGCTGGCGATTGGTGAGGCGAGTCAAGGGCCAGATCATCCCAAGGTCGCGATCCGCCTCAATAATCTCGCCGAACTGCTGCGCACGACGAATCGCCTCGATGAGGCCGAGCCGCTGTATCGCCGCGCGCTGGCGATTGACGAGGCCTGCTACGGGCCGGACCATCCCAGAGTGGCGATCCGCCTCAACAATCTCGCCAATTTGCTGCTGGCGACAAAGCGCGTCGAAGAGGCAGTGCCCCTGTCGCGGCGCATGGTCGAAATCTTCCTCGCCTTCACCGTGCGAACCGGGCATCAGCATCCGCATTTGCTGGACGCGCTGGGCAATTACTTCGGCCTCCTTCTCGACGCCGGCCGCGACGAGACGCAGGCGCGCGCCGAAATCGACGCGTTGCTGGAGAAGTATGGCGTGAAATTGGAGTAGCGGGGCGTGGGGCGCTTCCTTCTCCCGCTTGCGGGAGAAGGTGGCCCTTGCTTAGCAAGGGTCGGATGAGGGACGCCGCGGCTGGGTTGGAACTTCCCGAGAACCCTCATCCGTCACGCCTTCGGCGCGACACCTTCTCCCACAAGTGGGAGAAGGAAAGGGCCGCGCCCTCACCTCCCCCCTCGGCGTGAACTCCATGCGCACCCGCCCATGCGCCCCACGCAGCGCCGGCGCGCGAAAGGCGCTCGCCCGCCGCGCCTTTCCCCCGCGCGCGCGGCTCGCCCTCGCTGGCCGGGCCGTAAGACTTCGCCGCGCCCGCGCGGCCCGCCGTCGGGCCGAAGGAGGCGAGGCATTCGTTGTAGGCCATCGGCTGCTTGATCTTCTCGCAATCGTCGATGTTTTTTGGCGCGGCTTGCGCGCCCACAGCCGCCAGCAGCGCGGCGGCAACAACAATGTCGCGCAAAAGCTTCATCCGCGCAGCGTCGCTCCGGTTTTCTTCTCCGCCTCGGCGACGATTTTTTGCGCCAGCGCTTCGATCTCTGCGTCGGTCAGGGTCTTGTCCTTGGGTTGCAGCGTCACCGCGACGCCGATGGATTTTTTGCCCTCCGGCACGCCGACGCCCTCATAGACGTCGAAAATATCGGCGCCGGCGATCAGAGTCTTGTCAGCGCCGAGCACCGCCCGCAGCAGCTCGCCCGCCGGCGCCGCGCGATCGACCACAAAGGCGAAATCGCGCGACAGCGGCTGCAAGTCGGAGAGCTCCAGGCGCGGCTTGGTCTTGGTCGGCTTGGCCTTTTGCGCCGGCAAGGCGTCGAGATAAATCTCGAACGCCGCCAGCGGCCCCTCGACGTCCAGATCCAAAGCCAGGCGCGGATGCAGCTCGCCGAAATGGCCGACGACCGCCTTGGGACCAAATTGCAGCGTTCCCGAGCGCCCCGGATGCAGCCAGTCCGGCCCGTTTGCGACGACCTGCAATCCGCCGACCGCGACGCCCAGCGCCTGCAGCAAGGCGAAGGCGTCGGCCTTGGCGTCGAAGACGCCGGCCTTTTTAGCGGGCGACGCCCAGCCGCGCCCGGCGCTCTGCGTCGTGGCGAGCCCGCGCCGCACGCCGGCGGCGGCGGTTCTCTGGCCCTTTTCGTCGTCGCTGGCGAAAATCTGCCCGACCTCGAACAGCGCGCAATCGCCGAAGCCCCGCGCGGCGTTGCGGCCCACGGCGCCGATCAACCCCGGCAACAGGCTCGGCCGCATGTCGGAAAGCTCGGCGGCGATCGGGTTGGCGAGCGCCAGCGAAGGATCGCCGCCGCCAAAGCCGCGCGCTTGGCTTTGCGAGACGAAGGACCAGGTGACCGCCTCGACCAGCCCCTGCGCGGCGAGCGCCCGCCGCGCGGCGCGGGCGCGCTTTTGGCTTAGCGTCAGCACCGGCGACGCGACGCCCTCGGCGCGCACGAGCGGCGTCGAGACGATGTTGTCGACGCCGTGGATGCGCAGGATTTCCTCGACAATATCCGCCTTGCCCTCGATGTCCGGCCGCCATGTCGGCGCGGTGATCTTCGCGCGCCCCTCGGCGGATGGGGCGACCGTAAAGCCAAGCCGCGTCAGGATCGAGGTCGCCTCGTCAGGCGCGATGTCGAGGCCAGTGAGGCGTTTCGTTTCGCTGAACGGGAAATCGACGACGCGCGGCGCACTGGAAGCCGCGCCCGCGACATTGATCGTGGAGGCCTCGCCGCCGCAAAGCTCCTGCACCAGCTGTGTCGCGAGCTCCAAGCCCGGCAGCGCGAAATCGGGATCGACGCCGCGCTCGAAGCGATAGCGCGCATCCGAAACAATGCCGAGCTTGCGGCCGGTCTGCGCGATGTTGTGGGGATCCCACAGCGCCGATTCGATCAGCACGTCGGCAGTGTTCTCGTCGCAGCCCGAGGTCTCGCCGCCCATGACGCCGGCGAGCGATTCCACGCCGGCGTCGTCGGCGATGACCACGATGTCCTCGTCGAGCTTGTAAGTCTTGCCGTCGAGCGCCAGCAGCTCCTCGCCAGCGCGCGCGCGGCGCACGACAAGATCGCCCTTCACTTTGCCGGCGTCGAACACGTGCAGCGGCCGGGCGCGGTCGAGGGTCAGAAAATTGGTGATGTCGACCAGCGCGTTGATCGGGCGCAGGCCCACCGAACGCAGCCGGTCTTGCAGCCAGGCGGGGCTCGGGCGGTTTTTTACGCCGCGCACGAGGCGCAGCGCGAACAGCGGCGCGAGATGCTTGTCGCTGTCCGCAAAATCGAGTTTTACCCCCACCGGGCAAGGGAAGCCGCCGCTAACGGGCGCGGGCGGCTGCGTCGTCAGCACGCCAAGCCCGGCGGCGGCGAGATCGCGCGCAACGCCGGCGACGCCGGCGGCGTCGGGACGGTTCGGCGTCAGATTAATGTCGATGAGCGGATCGCCCAGCCGCGCCCATTGCGCGTAAACGGCACCGACCGGCGCGTCTTCGGGCAGCTCCAAAATGCCTTCCGAATCGCCCGGCAGTTCGAGTTCGCCGGCGGAGCAAAGCATTCCCAGCGACTCGACGCCGCGAATGACGCCCTTGCCGAGCGTGAATTTCTTGGCCGGGATATAGGTTCCCGGCGCCGCGAACACAGTTTTGAGGCCCTTTCGCGCATTGGGCGCGCCGCAGACCACCTGCAAGGGCGCGCCGGCGCCGGTGTCGACCGAGCAGACCTGCAAACGGTCGGCGTTGGGATGCGGCGCGGCTTCGATCACTTGCGCGACGACAAAGTCTTCAAGCAGCGCGGCGGGATCGTGCGTCTCTTCAACCTCGAGGCCGATGCGGGTGAGCGCATCGACGATCTCGGTCAGCGAGGCGGAGGTGTCGAGATGGGTTTTTAGCCAGGAGAGGGTGAGTTTCATAAGGGGCGATTCTTGAAGAGGAGAGAAACGGCGAGCGTTCTGCGATCTTGTTTGCTCAACCTCTTGAGCAGACGTATCGCAAGATTGGCCGATTTGAGCAGTTCCGTGCAGGCTTTCACGCTATACAGATGCTGGGTCGGAAGGTAATCGGATTTGTGGCGTTCACTTTGCAGTTCCGCCACCAAATCGCCGATCGGCCTAAGCTGCGCGTTCGTGGCGAGAGGCGATTTTCTGAACTCATTCTTCAAAGAGCTATGCTCCAGGGCGCGATAGACCCTTTCGAATTCTATCGAGCGCTTGTTCTCGTTCGGCAAGATTTCGTCGGCGCAAAGCGAGGCGATCTCATGAAACACCGCGTAATAGGCCGTGCTGACCGCACGCCGTTTCGCGGTCAAACTGTGAGCGCCTCTCAAAGCCATGTCTTCGGCGAGCGCCAGCAGCCGTTCAGCCATTGTCATGATCGGGCGTCCTTGGGAAAGTCTTCGTCTCTCTCTTCTTCGTTCTGTTCCGGCTCGTCGCCGGGCGCGCCAAGATTGAGAAAGACATAGCGGTCGTCGCCGCGTTCCCGCAACTCGTCCCGGATCGCCATTGTCGCGCCGAGTCGTTCCTCCGCATCCTCGACAGGAATCCTGGACCGCGCCTTGACGCGAATGATCGACTCGCCGTCAAAATCTTCTTCCGATTTAACTTCGCAGTCGATGAAATTTCGCGCCGCCAGCCGAGTCTGAAGAACGCGAGTGACGATTTCCTGAATTTGAGCGTCGCGCATCATCTTCGTTCTCCTTGGATTGTCACCCGCTCAATCCCCCCGCCAGCGTCGGGAAGTCCAGCGGCCTGAATCCATAATGCCGCAGCCAGCGCAGGTCGCCTTCAAACAAATCGCGCAGATCCGGCATTCCGTATTTCAGCATGGCGAGGCGGTCGATGCCCACTCCAAAGGCGAAGCCCTGGTGTTTGTCGGGATCGAGGCCGCAGTTCTTCAGCACATTGGCGTGCACCATGCCGCAGCCCAGAATCTCCATGAAGTCCTCGCCCTCGCCGAAGCGGATTTCGCCGCCCTGCCGCCGGCATTGGACGTCGACCTCCATCGACGGCTCGGTGAAGGGGAAGAACGACGGACGAAAGCGCAGGCTCACCGATTTCACCTCGAAGAAGGCCTTTAAGAACTCCTCCAGCACCCATTTCAAATGGCCGATATGGGTGGTCTCGTCGATGACCAGCCCCTCGACCTGATGGAACATCGGCGTATGCGTCTGGTCGCTGTCGCAGCGATAGGTGCGGCCGGGGCAAATCACCCGGATCGGCGGCTTTTGCGTCAGCATCGTGCGCACCTGCACGGGGCTGGTGTGGGTGCGCAGCAGCTTGCGCTTGCCGTCAGCGCCGGGCGAGAAGAAAAACGTGTCGTGCATCTCCCGCGCCGGATGGCCCTCCGGGAAATTCAGCTTGGTGAAGTTGTAATCGTCGGACTCGATATCCGGCCCTTCGGCGACCGAAAAGCCCATATCGGCGAAGATCGCCGTGAGTTCGTCCATCACCTGCGAGAGCGGATGCAGCCGTCCCCGCTCCAGCGCGCTCGGCGGCGCCGGCAGCGTCACGTCGAGCGTCTCCGATTTCAGCCGCGCCTCCAGCGCCTCCCGCTCCAGCGCGGCGCGGCGTGCGGCGAGCCGCTCGGTCACCACGTCCTTCAGCGCATTGATGCGCGCGCCTTGCGTCTTGCGCTCGTCCGGCGACATGCGCCCCAGCGTCGCCAGCAGCGCCGAGATCGCCCCCTTCTTGCCAAGCGCCCCAACGCGCACGGCCTCCAGCGCCGCCTCGCTGTCGGCGGCGTCGATCTGGTTGAGCGTTTCGGATTCGAGGTTTTGTAGGTCGGTCATGAGACTTTAGCCTGGCGCGCGGAATCTTGGCGGGGTTCTGCCATGCGCGCGGGGCGATGTCGAGTTGTGGGCTCGAAGCGCTTTGCGCGCGCCGCGGTTCGTCGCTCGCCTTGGCCGTCCCATGCGATCACGCCAGCGACGAGGGGGCGCTCAAGATATGAAGCTGGTGGTCGCAACTTGACGCTTGGCTCCCCGTGACATGGAGCGGCGCGTGCGGTTGCTATTGGGACCGCTTTTGGCCTTAAGCGAACAAGCGGGGTCGAACTGTCGATCAGCGGTTCGAGAAAGGACTGAATTGGGGAGAGGTTCGAGGCTCTGCGCCTAATGCGCCAACTCGCTGGCAGGAAAGCCAGGTGCTATGTTAAGCTTGTTTGGTTAAGCCCGTCAAATTCATCCGGGGTAAAAAATGCCATCGAAGAGCATCAAAAGCATGATCGCCGATATCAACAACGAAGATGCGGATGGAGGTGGTTTGTGGCTACCCAATATCCAACGTTTGTTCGTGTGGGACGAAGACCAAATAGAGAGACTTTTTGATTCTATCATGCGCCAGTATCCGCTACCTTCAATGATGCTTTGGAAGACCAAGGCAGAGCTACGAAATCGTAATTTCATTAGGGAGTATTACGAAAATACGGACTTAAAGCCTCTTTACAGAGGTATCAACAAGAAAACAAAGAAACTGGTTCTCGACGGCCAGCAGCGGCTGCAGAGCTTTTACCTTGGCCTGAAAGGTTCATACAAAGGCGGGGTACTGCACATCAATGTTTTAAGCGGCGCGCCGCGAGCACCTGAGGACGTGCGCTATCGGTTCTCCTTCATCGATCCCCAAAAGGCGAAATGGCCAGAAGTTCCGGTCGGGGAAATTGTCTACTCGAAGAAATTGGCTGGGCAGATTGCGTCGCAAATAATCTCCGATGCTGATCAAGAGATTTCCGAAGCTGATGCAGAAACGGCAAGCCGCGTAATCGAACGCGTGAAACGCGAAATTGAGGTGACAGAAGCACTTCTGTATCAAGAGATCGACGGAACCGATGAGGATAACCCTTTTGCTTTTGAGGATATCGTTGAAATTTTTATACGCGCAAATTCCGGCGGGACGCAGTTAAGCAAATCTGATGATGTGGACGGCCTCTCCTCAACGGCATCATAGTGCCAAGGCGTGGTCGCAGGAGCGCCACAAAGAGGGAGGCCGTCCGTGAAAAAGTTTATCAGAATCGGCGTCGATCTGGCC
>Ga0181524_10005882_pt1 | contig 10812 bp, 6 predicted proteins | sample PEATcosm2014_Bin_34_FD_119761 | JGI IMG/M metagenome (GOLD analysis project Ga0181524, IMG submission 119761) | Peatland microbial communities from MTU Mesocosm Facility, Houghton, MI, USA - PEATcosm2014_Bin05_60_metaG | ecosystem: Environmental > Terrestrial > Soil > Wetlands > Peat | place...
GCCGTGGCGGGCGCGAAAGTGCGCGAAGGGTTGGTGTAAGCAACCGAATCCTACGCGATTCCAGAAGCTTAAGCTACGGCCGCCGACCATGAAAATTGCTCGCGCTGAATAAGACGGGCTAGACGGAGTTCCTCAGGACCTATTGGAGCTTTTCTCGAAGCGTTCGCGGCAGATCGAAGAGTCCGTCGGCCGAGGCGCAACAGCCGCCCAAAAGGAAATCGCCGCACTGCGCACGCGCCACTCCAAAGACGAGGTTCCCACTGGCGCCGAACTCGAACAGCGTTGGCGCGAGGAACTGGCGTCAACGAGAATTGCTCCCTGGGAGGCGGCGCGCCGTCCGCGGCTCGATCGTTCGACCGATCCAGATCGGTTACAAGAGTTGGAAGCCGAGCGGGACGTCTTCGATCTGCCGGAGATCCCCGGCGCGAGCGCGATCGCCATCGCGGCGTCAGCACTGTTTCGACACGACGCGGTAATCGATCGACGGGGCCTTCTTGAACGCGCGCTTGTCGAAGCCGCGTTGCAAAAGCAGGGTCCAGATGAGGTCTACGCCCAACTGGCAAGTCTGGAGACCAGCGGCCAGCTCTTGCGTCTGGCCGAGGGCGTATGGACCACGCCGGCGATCGCCGCCATTGAGGCGGCGATGCTGCGCGCCGCTGATCGACCGCAAGAGCGTCAGTGGATTTCGCAAGAGGCGCTGACGGCGGCGCTTGAAAACGCCGCGCATCTCACGCCGGAGCAGTGCGAAGCGGTAATCGAAGCCGCGCGCCCCGACGGGGTCGGCGTTGTCGAGGCCGGCGCCGGCACCGGCAAAACCACGCTTGCTCGCGCAATCGTCGACGCTTCGCGCCGTTCGGGGCTTAAGGTCGTAGGCCTCGCTCCGAGCTGGGTGGCTTCGGATGAGCTTTCCAAGTCCACCGGGATCGCCGCGCAGGCCATCGCGCGCTGGCGATATGACCTTGCGCATGGCGCCGCCGCCCAACTCGACGCCTCGACGATACTCATCGTCGACGAAGCCGGCATGGTCGGAACCCGCGATCTGTCGGCCATCCTCGTTAAGGCCCGAGACGCCCAGAGCAAGGTCGTGCTGATTGGCGACAGGCGTCAGCTCGAAGCCGTCCCGGGCGCAAGCCCGCTGAAAGGGATCGCCGACGTCGTGCGCCGCGGCGCTGTTCTCGGTGGGGTCCGGCGCCAGAAAGTGGAGTGGCAACGGGCAGCGTCGGTCGTTATGGCGCGTGGCGACGCGGAGGCTGGACTGAGAGCCTACGCCGGCCGCGACCGTTTGGAACTCGTCGCCAGCGACGCCGCCGCCCGCGACCGAGTGATCGCGAAATGGAACGAATTGCGCGCAAGTTATGGGAGCGATGTTCTCATCGTCACTCGCCGCAACAGGGACAGCGCCGCCCTGAACTCCTCGGCCCGCGAGGCGCTCAGAGACGAGCGCCTGATAACCGGCGCAGACATTGAAGTCGTCGCTCTCGACCGCGACGACAAACGCGTCGCGCTCTCCCTCGCCGCCGGCGACCATATCCGATTCAGCGAAAATCTGCCGCGGCTCGGCATTCGCAACGGCAATCGAGCTACGGTTGACTACATTCGACGCGACGCAGCCGGCGACGCGCAGATCGCGTTCACGCTTGAAGACGGACGTCGAATTGAAGGCGACTGGCGCGACTTCGCCCGACAGCGGCCGAACGGGAAGGCCTTGCCGCCGCGGATCGTTCACGCGTACGCGGGAACGGTTTATTCCGTACAGGGACGAACTGCCGCGGCTAGCGTTCTCTACGTCGCCAAACAAACCGACGCGCGCGAGATTTACGTCGCTCTTACGCGCCACAGAGACGACGCGCACGTCATCGTCGAGAGCCGCCGTCTTGAAGCGCAATGCCGACTATGCCAGGCCGACTATCGAATAATGCCCACAATCATCGCGATGCGCGAGCGTTTGTTCCGCGAAGCGAGACAGTATCGCGAGAAAACGAACGTCATCGATTATTGTGAAAACCGCGACGAATTCGTGCGCTTCGGGCGCGTGGCGCTGCCTGATTCAGAACGTACGACCGATGCGACGAGGCACGCGGTTTTGGCAGCCCGGCGCTTGCGCGAGGCGACCAATTGGCTCGATCCGTCGCGCGTTGTGATGCCCATTTGGCGCCTAATTGAAAAGGTCCGCGACAGCGCCCGCGAGTTGCCTCCCAGGCTCGCCACCCTGGCTGAGTCGCTTCGCGAACGAAGCAACCGCGTGCGAGACGCTTTCACACGGGGACCCACGTATGACCGGTGACTGCGAGGTCATTCAACTTCATGACGGCCCGGAAAATTAGACCCTATATCCATGCGGCTGCTCCTCAGACCCCTCCGTATTCGAATTGGACGAGGTGCGGGCGACCTCAACGTCATCCGTGATCGCTGCACTTTACGAGACACCCCGACAATTATCGTAGTGCTTCGAAATGCTTCGAATAGATTCGATTTGCTTTTCTCACGCCTGTGCATCTACGGTGCTTTCCATAATGCCAGACGAGCTTACGACCCGATTGCCGCCAGAGAGTAATTGACCAGAAACCGAAATCAACCAACTAGGCTTGCCCGCAACTCGAGCCCGTCGCGGATTGGGGCGGCAACTTACGACTATATTTTGAATGTCGGTCCAGAAAAGGCGCGAGGAACCTGACTCGGCGAAGGCATCCAATGAGGAACTATGAACGGCCGAATTTGATTCCTCGTCCTACGGCGCGATCGTATGCGTGCTCATGGCGGCGAACGCGGCCACAAATATGGGTCCCAACAGCGGCAAGAGGACGTTCGCAATCGCGTAAGTCACAGTGTAGCCGATGACCGGGACGGAGTTGCCTGCGGCGGCTTCCGTCGCCTTTATTGCGGGCGTGCTGGCCTGTTGCCCGGCGATCACTCCGCACAGGATCGCGGGCTCGATGCGTAGCAGGTATCGGCCGATATACACTGAGGCCAGCGTCGGCACGAGAGAGATGAAGACAGCGGCGATTGGCAGCTCCCAACCGCGCATTTTTAACAGCGCCAGCACGCCCGGCGCCGAAGTCAACCCGATAGCGGCAATGTAGACCGCGAGCCCGAGGTCCTTCAGGATCTGCGACGCGGCGGGCGGGAACCGGCCGAAAGTCGGCCGGCGAGAGCGCATCCAGCCAAAGGCCAGACCGGACAGCAAGGCGCCCGCACTGCCCAGAGAGAGCGAAACGCCGACGACCGGCACGGACAACAAGCCAATCAAGACGCCGACCACCAGTCCGCCGCCGAGGTAGACGAAATCGGTCGTATTGCTTGGGGCTTCGGCTTCGCCGAGGAGGCGTGCGGCCCGGGCTACGTCCGCCGGTTTGCCGAACAGCCGCAACACGTCGCCGCGCCGCACTTTGAAGCCGGGGAATGACGGCAGAGCGCGCTCCATGCGCACGATTCCTGCGAGGTAGACGCCGCGGCAATCGGCGGCGTGCAGAAACTTGACGATCGCCCCCGCGTTCGTCCCCGGGACCGCCCGGGACGTGAATACGACGTCGCGCGTTTCAACGATGAAGTCGACGTCCTTGGGATCGCTGAGTTCGGGACCGATCACGCGAGCGGCGTCGGCCAAAACGGCGCGCAGCCCGGAGACAGCGATTTCATCGGCTGAAGCGAGCAAGCAGGCGGGGGTCACGGACACTTGCGCGTCGCCGCGCTGAACGCGCTCGATGGTCGCGCCGCCTCCGAGTTCGGCTTCCACCGTCTCGACGGTCTTGCCGGCGGCGGCCGCTACCCGAAAGCCTCGACTGATGATCGGGGGAAAGGAGTGACTCTGATCGGACTCCAAATTCAGATCGGGGCCTCCGAGTTTCGCCAAGACGCGGCGGCTCTCCGCGCGCAAGTCGATGCCGAGCAGCCTCGGCGCGGCCTGACTGGCGAACAATACGATGGTGATAAGACTGAATATGTAGGAAAGGGCGTATGCGGTGGCGACGTTCGTCTGTTGCACCTTCGTCGCCTCGGCAGCGAGTCCCAACCTGCCGATCGCCTCGCTTGCGGTGCCGACCATCGCGGACTCGGTCGCCGATCCCGCGAGCAGGCCGCTCGCCGTTCCCACGTCCAGCTTGAGCAGCCATGTGGCTGCGAACACGACGACGACGATCAGAACGACCTCGACGCCGACCAGCAGGCCCCAGGTCCAAGTGGTGCGGTCGACGCTCGCAAAAAATTCCGGCGCGACGGAAAAGCCCAGGGCGTAGATGAACAACGTGAACATGAACCGTTGAAGGCTCGGGTCGATGATTACGCCGACCTGCCCAATCATGAGCGCGGCGACGAGCGTGCCGGCCACGCCGCCAAGCTGCAACGGGCCCACTTTGATGGAGCCGATGGCGTAACCGACGATCAGCGCGGCGAAGATCGCGAGTTCGGGGCGATCGGACAAGAGGATCTTCAGGGTCGCGAAGAGCGCGGGCGCGGTTGAGAGAAGATCGTGCAACATCGCGTATGGCTCCGTGAAGGCGGACGGATTTCCGTTCTCCTCCGCGTCCGTTTCGCGGGCACGGAGATGAGCGTGTCATGAAACACGCGAGCTTCGCTCGCGATCGGAGCGCGCTCGCTGACGCGCCTGGTCGCCTAGGGCTTGGGAGCCATTGACGCGGTCCCCGCCTCGCTTCGCTGGAATTCCTCCAAATATTCGTCGGCGAGCGAACGAATGACCTTTCCGATTTTTGTGTACTCATATTCGTTGAGGTTCGCGAGCGAGGCGCGCGCCGAGGGATGCAAGGTTCCGAATCCCTTGCCGGGCAGCAGGACGACGCCGCCCTCGTCCGCGAGCCGAAATAGCATTTCCAACGGCTCTTTCTTGGCGAGCATCCAACGGGCGAACTCAGGCCCATGGAGTTCCGTCGCAATCGCCTCGAGGTCGAGCAACGTGTAATAGTCCGTGCCGTTCGGATCCCGTGCGGTGGAAATCCCCAGCTCACGATACAGAGCGTCTTGCCGGCGTCGAATGATGCGCTTGATCGCCTTGTTGTAGGCGTCCGACTCGTCCATCAGGGCGAACAGAGAGAACAGGGCGATCTGAATCTGCTGGGGCGTCGAAAGCCCCGCTGTGTGGTTCTGAGCGACGGTCCTGCTGTCCGCAACCAAGCGGTCTATGAATTTGAGCTTTCGCGGATCCACCACAAGTGAGCGATAGCGCGCGTCCAACATCGTCTTGTCGGCTTCAGGCAGCGCCGCGAGCCGACTGTCGAGGATCGTCTCGCGGTGTGTCGCAACGACCCCCAGCCGCCAGCCGGTCGCGCCGAAATATTTCGAGAAAGAATAGACCAGAATGGTGTTGCGGGGGCAGATCGCAAACAGCGAAACGAAATCATCGGCGAACGTGCCGTAGACGTCGTCTGTTATGATGATGAGGTCGGGCCGCTTGCTTTTGACGATGTCGCCGATCTGGCGCAGGCCATCGGCGTTGATCTTCACGGACGGCGGATTGCTGGGATTGACCACAAAGAACGCCTTGACCGCCGGATCGGCCAGCTTGCCGAGTTGGGAGGCGGGATACTGCCAGCCTCCTGCGGAATCCGCGTTCACTTGGACTTCGACCAACTGGTAGTCGTTCAATTGGGGAATCTCGATATAGGGCGTGAAAATCGGCACGCCGATGGCGATCTTGTCGCCCGGCGCCAGCAGCTTGTTCTCGCGCAACGTATTGAAGACATAGGTTATCCCCGCCGTGCCCCCTTCGACCGCGAACAAGTCCACGCCGCCCGCCGGCAATGGACCTCCGATCAGTTCTCGCACGAGGTAGTGGCGTACGATGGTTTCCGTGATGGCAAGCATGCGAGGCGGGGTCGGATAGCTGCAGGCCAGAATCCCCGACGCCAGCTCATGCAAGAACGCCGGCGCGGAGAGACCAAGCTGATCGCGGACATAGGAGACCGCCGCGTTGAGGAAGGCGACCCCCGGCGCGTTGCGATGGGCCGTGACGAAATCATCGAACCGCGCCTCTATTCCCTCGATCCGCGGGTGCCCGCCGACGCCTTCCGGCATATAGGCGAAGGAACGCTCCGCCTCCTGCATCGCGAACAACCCGAGCTGGAAAAAGCCGTGGCGGGGGATGGTCGCCAGGAAGTTCGGATTGCCGCGGCCGGCGTTGAGCATCAGGCGCTCAGCGTGACTGGACGCCAGGGTCGTCAGGTGATCCTTGATCTCGAACGGACCGAGCTTCGCCAACTTGCTGTAATCGATCGTGCTCATCGCTAGCAGGGCCCGCCTTAGGACATCAGAGATTTTACCGGCCCAAGCGACTTGATCGGGCGTATGCAGCGTTGGAAGTCCAGATCAGTCCGCGTAGATGTTCGCCTTGAGCTGATCGGCGATCCAGGCAATCGCGAGCTGCGCGCGCACGCTGTTGCCGGCCCCATCCAGCGGTGGAGAAAAGGCCGCGATCGCCCAATTCCCGGGAAAGACCGCCATGATCCCGCCGCCTACGCCGCTCTTTGCGGGAAGGCCGACGTCATACTGCCATGTCCCGCTGGTGTCGTACAGTCCTTCGACGGCCATTTCGGCTAGAATCTTCGGCACATAGGCCTTTTCCAACAGTCGTTTTCCCGACACTGGATTGACGCCGCCGTTCGCCAGAGTTCCCGCCATGATCGCGAGATTTCTCGGCGTCACGACGACCGAGCACTCCCGAGTGTAGACGTCGCACGCCTCCATCGGATCGCTGTACATAAAATTCGCACTCTCGAGCAGATATGCGATCGCGCGGTTATGTTGATTGGTGTCGGATTCGGACTTGAACACGTCCTTGTTGAGCGGAAGCTGCGAGTCTGCAAAATCGTCCATGTTCTTGCTGATCTTTTGCCAGCGCTCGTCCGCGCTGCTCGCTTTCACCAGACTGACCGTCGCCATGGCGCCGGCGTTCACCAGCGGGCTCAGCGGATTGCCATTGTGCAATTCGAGGGCGATCACCGAATTGAAGGGCAGCCCCGTGGCGCTCGCGCCGAGTTTCTGCTTCACGACGTCCGGCCCGGACTCGCTCATGACAAGCGCAAGCGTGAACACCTTAGCAATGGACTCGATGGCGAAGGCATAGCTCGCATCGCCCGCCTCGATCACCTTGCCTTCCGGCGTCACGATCACGATGCCGAAGAGGTGAGAGGGGACACCGGCGAGATAGGGGATGTAATCCGCGTTCTTGCCGTCGGTCACCGAAGCGAAGCGCGCGTGCGCGTCGTCGACGAGTTGCTTGAAACGGCGCTCGTCTATCGGCTCGGGATTCGCCCGCGCCTGGGCGGGAACCCCGCCAAACTGCAGTGGTGACGCCGCGATCAGAGCGCCGGCGGCGCCCATCGTCACCAATCGCCGCCGCGACAAGGCGCCGGCGGAGAGAACCCCAGCTTCGTTACGTGCGCAATATGCCATAAGAGTCTCCCTTTGCGTATGATCTTGTCGCGCCCACAGGCATGATGCGATCGCCTGGACGTCGCTCGCTTCACAGTTTCGACCGAGGCGCTTTCAGCGACGCGTCGCCGTTGGCGCAAGTGGGGCGTCAAGCAGCCTTCGTGGACGAAGTCTCGGGCGGACTGGCGGCCCGCCATGACGACTGTTTCAGCGTTCCGATCAGCAGCGGCAGGCCGGTGAACACGACCGTGCCTCCGACGACCAGCCAGACATAGAGCGTCGGGCTTCCCACCGGCAATTGCGTCGGCGGAAAGAAGCCGACGAGGAAGGAGAACGCGACGCCGGCGAAGCCGACGCCGGCGATGATCCACATCCCGACGGTCCCGCCCGGCACGCGATAGCTGCGCTTCAGGTCCGGCTGCGAATAGCGCAGGCGAATCGCCGCGGCGTACATCAGCATGTACATGATCAGGTAGAGCGTGATCGTCACGGCGCTGAGCAGGAAGAACGCCACGCTGACGTCGGCCATCACGAAATAGGCCAGTGAGAGGATGGTGACGATCGCGCCTTGAACGATCAGGATGCTGATCTGCACGCCATTCTTGTTGGTCTTCGCCAGGATGGGAGGGATTTCGCCCTCCTGGGCCGTCCAAAGCAGCCCGCGGCTGGGACCGCTGATCCACGCCATCACGCCGCCGATCCCGCCGAAAGCAAGCAGCAGACAAACGATCGGCGTCGCCCAGGCAATCCCGAAGCGCGCGAATATGTCCTGGAAGGCCTTCATGAGCCCTTCCTGAAGATTGATCTGCTGGTCGGGCAGAACGGTCGCCACCGCGAACGAGCCGAGGGTGAACAAGAGAATGATCACCACCGACGCGATCAACATCGCCACGGGAAATTGCCGCTTCGGATCGGCCATTTCGTTGGCGTGCACGGCGTGCACCTCCACGCCGGCGAACAGCAGGATGATGCCCGCGAGAAAGGCGACGTCGCCCAATCCGGTGATGAAAGGAAAATAGCGGGGATGCGCGTGGCCGCCCGCCATCGACATGACAGAGGGCGAATCCGTCGATACAGGGTGCAGCAAGGCGATCGGGTTGCCCTGGACGATCCAGATCACCGCAAGAATCATGATCACGACGCCGGGCAGCACCGTTCCCAAAAGGAAGGCCCAACTCGTGACCGTTGCGATGGCGCTCACGCCGCGCAACGTGATCAGCGTCGCGCCCCAGTAGGCAGCGATGCAGAAGATTCCGACAAAGATTCCGTTATTCGCGAGTTCCGGCTTTCCCACGACATAGGCGATGGCGGCCGCGGAGAACGCGAGCACAGTCGGGTACCAAACCACGTTCTGGATCCATTGCAGCCAAATGGCGACAAAGCCCCAACGTGAACCAAACGCCTCCTTCACCCAGGTGTAGACGCCGCCGCCCTTCTCGCCGAAGGCGCCGCCGAGTTCGGCCGAGACCAGCGCGGCGGGAATCAGAAAGATGAACGTGGCGAAGGCGATATAGACGAATAGCGTCAGTTGCTCCTTGGCCATCATCGGCAGGCCGCGCAGGCTGACGACGGCCGCCGCCGTCATCATCGCAATGCTGAAAGTGGAAACTACAGCTATTTTGGATTGGGCCATCGACGCCTCCCTTGATCGGGCAATCAGTGATGAAAGGTCGGACCCGCGGTCGAATGCGGAACGGGGTTCGCCTGCAGATATTCGAGCGCGCGCTTGAGATCGTCGAGCAGCAGTTGCGCGAGATCGCGGCTGACGCCGTGGCGGATTAATATCCGCTGGATGACGGTCGTCTCGCGGTTTGCGGGCAGCGGGTAGGAGGCGATCAGCCACCCTCGCAGACGGACCCGCTCGGATAAGTCGTATAGCGTAAAGCCATGGTTCTGGCCTTCCTTCAGCTTGTAGCAAACCAGCGGCAGCGCGTCCTTGCCGTCATAAACCAGCTCCAGCGGACCCAGCTTGGCGATCTCGCCGGCGAGCCATTGCGCAGTGTCGGCGCAAGCTTGCTGGATCCGCGTATAGCCGTCGCGGCCGAGCCGCAGGAAATTGTAATATTGCGCGATGATCTGCCCGCCAGGCCGGCTAAAGTTCAGCGCAAAGGTCGGCATATTTCCGCCGAGATAGTCGACGTTGAAAATGAGCTCCTCGGGCAGGTCCTCCTTGTCCCGCCAGATCACCCAACCCACGCCGAGCGGCGCCAACCCGTACTTGTGGCCTGACGCGCTGATCGACTTGACCCTCTCGACGCGGAAATCCCATTCCAGTTCCTGCTGAATGAAAGGCGCGATGAACCCGCCGCTGGCGGCGTCGACATGGATCGGTATGTTCAGGCCGGTATCGCGCTGAAGGTCGTCGAGCGCCAGCGCCAGCGCGGCGACCGGTTCATAGATGCCAGTGAACGTCACGCCGAGCGTCGCAACCACGCCAATCGTATTCTCGTCGCAATATTTCCTGAGGTCTTCGGGCCGCAGCCCCAGCGCATCGCCCTCGAGCGGCACCTGACGAATTTCGACGTCGAAATATCGCGCGAATTTTTCCCAGCACACCTGCACCGGTCCGCAGACAAAGTTCGGCTTCGCGTAGGACTTGCCGGCGACGATGCGCCGCTTGCGCCATCGCCATTTGAGCGCCAGTCCGCCGAGCATGCAGGCCTCGCTCGATCCTGTGGTCGAGCAACCGAGGCTCTTCCATGCGCCCGGCGCGTGCCAGAGATCGGCGATCAGGTGCACGCAGCGATTCTCGATCTCGGCAGTCTGCGGATACTCGTCCTTGTCGATCATGTTCTTGTCGATCGACTCGGCCATCAACAGGCGTACTTCCGGCTCCGACCAGGTCGTGCAGAAGGTCGCCAAATTCTGGCGAGAGTTGCCGTCGAGAAGCAACTCGTCATGCACAAGGTTGTAGATCGGCGGCGCAGCGGAGGCGCGCTCCGGGAGGCGGTATCTCGGCAGCCGCCGGTCCGCCGAATCGGTCGCGTATACGTCATCGATCTCCGACGCGTCGGACACTGCTATCCTGTGCAGCGGCATGGTGGTCTCCTGCTCATGTGGCTCCGTCGGCCTAGAACTTGGCCTGCGCGCTTATCGAGGCGAGGATAGCTTGCCGCGCATCATGGGAAAGGTTCGGAATCTACCTAGTCCAAGGCTGCATCGACCAAGCCGGCTCTCGGCGCGTGTCTTCGACGTCGACGTCCGCAGGCCACTAAGGGGCTGGGTAGTTTCCGAGCCTGTCTTCATGGGAGCGCCGACGCGGCAAGGCTGCTTTGGCGTACGCTGGCTCACTGGCCAATGCAAAAAATGAGTACATTCCGAGCCTATCGCGTCGGCGCAGCGACGATAGCCTCAGGGCTACGATGTCGTTTTCTGTCGGCAGCCGCTCCGTCGAAGGGAGCGAACCGAAAGGTCCCCGACCATGGCATGGAC